>Ga0163163_10001274_pt1 | contig 21300 bp, 15 predicted proteins | sample S65metaG_FD_119766 | JGI IMG/M metagenome (GOLD analysis project Ga0163163, IMG submission 119766) | Switchgrass rhizosphere microbial communities from Kellogg Biological Station, Michigan, USA - S6-5 metaG | ecosystem: Host-associated > Plants > Roots > Rhizosphere > Soil | place: USA...
TTGCGATCGCGCGCGAGCTGATAGACCGCATCCGAAACGCTCGCCGTGACATTGCCGACAGGCTCGAGCCAGGTCACGGACCGCAGATAGGCGGGAATATCCTTGCGCGGAACCTGGTCGAGCATGACTGGCAGCACGCGGCCATCGGCGTTGGGCCACATGCGCTCCGCAACGGCCAGCTCGCTCAGCGTGTAGCTGCCAGCATCGACGGTATGGGGCGTCAGAAAGCAGATGAACAGGTTAGTGCGCTCGATGGCGCTGCGAATCCTCGAGTCGTAGCTTTCGCCCGGCTTCAGATCTTCGCGGTCGTAGAAGATGTCGTGCCCCTGCTCCGCCAGGGCAAAACGGATTGGCTCGATGCGTTCACGGTCCTCGGACGCGTAGCTGAGGAATATTCGCATTGGGCGGCAGCGTAGCGTGATAACTTGAGATTACAAGATGACCCGAATGGGCGGCAGCGGGGGTAGATGCGGATATGGCTGAGACAGCGGGGATGTCGCGTGCGCGTTCGCAACGTATCCAGGAACTGTTCGAGGAGGCACGCGCGCTCAACGCGGGACAGCTGAATGGCTGGCTGCACGAGCGCTGCGGCGAGGATCTGGCGCTCGCAGACGAGGTTCTCAGCCTGCTCGCCGGGGCGACCAGCGGCAGTGCCGCACTCGGGGACAGCATAGATCGCGCAGTCGCAGGCAGCTGGGCCGACGTCCAGGACGTGCCGCCCGGTCGCCTCATCGGACGCTACCGCGTCGTGCGCATGCTGGGCCGTGGCGGCATGGGCGCGGTCTACCTGGCCGAGCGCGCCGACGAGCAGTTTCAGCAGCAGGTCGCGGTCAAGCTCATCGGCGGTCTGGTGCCGGCCACTGCGCTGGCACGCCGCTTTCGCGCCGAGCGGCAGATCCTCGCCAACCTGAATCACCCTAACATTGCCCGACTGCTCGACGGCGGCGCGGGCGAGGACGGCGTGCCGTATCTCGCGATGGAGTACATCGACGGCATCCGTCTCGATCACTATTGCGACGAGCACCGGCTCGACGTCCGCAAGCGCCTCCACCTCTTCCAGCAGGTCTGCGCGGCCGTCCAGTACGCGCACCAGAATCTCGTCGTTCATCGGGACATCAAGCCGTCCAACATCCTGGTCACCGCCGAAGGCAACCCCAAGCTGCTCGACTTCGGCATCGCCAAGCTGCTCGACAGTGAGCGGACCACCAGCCAGGTCGACGCCCTGACGCGAATCCACGAGCGGGTCTGGACACCCGGTTACGCAAGTCCCGAACAGATGCGCGGCGAGCGCATCGGCACGGTTTCGGATGTGTACTCGCTCGGCGTGCTGCTCTACTACCTGCTGACGGGCATTCATCCTTATCCGCTGACCGGCTGCAAACCGGAAGAGTTCTTACATCTTGTCGAGACAGTGGATCCGCAGCGGCCCAGCGCGGCAGTCGACAAGTCATTGCAGTCTTCGCGCACGATCGCACGCACGCTTGCTGGCGATCTCGACAACATCGTCCTGCGCGCAATGCATCGCGAGCCGGAGCGTCGCTATCCGTCGGCTGCCGCTCTCGCGGAGGATGTCGAGCGCTATCTCGAAGATCGTCCGGTTGAAGCGCGTCCCGACGCCTGGACTTACCGCATCGGCAAGTTCGCGCGGCGCAATGCGGGGTCGCTGGCCGCGACGTCCGTCGTGCTGGTTTCGCTCGTGGCCCTCGTGACCTTCTACACGGCGCGCCTGACGGCTGAGCGCGATGTCGCGGAGCGCGAGCGCGCCACATCGGCGTCCGTATCGCAGTTCATGCGCGAAGTGTTTCGCGTGGCCGATCCCAGTTCGGCACGCGGCAACTCCGTCACGGTCCGCGAAGTGCTGGACGCCGCGGTGAAACGCATCGACACGGACCTGCATGCGGAGCCGCGGCTGCGAACACAACTCCTGATGTCGATGGGACAGGCTTACAACGGGCTGGGCCTGTGGGACCAGGCTCGTCAGTTGCTGGAACGAGTGGTCGAGCAGGAGCGCAAGACCTCCGGCAATTCACACATCGAGCTGGCAGAAGCACTCACCGCGCTCGCCACCGCGAACCACAACGCGAACCGCTTCGACGTCGACCTCGAGCAGTACCGCGAAGCGCTGCAGATCCGGGAAACGCTCGGTCGGATGCAGAATGCGGACGGCGCGGTTCTGCTCAACGCGATCGCCGGGACACTGCGAGCCCAGCAGCACTTCGATGAATCGCTCGATTACGCCGGACGCGCCGAAGCGATCGCCCGCTCCCTCGACCCGGCGCAGCCCCGAGTGCTGGGCGAGGTATTGCAGGGCTATGCCATGACGTATCTGTTGATCGGCGAACACGTGCGCGCCGAGCAGCTCGCTCGCAACTCGCTGGCATTGCTGCACGATGCAGTCAACGACGACTACGACGCCTACGCGACGTCCATCTACGCGCTGGCGGAATCGCTGCGACGACAGTACAAGCTGGATGAATCCGTCCAGCTGCAGCGCGAGTTGCTTCAGGTGCAGATCGATCGCCTCGGCGCGGATGCAACGCTCGTCGCTCGCACCTGGAACAACATGGCGCATGTCCTGCGCGCCAGCGGCAAATATCAGGAATCGCAGAGCGCACTGTTGCGCTCGATCGAGATCTACAACAAGAGCCCGGGCGACAACACTTTCGATCTCGCGGTCTCCTATCACAACCTCGGCGGCCTGGAGAACGAAGCAGGACAGTACAAGGAGGCACTGCAGTCGCTGCAGCGCGCGCTGGAGTTGAAACAGCAGCTCAACGGGCCGCACAGCGCGCAACTCGTCAGCACACTGCTGGAGATGAGCGCAGCGCGTCGTGAGATGCATGATCTGCAGAGCGCGTCAGCGACCTTCGCTCAGGCGCAGTTGCTCGCTCGCGAGACGATTCCGCCGACCGACAAGCGCAACGCGCAGGTCTCGCTGGAGGAGGCACGCCTGGCGCTCGCTCGCAAAGATCCAGCGATGGCCGTCACTGCGGCGCGTTCGGCTCTGGCGCGGATCGATGAGCAGGACCCAGGGCGCATGGCGACGATTCAGTGCGTGCTGGCGGAAGCGCTAGCGGCTACCGGCAATGTGAGTGAAGCCCGCGAACTGCTGACGAAGGCGCTCGAGACGCGTCGGCGAATCATGCCGGCCGGCCATCCGATGATTGCGGATGCCGAGCGCCAGCTGCGCGGACTGTCCGGCTGAACCCTACGTGAAGTACAGCGTCACCAGAAAGATCAGGAACCGATAGCCCGGCACAGCCGCGGCGATGACCACCGCGAGCACGGCGACTTCGAGCACTCGAACCCAGCCCTTGGGCTCGTAAACGACTCGCGTCGCGACGTACAAGTACGTTGCGATCACCGCGATCAAGACGGCGAACAGTCCCCAATCCACGAGCGGCGCGCGCAGCCCGGCTCCGCCAAGCGCCGTGAGCAGCGCCGTGAACAGCAGCAGCACGCACGAGCACAACAGCAGAAATGACAGCAGGTGGAGCGCGAAGACCAGGTGCGTGACGAACGGCCGGTGACTGCCGGCGAAAATCGGGATGAACAGCAGCGTGAACGGCAGGACCAGCAGAATCACCAGCGACTTGGCATAGACGTCGACGGCGTGGTCGAAGACCGGCGCATAGGCAGCGAGTGTCAGATGCTCGGCCTGCAGCTTGTGCTCCACCAGCGTTCGAGCGAACGGACTCCAATCCTGGTCAAACATATGCGAGTGCAGCGACGTGGAGAAAACCGCTGAGCCGCTGAACGACTGCACCGCGAAGAAGATGACGTTGACGATCAGGAATAACTGGAACGGCCCGATATAGGGCTTGCGCGGGCCGTCCACGTACGCTGCCGTGATGGCGCCCGGGCGCGTCATCAGCACGCGCAGCGAGCGCAACAGACGACTGTCCACGCTGGTGATGTTCTGAAACACCTGAGTCATCAGACCCAGGAAAGTCAGGTCCTTGGACTCCACGACTTTCTCGCCGCAGCCCGGGCAGTGTCGCGTACTCACGCTGATGCCGCACGTGGCGCAGCGCCACTGACGGGTGGCGGATTCTGTGGATTCGGCTGGCGACATGCGGCAACAATACTCCCACATGACAGCAGACTCCGACAAAGACCTCGGCATGGACCGGCCGATCACGCGGCGGGACTTCCTCCAAGGTGCGGCGATCAGTGTGAGCGGGACACTGATGGGCGGACTTGCGCCGGAGTTGGTCGCGGCCGCTGCCGAGATCCCGGAACAGGATCGACCCGGCTACTACCCGCCGACGCGGCTCGGCCTGCGCGGCAGTCATCCGGGCTCCTTCGAAGCAGCCCACGCACTGCGCGATTCGCGGTCACTGCAAGGCTCCATCGCCGACAGTGGCGAATCGTTCGACCTCATCGTCGTGGGCGCCGGCATCAGCGGCCTGGCTGCCGCACACTTCTTCCGCGCCCAATCACCTCGCGGTCGCGTGCTCGTACTCGACAATCACGACGACTTCGGCGGTCACGCCAAGCGCAACGAGTTCCACGTCAACGGTCGCATGCATCTCCTGAACGGCGGCACGCTGATGATCGAAAGCCCGCGACCGTACGGCAAGGTCGCTGCCGATCTCATGCGCACGCTCGGTATCGATGCCAAGGCGCTCAACGACGCGTGTACCAAGGAGACGTTCTACGAATCGCTCGGCCTGCATCAGGGCGTGTTCTTCGATCGCGAGACGTTCGGGGTCGACCGACTCGTCGTGCGCAAAGGCGAAAGCCGCGAAGACACGGCCGCCTATCTCGCCCAGACGCCGCTCACCGGGAAGGTACGCAGGGACATCCTCCGGATCGAGCACGGCGATGAGGACTACCTGCCTGGTCTGACGTCAGCGCAAAAGAAGGACCGTCTGTCCCGCGTCTCGTACGAGCACTACCTGCTGAAGATCGCGAGAGCCGATCCCGGAGTGCTCCCCTATTACTTACACGTCACCGATGGCTGGTGGGGCTGCGGCATCGATGCGGTCTCTGCGCTCGACTGCTGGGGAACCTGGTTCCCGGGGTTCCAGGGTCTCAAGCTGGACTCCGGCGAAGCGCCGCGCATGGGATTCACGCCCGCGGGCTTCGCCGCGACCGGCGGTTCCGACACCTTTCACTATCCCGACGGCAACGCGTCGATCGCACGACTGTTGGTGCGCTCACTGATTCCGACCGCCGTGCCCGGCCGCGACGCCCGCGACGTCGTCACCGCCGTTGCCGACTACACCAGGCTCGATCGACCCGAGTCTGCAGCTCGGATTCGCCTCAACAGCACCGTCCTGCGCGTTCGGAATGTCGGCAGCGACCGCGTCGAGGTCATCTATTCGCGCGGCGGCACTCTCCACCGGACGACGGCCCGTCAGTGTGTGCTCGCCTGTTGGAACATGATGATTCCCTATCTCTGTCCCGAGCTGCCCGAAACTCAGAAATCTGCACTCCATCAACTGATCAAGACGCCGCTCGTGTATACGAGCGTGGCGCTCAAGAACTGGCGGGCCTTCCAACGTCTCGGCGTTCGCAGTGTGGAAGCACCGGGCGGCTACTTCTCGAGTTTTCAATTGAACGAGGTCGTCGACATCGCTGGATACAAGAGTATCCGCTCACCTGACGAGCCGATCCTGATCCGCATGGTGCGCACGCCAGCGAAATACGGACTGCCCGAGCGCGAACAACACAAAGTCGGACGTGCCGAGCTGCTCGCGACGCCGTTCGAGACCTTCGAGCGTCAGATCCGCGACGAGCTCGGACGTGCGCTGGCCGGCGGCGGCTTCGATCCGGCACGCGATATCGAGGGCATTGCCGTGAATCGCTGGCCGCATGGATACGCGCCGGAATATAACAGCCTCGTCGACGGCGACACGTCAGCAGATCGCATGCCGAACGTCATCGGTCGGCAACGCTTCGGCCGGATTGCGATCGCGAATTCCGACGCCGGCATGGGCGCGTACACAGACGTTGCGATCGAGCAGGCGCATCGCGCCGTGCGCGAGCTGCCGATTTAACGTCGGTGTATACCGCGCGTCTTTCTGCAAAAAATTCCGCGTATTGAATCGATACTCCTTAAGGGGTAGCGTCGCGCGAACGTGCTCAAACACGTGAAGGGACGTTCGACGTCTCGTCGAACGCTGACAAGGCTTCCGAACTTTTCCGTTCGGAAAAAAAATACGGGGATCAATCATGAATAGTCATGAGCCATTGCCATGGCTGCGCGCACGACGTTCGCAGCTTGGCGCTACTGCTCTCGCATGCGCGATAGCAGCTCTGATCGGCGCACCGCTCGCGCAAGCGAAGGACAGCGTCCGCAATCTCGGCGGCGGTCTCGATCAGCTCGCCGCGCCTGCAGTTCGAGTGCAGTCGTTGTCGCGGCAATCACTGGCAGCAGCGACGACCTCTGATGAAGAAGACGCGACCATCTCGCCCGTCTTGCAGTTCGATGACGCAGGCCGCGCCCTGGTGCGCATCTCGTTCGACGGCAAAGTGCCCGCCGCATCGGTCCTGCAGGGCTTGACGATGACGGCCGGCGTCGACGTGCTTGCTTCCGACCTCGCCTATCGCAAAGGCATGGTCGAAGCTTACGTGCCGGCCAACGCGCTCAGGAGCCTGGCCACGCAGAAGGGCGTGCTCGCGGTCGTGCCGGTCGCGCCGTTTGCAACCAACGTCGGAGCGACGACCAGTCAAGGCGTCGTCCAGCACCGCGTGGACCAGTTACCTGCAGGCGTCGATGGCTCGGGCATCACGGTCGGCGTGATGTCGGACAGCTATGACACGAACGCAGCGCCGAACAGCGCAGCGCTCGACATTTCCACGGGCGATCTGCCCGGCGCCGGCAATCCTCTCGGCAACACCCAACCCGTCGTGGTCCTCGAGGACTCGCCGGGCGGCACCGACGAAGGTCGCGCGATGCTGCAGATCGTGCACGACATGGCGCCGAAAGCCCGTCTGGGCTTCGCCACGGCGAACGGCGGCCAGCTGAACTTCGCCAACAACATCCGTTCGCTCGCCGGGTTGTCCGGTGCGCCGCACGCGGTGTCGGGGTTCAAGGCTGACGTCATCGTCGACGACATCATTTACCTCGACGAGCCCATGTTCCAGGACGGCATCATTGCGCAGGCAGTCGATGAAGTCGTGGCCAAGGGCGTGTCGTACTTCTCCTCCGCCGGTAACCGCCCGGCGACGCAGGCGTACGACTCGAAGGTGCGTCTGGTGCCGCCGGTTCCTGCGTCCTGGGCCGGAACGAACCTCCACGTCGAACAGGTGCCGCCCGAGCTGTATGCAGGCGGCTTCCACAACTTCAAAGCGGATGGCAGCACTGACATCGCGCAGACGATCCAGTTCGCCAACAACAGCACGCTGGTGTTCCAGTGGAACGAAGTGTACGACCCGATCCCGCCGACTCCGGTCGGCGCGCCGATCGTCCAGGGCGTGAGCACGGTGCCGGCGGGCGGCGACTCTCAGTTCACGTTCAACGGGACGGCTGGCCAGGTGGTCGAGATCTTCATCGACGCTGACAACACCACGACCGGCACGCCGAACCCGGACCTGACGTTCGACCTGTTCGATCCGAACGGCAACGAGATCCAGTTCGTCGACACGGGCACGACCCCCGAGTCGCTGATCCTCGAACTGCCGGCGACGGGTACGTACACTGTTGTCGTCGACAGCTTCACGCCGGCGCAGTTCGGTGACTATCTCTACCGCGTCCAGGAAGTGACGGTCGCGGAACAGGTATTGTCGGACTACAACCTGCTGTTCTTCTCCGTGGTCTCGGGCAACTTCCTCGGCGCGCTCAGCGAGCAGAACCTGTTCACCAACCGGCCGCTCGAAATCGGCAGCTTCGGTGCAGGCAATCTGCAGATGGTGATTGCGCGTGCCAATACGCCCAGCAAGAGCCGCAACGTGGCTGATCGCATCCGCTACGTCGGCTTCGGGGGCATCAATCCGCAGGAGTACTTCAGCTATCTCGATCCGGTGACGTACGGTCACAACTCGGCGGCTGGAGCGAATGGCATCGCAGCCTACGCGTTCTTCGCGCCGTTCGTGCCCGAGGCGTTCACCTCGCCGGGACCGTCGACGATCTACTTCGACAAGAACAACAATCGTCACAAGAACCCGGAGATCCGGCTGAAGCCCGACATGGCAGCGATGGACGGCGCGAACACGACGTTCTTCACCGCCGATTCCTCGGTCGATCCGGACACGTTCCCGAACTTCTTCGGCACGAGCGCAGCGGCGCCGCATGCAGCGGCGGTTGCAGCGTTGGTGCTGGATGCAGCGGGAGGTCCGGGCAAGGTGAAGCCGAAGAAGATGCGCGAGATCCTGCAGGACAGTGCGTTCCGACACGACCTCGACCCGTACTTCTCGCAGGGCTTCGCATTGACGCTCGGTAACGTGCTCGCCATCAGCGCGCAGGCGGATCCGGCGGCGATCAGCCAGTTCGACCCCAACGTGTTCACGCTGGGTCAGGTTGGCTTCCGCAACCTGGAGTCGTTCCACTTGAATGGCGCCAATGCCGATCCGACGCAGACGCCGAAGGGCATCGTGTTCGACGAGCGGGCGACGCCACTCCCGGCGCCTGGCCAACCGTTCGTGATCGGTGGCAACACGGTCGGGCTCACTGCGGCTGACATCACCGCGTCGTTCTCGATCCCTGCGGATCCGCCGGCAGTGGCCGGTCAGTGGAAGCAGCTGGATCTCGCGTTCGCGGCGGGAGCTTTCCGCAGCGGCGACCGGCTGGCGTTCGGCATGGATCGCGACGAGCAAGATGCCGCGGGACCGGTGAACGGCGCCGCGGGCGGCAACTCTGCCGACCTGCTCGGTGACGGCGTGAGGATTCCGGAAGGCACGATCGCCTCGGGCGGTGCGAGCTTCTTCGGCAACTTCTCGGGCGGTGCGCCGTTCCAGGGGCGATTCTTCAACCTGATCGGCAAGGGCTATAGCCAGCTCGATGGGTTTGGATTCGTGAATGCCGAGGCGGCAGTGGACGCAGTTCGCAAGGGACATCACTAACAGAATAGGTTGGACACTGGAGCAGGCCCGCATCGATCGAGATGCGGGCCTTTTTTTGGGTCAAAATTTAACGGCGGTGCGTTGTGCCGCGGTGACAGTGACGCTCTGGCCGGTTTTGTGTCCGGCGAGTCGCACCGTGTAGGTGCCCGGCACTACGCGGACGGGCTCGCCGCCGGCGAGGCCTTCCGCGACGACCACGCCCTGAGCATCGACGACTTCGAAGCGTGGCCGCATCGCTTGTGCCATCGCGTCGTTCAATGCCGCCGCGCCTTGTGCGTCGAAGTACGCGCCGCTGCCTGCATCGGCCCAATGTTTGAACGTCGCTGCGAGTTGCGCGTCGTCGATCGCAAGGCCAACGATGTTCACGCGCACAGTCGCACCGCTCTTCTTCAGTTTCTCGATTGCGGCCGCTGGATCGCCGCCACAGGTTTCTTCGCCATCGGTCAGCAGGATGATCAGCCGCTCGCCCTGCACGCTCTTAAGATCCGACGCGACAAGCTCGAGCGAAGCACCAATCGCCGTCTTCGCGCCGTTCTTCGGTTCGAGTGCTTTGATCTTCGCGCTGACTGCATCGACGTTCAGCGGTCCGAGCGGCACATCGAGATCCGACTGACACGAATCCTCCAACCGGCCGAAGACGCGGAACGCGAACGGTGTGCCGGCTGGAATCGTGCTGGTCACGAGCTTGGTCAGCGTCGCGCGTGCGATGTCGATGCGGCGATCCTTGCCGATCTTCTGCAGCATGCTCCCCGACGCATCGAGAATGATCTCGACTGCACTGCCCGCAGGCAGAGCGCTCGCGGCGGTCACTTCGACGAGACCGGGCTGTTCCTTCCCCGGAACGATCGTGATCGGCGCGCGAGCAAGCGTCGCGTTCGCCTGGCCGGTCGAATAACGCAGCTCGTACTCGCCCGGCTCGACGTTCGCGACGACCTTCACGGGATTGCCCTTCGACGTGAATTCCCACGGGCCGTACTCGCCCTCGCGCGCGCCCTTCTTCACGATGGTCACGTAGTCGCGATCGTTGTTCGGTCCCTGCCAGTTCACCTGGAACGTACTGCCCGCGACCGCTTGCGGCGGCGCCTTGAGCGACGCGTTCGACGCAGTCACGGACATCTTCGCAGTCGCGAGCGTCGCGTAGCTCTGACCCGTCGCATATCGCACTTCGTACTCGCCGCCGACATCCGGCGCGCGCATCTCCACCGGGCTGCCCTTCGTCGTGTACTCGTATGCGCCGTACTGCTTCTCCGGCGTGCCAGCCTTCACGATCGTGATGAAGTCACGCGGATTGTTCGGCCCTTGCCAGGTGATCTTGATCTTCGATCCCGCGGGCGCCGTCTGCGGCGCGGTGATCGAAGCCGACACCGAACCCACCGTGATCGGCCGCTTGCCGATCATCACGTCGCCGGCGCCGAGGAAATAACGCACTTCATACGCACCGGGCTCGTCGGGTGCGATGAGCTGAACGGGACTGCCCCTGCTCGTGTATTCGTAACCGATGTACGGACGCGTCGCGTTGCCGATCGCGATGTAATCGCGCGCGTTGTTCGGGCCCGTCCACTGCACGCTGAACTTGGCTCCAGCGGCCACTTGGTCTGGTGCAGTCACTGTCGCCTCGACCGCATCGATCCGCAGCGCGCGACGAGCCAGGGTCGGATACGGCGAGTCCGCCGCACACAGGCGAATCTCGTAGTCGCCAGCCTTCGGCGGCGCGATCAGTTTGTACGCGCCGGGCTTCGTCACATATTCATAGCCGCCGTACTCGCCTTCGCGCGCGCCCTTCGCCACGATCGTGACGAAATCGCGCGGGTTCTTCGAACCGGTGACCGTGACTTCGACCTGCCCGCCGGCCTTGGCCGTGGCCGGGCCATTCACGGTTGCCTGTGCGAAGACAGCAGAGCACAGGAAGATGAGGAGCAGCGGGATCAGGCGGCGCATGGTTGGTCTCCCCTTTGTTCTTGGGTCGCTATTCTAGCGACAGTGACTTGTCGGCGTAGTGCCGGTCCGGACGTCCTTGTAGCATCCGACACCCATCGAACGGAGCCTGCATCATGAAACAGACCTACACCGGCGGCTGCCACTGCGGCGCCGTGCGCTACGAAGCCGACATGGACCTGAGCCAGGGCACGCTGAAGTGCAACTGCTCGATCTGCCGCAAGACGCGCGCCTGGCTCGTCGGCATCGGCGCCGATGACTTCCGACTGCTCAAAGGTCAGGAAGCGCTCAGCGATTACCAGTTCGGCAGCAAGAACATCCACCACCTGTTCTGCAAGCATTGCGGTGTGAAGTCGTTCGGGCGTGCGGCGGCGGGACCGGGCGGCAAGCCGTTCGTCGCGGTGCTGTTGAGCACGGTCGACGACATTTCCGATGCGGATCTCGCTGCGACGCCCGTGATCTATATCGATGGCCGCAACAACAACTTTGCGGCCGCACCGGATGAGACGCGGTACTTATAGCCTCGTCGGAACTCGAATCAGGGAGTCGCGAGCCTCAGGCCGACGATGCCGGCAACGATGAGCCCCAGGCTCGCGAGGCGGCCGGGGCTCGCCGACTCGCCGAACAGCACGATGCCGAGAATCGCCGTACCGGTTGCACCTACGCCGACCCAGATTGCGTAGGAGGTGCCGACCGGCAATGACTTCATCGCGATTCCGAGAAGCACTATGCTTCCGAGCATCGCCGTCACGGTGATGGCGCTCGGGCCGAAGCGCGTGAACCCCGCTGAGTATTTCAGGCCGATCGCCCAGACGATCTCCAACAGTCCCGCAACGACCAACAGCAGCCACGCCATAACGTCTCCGAGTCAACCATGTTCGTCATCGAGCTTACCTACAAAAGCGACCTGAAGGACATCGACGCGCACATGACCGCGCACGTGAAGTTCCTCAAGAAGTACTACGCGGACGGCACGTTCCTGGTCTCCGGCCGCAAGATTCCGCGCGACGGCGGGATCATTCTGGCGGTCGGCAAGAGCAGGAAGGAGATCGAGGCGCTGATCCAGGAGGATCCGTTTCATCAACACGGGCTGGCCGATTTCCGCGTCATCGAATTCCGCGCCAGTCAGCGCGCGGGGGACATGCCGAAGAGGATCGAGTCGTGAACGGAGCTTGCGCAGCGCTCATCGTCAGGCTGGCCGGCGTCGCGCTCATCGTGCTCTGGAGCTCTGCTGGGGCCACAGAGCTCTCCATCAGACAGCTGGACCAGCAGCCGTACGACGCTGACGTTGCCGAGTTCTTCCAGCTTGGCCAGGGCGATTTGCTGCTGCGAACCCGAGGTTGGCGCGAGCGCAAGCCACAGCGGCCGAACGACTTCGTTTCCGAACCCTGGAGCACGCTGTACATCCTCGCGCCCGGCGGTCAAGTCAAAGAACGCGTCGAGCTGCCGTATGGAATCTATGAGGAGATCGCGCCTTTCGGCAATGGCTTCGCTGTCCAACGACTCGTAACGACGAACTGCGCGCCCAACTGCAGTTACAGCGCTAACGAGCCGGTGCAGATCGTCGTCTATTCGCGCGCGACGGATCCGCAACCGAAGGTCGTGTATGAGACCACCCCCGGGCAGTTTCACACCCCGCTGCTGTTCGGCACGGCCCGCGGGCTGGATCTATACGTCCTGGAAATGGGCGCGCAATTTCGCATCACGCACATCGATTCCGAAGGCAAGGTCGCATGGCAGAAGACAACCGGCTGGCTCGAATCCTCGAGCTTCGCGACGACCGACGATGGTGTGGTGTTCGTACAGAACGTCGCCGAAAACAATCCCGGCATGGTTCTGCGCGCTATCGATCACGAGGGGCACGAGCGTTGGCAAACGCCGATTCCGCAGACGCGCGGCTACTACACCCTCTACTCCCGAGTGGAGCACGGCGTTGAGTTTTTGACGCTGCCGACGTACCCGCCAGATCCGGCGAAGGATCCTGGCAAGACCCGCCTGCTCAATTTTGCGGCGAGCACCGGCAAACCCACTGCGGATGTTCTCGTCCCGCAATTTAAGTACGCAACCGGCACCCGGTACGGTTTGCTCGTCGCGGGTCCGATGCTCGGTCAGTCGTACGTCGGAATGATCGACAGCGACGGGAAGTACTCCTGGCTGCGACGTTACGTGGCCGATGCGAAGCTCAGCGACGTGCGGCGTGCGACCACGAATTTCCATGGCGACCTGCTGCTCGTCACGCGCGAGCAGCACGGCAGTGTCAATTCGCCAACATCGATCGTAGTCACAGACAAGATGGCGGAAGGGCTCGGAGAGGCGCGCGGCGGCTGCCTTGATCCGAAGTGGCGTGAGGCAGTCGAGCTCGCTTCTCAACTGAGCATGCGCGGGGTTTCCGTAATGCCGCCGACGCCGGAGGAATTGACGGGCAGCCCCAACGACGGACAGGGCTGCGCACGTCGCGAAAAGCAGTTCATGGCATTCATGCAGGGTCTATCGGCAGCGATGGCGGCAACACCTGCGCGCCCGCGCGAGTACGGCGAAAACCTGTCCGTCCGCCTGACCGCCTCCGGTGAGCTCCTGCGCCTGGAGCACTATTCGGCCGATCGCTCGGGCTATCCGAGCGCTGGAGTGGAACTGTTGTTCGCCTCGCCCTGCGATCAGCCAGCGGAATTCTGGAAAGTCGTCGCCACGCTCGTGAAGCCGCACTTGCTCAGAATGCAGGAGCTGGACGAGCACTTTGCGCACTCGACCGGCTTCCGCTACATCGTCGATCACCATGCGCAAGGCACCATAGAGCATGTGCTCCCTGCGCTCGAAAAGGCAGCGCGCACCGTGGACGAACGCATCGCGAAGATTGAACCCGCTCAACTCGCAGCAATCCGGCGCGAAGGGTCGAACGGGTATGTGCAGATCCTGCTTCGCGCTGACACGTTCGGCGGGGGCGATGGCACCATGTTGCCACTCGAGTCCGCAGATCGAACGTTCCTGGATATCGTAGAGAGGAATCGCCAAGCAGCAGCTCGCGGCGAGATCGTGATTCGCGACTGAGGGCAGCGGAACCGTTGCGCACGATGGGTCATTGCTGAAAGACCCCTCGCAACGGAGAGATCGCCATGGCGCGACGCCCCGCCCGCTCACGCACGAAAACTTCTCACGACGGGTCGGTGCGCTACGCCGTCGTCGGCCTCGGTCACATCGCCCAGGCTGCAGTTTTGCCGGCATTCAAGCACGCTCGTCGCAACAGCGTGCTCGCCGCCCTAGTCTCCGGCGAGGAAAAGAAGCTGAAGCAGCTCGGCCGCCGCTACGGCGTGAAGCGTTTGTGCAGCTACGACGACGTGGACGAGCTCTTTGCGAGTGGCGAGATCGACGCGGTCTACATCGCGCTACCGAACGACATGCACAAGGAGTACACGGTCCGGGCTGCGCGCGCTGGCCTGCACGTATTGTGCGAGAAGCCGATGGCAGTCACTGCAAGCGAATGCGAAGAGATGATCGCCGCCACGCGCGAGGCCAACGTCAAACTGATGATCGCGTATCGATTGCACTTCGAACGTGCGAACCTCGAAGCCGCCAAACTGGCGCGCACCGGCAAGCTCGGCGACTTGCGCTTCTTCAATTCAGAATTTTCGATGCAGGTCACCGACGACAACATCCGCCTGAACCCGCCGGACAAAGGCGGTGGTCCGTTGTACGACATCGGCATCTACTGCATCAACGCGGCGCGTTACGGCCTCTCGGCCGATCCAGTCGAGGTGTGGGCGACGGCGACCCGCAGCAGCGACCCTCGCTTCAGTGAAATCGATGAGACAGTGGTCGCGACCATGCGCTTCAAGGATGAGCGGCTGGCGAACTTCGTCTGCAGCTTCGGCGCCGCCGATCGATCGGTGTATTCGATCACGGGGACTAAGGGCAGCATCACGGTGGACCCGGCGTATGAATATGCCGTCGGCCTCTCGTACACGCTGCGCGTCGGTAAGCGCGAGCACAACAAGAAGTTCGGCAAGAGCGACCAGTTCGCGCCGGAACTGCTGTACTTCTCCGATTGCGTGCTCGAGGACCGCATCCCTGAGCCTTCCGGCGAAGAAGGACTCGTGGACGTGCGTATCATCGAGGGAATGCTGAAATCGATCGCGCGCGGCGAACCCGTGCGACTGGAAATGCGCCAGCGTCAGCAGCGGCCGAGCATGGCGCAGGAAATTCGCAGCCCGCCGGTGCCCCGCGAGCCGAAGCTGATCGACGTGAAACCCTCGAGCCAGTAGTCACCGCCCGACCGGACCATCGAGCTCTCCGAGTCGATTCTTGCGCGCAGCGAATTGCGCGTGAGATATGATTCCGCGCCAGTGAATTCCACTTGTCGCGAGGAGAGCTTTCGATGACGACGAACCGCCGCGATTTCATTGTAGGCACCGGTGTTGCGATCGCCTTGGCCAACCTGCCTGCGCGCGCCGCCGACGACGGCGATGCAGCCGCCGAAAAGCTCTTGGCCGATATCGCGGAAGAGATCATGGTCGATTATCCCGAGACTGCGACCAGCCTCGGCATCGACAAGGACAAGCGCGCCGCTCTCAAGAGCAAGCTTCAGGATCGGTCGGCAGCCGGACAGAAGGCGATCGAGCAACGTATCGCGCAGCGGCTGGAGAAGTTGAAAGCCGTCGACACTTCGCGCCTCAGCGACGCGGCGCGCATCGACGTGGATGTCGTGCGCACTGCGCATGAATTCGCAGCGCAGGGATTCAAGTTTCCTTACGGCGATTCGGCACTGCTCAACACGAGCTGGGCGTATCGCAACGCGCCTTACGTGGTAGCGCAGAACACCGGTGCGTTCCTGGAAATTCCGAGCACGCTGGACGAGCAGCACACGGTCGAGAATGCCGCGGACGCGGACGCCTATCTGGCGCGTCTCGAAGCGTATGCAGGTCAGCTCGACGGCGAAACCGGCCGCCTGAAATCAGCGGCCGCCCAGAACGTGATCGCGCCGGACTTCCTGCTCGACAAGACACTCTCGCAGATCAAGCTCGCGCGCGTCGGCAAGATCGCCGACTGGTCGCTCGTGCAATCGCTCGCGCGTCGCACGAAGACGATACAGGGCGACTACGCCGCCAAAGCGACGAAGATCGCGACCGACAAGATTGCACCGGCGCTGGATCGGCAGATCGCGGAGCTGCAAGCGCATCGCAAGCGTGCAACGAGCGATGCGGGTGTATGGAAGCTGCCGCGTGGCGATGAGTATTACGCCTGGGCACTGCGCGTGGGTACGACCACGCAGATGACGCCAGACCAGGTTCATGCGATGGGCCAGGAAGAGCTGCGCGCGCTGCAGTCGGAGATGGACGGCATTCTTAAAAAGCAGGGTCTCACCCAAGGCACCGTCGGCGAGCGCATGACGGCGCTGGGCAAAGACCGCCGCTATCACTTCGCGGACAGCGACGAAGGCCGCGCGAAAGTGATGGAGTATCTCAACGGCCGCATCACGGATATTCGCAAGCGGTTGCCACGCGCGTTCGCAACACTCGTGCCGGGGAACATGGAGATCAAGCGCATGGCGCCGGAAGTCGAACCGGGCGCGCCGGGTGCGTACGGCGGTGCCGGCACGATCGACGGCAAGGTGCCGGGCAAGTTCTGGATCAATCTCGGCACGATGGAGAACTGGACCACCTACAACCTGGCGACGCTGTCGTACCACGAGTCGATCCCCGGTCACGTCTGGCAAGGCGAGTACACGTTCAAGCTGCCGCTGATGCGGTCGCTGCTCTCGTTCAACGCGTACACCGAGGGTTGGGCGCTGTACGCCGAGCAGCTCGCCAACGAGCTCGGCGTGTACGACAACGATCCCGTCGGCCGCCTCGGCTACCTGCAATCCATCGCGTTCCGTGCGTGCCGGCTCGTCGTCGACACCGGACTGCACGTGAAGAAGTGGACGCGCCAGCATGCGATCGAGTGGTTCGCAACCACGAACGGCTCCGGCCTCGGCGAAGTGACGAGCGAAGTCGATCGCTACTGCGCGTGGCCGGGCCAGGCGTGCGGCTACAAGGTCGGTCACAGCGAGATCAACCGCCTGCGCACCAAGGCGCAGAAGGAACTGGGCGCGAAGTTCGATCTGCGTCAGTTCAACGATGCGCTGGTCGTCGGCGGCGGTGTGCCGATGGTCGTGCTCGCGCGGAACATCGACGCGTTCATCGCGAAGCGGAAGTAACAGGAGACCTCCCGTGCAGGACTCAATGGTCACCACCGCGCTCACGTTGCCCGGCTACGTCGTGGTGCGAAATCTCGGCGTCGTGCGCGGCATCACCGTCCGCTCGCGCTCGATCGTCGGCAACATCTTCGGCAGTCTGCAGTCGCTGTTCGGCGGGAACATCACGATCTACACCGAGCTCTGCGAGCAGGCGCGCTCGGAGACGTACGGCCTGATGTGCCAGCACGCGCGCAAACTCGGAGCGAACGCGATCATCTCGATGCGCTACGACGCAACCGAGTTGATGGCAGGCCTGACGGAAGTGCTCTGCTACGGAACGGCGGTGCAGGTGGAACCTGGCCGCGACTAAGACGCGGAACGGGCCGAGGAGGTAGCCTCGGCCCGTCGTCGACGCTATTTCTTCTTCTGTTCCGTCTGTTGCGCGGTGCGTTCCTGCTCGCGCGCGCCCGCCAGCATGCCCGGCAACGCGTAGTTGCCCTCGGCGCAGGCGTACTCGTAGATCGGCTCGTTCATGCGGTTGAACGGCAGCTCGCCGGTGTACGACGCAGTCATGTTTTCCGGATCTTCGACAGTGAACTTGTAGTTCAGCACGTCAGGACCCGTGCGCGTGAAGCGCTCGGTCACCTTGATCTTGTCGGACGCGCCGCGATAAGGCCCGAACCCGGACATCTGCGACATCTGCAGCGGATTGATGTTCGTTGTCTCGACGACGAGCGTGTCGCCTTCCCAATGACCGATCGAATCACCGAACCAGGGGCGGACCTGCGACGGCAAGTGCTGGGTCGTGCCCAGCTTGATCACGCGCGTGTCATGGACCATCTCCGTCATGATCATGACGTGGTCCTTGGTCTGCACGATGGAGTAATTGTTGTTGTAGAAGTAGTTCGCCAGCATCGGCGGCCCGAGGTTCGAGCCGAACGAAGTGAGGCAGCGGTCGGAGAGCGAGCGCATTTCGGGGCCGTCGAACTCGCCGAACTTCTTCGACATGGCCGCGCGTTCCGCCATTTTCTGCTTGCCGGCGTCGGTCAATGCCGGAACGTGCCCGTCTGCCGGATCGATGAGGATCGAGCTGCGCGCCACACCATCGACGCGCACGACGCGGTTACCCGGGTCGAGCCAGAAGCCGTTGTAGCCACCGACGGCGCCGCCGGCGGCTTGGGCAATTCGCTCGACGAACGTGGGTTCGCCCGGTACCGACGCCAGCTCGTAAGTGCCGTTCGTCTTGGTCGCCGTCTCGCCCGGCTCAGTGGGCCGGTCGCGGAATTCCTGCACGTCCTGAGCACGCTTCTCGAGCGCGGCCGCCTGCGCGTCCGTCAGCGTGGGACCTCCCTTGCCCATCCGCTCGAACGGCGTCTGGGTTGCGTTGGTCCAGTTGCCCTGAAAGTCGGGTTTGCCATCGGCGGTGCGCGGCGCGACCCAATTGGTTTTGGCGGCCGGCTTTGCCGGCGCTTGCGCGTGGGCGGATGCCGCCAGGCCCAGCGTCAGTGCAACTGCGGCGGCGAGCGAAAGCGACTTATGACCCGAGGAAAATGCGCTACTCATCGTGATTGACACCAGATTGGAATGGCGTTTCGCATACTAGTGTCCCCGGGGCTGACGGACAACAAATGCGGCCGTCAGTCCCGCAAACGAATGTAGTTTTTTGTCAGGACGAGATGCACGCCACCTTACGGCGCGATGCGCAGCACACCGCCGTCGCCCGGTGCAAACGAAATGCCCCAGTTCGAGGTGTACAGCGCGCCGTCGGGGCCTTCCACGAGCCCGTTCGGCAGGCTGGCGAACCCGCTCAGCACCGTCGTCCGCTTACCCGTCCTGCGATCGAACTTCACCAGGTTGGCCGTGTCGGTCGACCACGGATGGTCCAAGGGGAAGATCTCGACGCCATAGAGATCGTCGCAATGCCATGTCAAACCGACGAGCGGGTTGCTGGATTTGAACGGCAGCGTATAGCTCGAAAAATGCTTGTCGAATACCGCCAGCTCGGACGGTCCACCGTCCTCGCCGAACGTGCCGACGAAGAAGTTATTGCCGCGCCGGGCCATCACGATCGGGTTGTGCTCGCGGTTGTCGATCGACATGTCATAGAGCTTCGTGATCACGCCGGTCCGCGGATCCACGCGCAACACGAAGCCGCGGTTGGTCTCGATCACGTACAGGTACCTGCCGACCGCGATCATCGAGTGGAACACGCCGCCCGGTTCCTGATCAGTCGTCTCCGGGTTCGTGTCCTTGATGAAGTTAGGTGGGTTCGCCGCGTGCCACGCGCTGAGGTCGGCAACAGGGGTGGTCGAGCCGTTGCGGTTGATCCGGAGAATGGCGGCAGGGTTGTCGGGCAGCCCGTGCGAGCAGCCACCCATTTCGATCAGCACGTAGAGCGTGTCAGCGATGAAGGCGACATCGGTCGGACCGTAGCTGGCACCGGAGTTGTCGGTCATGCTCGGCAGGTTGTCGGCGACCACCTCCTTCTTGCCGTTGGCGCGTACGCGGATCACTCGGCCGCTGTTGCCAGCCGTGTAGGGGCTGTAGATATTGATGTTGATCGGGCAACCGGGTTCGTCCGTCGGCGCCAATTCGCCGCCCACGCCCGCCTCCGCCACGTAGAGATTTCGATCCGGACCGAAGGTCAGGCCCCGCGGACTGGTCAGGCCGCTGGCGTAGGTCGTCACCGAGGGCCGGGAAGACGCGTGGCGACGATCGTTCGACCCGAAAGAATCCGCGTGGAGCACGCCGGCGCCGAGCAGCATGAGCCCGGCCAGCGCGGTTGCAGACTTGAAGGCGGTGCGGATCATGACTTTTCCCCTTGCTTTGTTGAGTGGCCAGGACGCAAAAACGCAGGGGAACCGTGGCGGATTGGCCGGAGCGCTGCATGGCGCTTGGATAATTTTTGGCTAATCGTTGGATAACGATAGACTCCGACGTCACGAACGACGGGGGTTTCCAATGGCAGGCCAGGGCGATTCGAATCGCGCCATCCTGTTCGCGCTGGGTGCGAACTTCGTCATCTTCGCCACCAAGGGCGTAGCAGCGTTCATCACGGGCTCGAGCGCGATGCTCGCGGAGACGGTTCATTCGCTTGCTGACTGCGGCAATCAATTGCTGCTGCTGCTCGGCATGCGCCAGGCGCGCATGGACCCGACGCCGGAGTATCCGCTCGGGTATGGAAAAGCGATTTACTTCTGGTCGTTCCTGGTCGCAGTGATGCTGTTCAGCGTCGGCGGCATGTTTTCCGTCTACGAGGGCATCCACAAGCTGCAGCACCCGGAGGCGCTCAAGCAGTGGTGGTGGGCGGTCGGCGTGCTGGTCATCGGCATCGTTGCGGAATCAGTCTCGATGCGCGCGTGTCTCGCTGAAGTCGCCAAGGCGCGCGGCTCGCGCAGCCTGGCGCGCTGGTTTCGCGAGAGCCGCCAGGCCGAGCTGGTCGTCATCTTCGGCGAAGATCTTGCCGCTCTCCTCGGGCTCGTATTCGCGCTGGTGGCCATCGGACTCGCAGTGATCACCGGCAATCCGCTGTGGGATGCCATCGGCACGCTGGCGATCGGCATCCTGCTCATCGTCGTGGCAGTGTTCGTCGCGATCGAGGTCAAGGCGATGCTGATCGGTCAGAGCGCCGATCCGAACGTCAACGCGGCCATCAAGAACTTCCTGGAGCAACGCCCTGACGTCGCGCGCGTGTTCAGCCTGATTACGCTGCAGCTCGGCAACGATCTCATGGTTGCCGTGAAGGCGCAGCTGAGCCAGACCTCCGCCGCCAAGGAAGACGTGATCAATACTATCGAGCGAGAGCTCAAGAATCAGTTCCCGCAGGTGAAGTGGAGCTTCTTCGAGCCGGACAATGCGGCTTGATCGTCCGTCACCTACATTCAAGCCGCCGCGTCAGTGCCAGAATCGATGGCCTCTAACCGGAGGTGATGTATGTTCAACACACTGGGCGGTAATCCTCGCGGCGGCATGTCCCCGATCATGGTCGGACTCATGGGCCTGCTCGCCTATCGCACGTTGAAGGGCAAAGGCCGGCTCGCCGACATGCTCGGTACGAATCAGACCAGCAGCGGTGTAGGCAATGCGCCAGCTGGCGGTGGGCTCACTGGAGCTTTGGCCGGCGGCTCGCTCGGGGCAGGTTTGAAAGATCTGCTGGATCGATTCCGACAGAGCGGTCATGACGACAA
>Ga0163163_10001276_pt1 | contig 21287 bp, 16 predicted proteins | sample S65metaG_FD_119766 | JGI IMG/M metagenome (GOLD analysis project Ga0163163, IMG submission 119766) | Switchgrass rhizosphere microbial communities from Kellogg Biological Station, Michigan, USA - S6-5 metaG | ecosystem: Host-associated > Plants > Roots > Rhizosphere > Soil | place: USA...
CGCCATCGTCACCTACTGCACCGGCCCGTCCTGCCCGAACAGCGGGCAGGTCGCCGACCGGCTCAGCGCGCTCGGCTACACCCACGTCCGCAAGTACCGCGAGGGCATCGAGGACTGGGTGGCCGCCGGCCTGCCCACCGAATCGGTCTGAGCACGCACCGGGAAGACCGGGCCCCACCAGGCATCAGCGAGGTGGATCGGGAGCCTGCGGCCGCGAATCAGCACCTCGATCCGCGGCCGCAGGCTCAAAAACTATTAACGGCGCCCCTAGCGCAGCGCCAGGAGGGCGTCCTAGGCGCCCGACACGGGGTCCCTGCCGGATCGCGAAGCGATCTGGCAGGTGGTGACCGGCGCGTTCAGCGCCCGGTCTCAGTAGGCCTCGACCGGCGCCCGGTCGTCGGCCGTCGGCCGAGGCGCCGGGCGGCCGTCGACGCGCGGCTGGCCGTGACGTGCCGGCCAGCAGCGGCCAGCCCGGACACCGGCATGTTTCCGTAGGTCGTCTCGAACTGGCCGGCTGACACGCGATAGGTCTCGTGCCAGACGCCGAGGTCGCCCGAGTTGCGGATGAGCCGGTTGAAGCTGAGCTAGGCCTCCAGGTGGGACCAGTCGCCGGAGCGGGCGAACCGCTCGAGATCGTCGAAGGTCCGCCAGTACTGGACGGAGATGTTGCGCAGCGCACCGAAGTTCTCGATGTATAGGCAACCGATCTCGGGGTGCTGAGCGACATCTACGAACTTTTACAATCTTGTAGCAGATATCGTCAGGCGTGCGCCTGACACCGAAAATGATCATCCTGACAGGAGTCGACGGCGCCGGGAAGACGACGCTGGCGCACTGGTTGGCCGACGAGCTGACCGCGACGGGGACGCCGGCGCGCTACTTCAAGAACGCCGCCGGGCGACGCATCGTCAACAGGGTCGCCCACCGGCTCGGCCTGCGCGACGGCGGACGTCTGCTGGGCCGCCACGGTCGCGTGGCCGCCGAGACGCTGTGCCGCTGGGTCACGATCGCCCGCGCGATCCTGCTGACCGTCGTAACCAGGCGCACCGCCGTCATGGACCGCTACACCTACTGCCAGTACGCCGTGATCCGCGCCCGCGGCGACCGGGGCGAGCGCATCGCCCGCGCCTTGTACACCACATTCCCCCGCCCGGACATCACCTTCTACCTGGCCGTACCCGCCCAGGAGGCCGCCCGCCGCGTCGAAGCCCGCGGCCGCGACCTGGAAGATCCCGCACATCTCGCCGCCTACGACTGCGCCTACCGAGCCCTCCCCGAGTTCGGCGATTTCGTCGTCATAGACGCGTCCGCGCCGCAGCACCTGGTGGCCCGAGCCCTCCGTGAACACCTCGACAACACCCGTCAGGGCCAGGCCTGAAAACCGCGCCCACCGCCGCGCGGTCATGGGCGCGGCGCACCCAGCACCCGCGTGTCGAGGTCGCGGCCAGAACCGGTGAACGCGAATCGTCGCCTTGGGCTACTGCCGTGACCGCAGGTAGGCCAGGACGGCGAGCACGCGCCGGTTCGCGAGCGGGGAGTCGTGGATGTCGAGCTTTTGGAAGACGGACCTGCCTCGGCTCTCCCCGGAGCACGCGGCTGCGCCCACGGCCTGTCGGCGGGTCATTTCTCTATGAACACGATCTCCTCAGGTGGCTTCGTCAGAGTCAGCTTCTGCCCGTCCAGGCGGATCAGCGTGTCGAAGCTGGTTGCCTGCCCCTCCGGTACCGTGAACAGCCGGTCGTCATGGGTGGCGAGGAACGCGGGGAAGCCGGACAGGTCGGTGCCGCCCGTCTCGTCGAGCGTCAGGTACTCGGCGAGCCGACGGAACAGCTTTGGCAGGATCACCAAGTTGTCCGTCAGGTCGGCCCGACTGCCAACCTCGAAACCGGACAGGGTGTCGTCATCGACCCAGACACCCTTTTTGTTCTTCCGAGCTTCTTTGGCGGCCTTAGCGAGGTCCGCGCGTAGGTCGAAGAACATCTTGGAATAGAACGTCGGATAGACCAGACCGGCGGCGAGCAGCTTGTAGTTCACCGAGCGGTGCATTCGGCCGACGTTCACGAGGATAGGGCCGTCCGGCTCATCCGGGTCGTCCGGGTCGTCCGCTTAGGCGGTGCGCCGCGGGGGCGAAGCCGCGGGCCGCTGGACCGGCGTTGGCGGGTACCGATGTCTGCGGCACGGCGGCGGGGGGCCTCCGCCGGAAGGGCACGCTCTTCGGCGACACTTTCTGCGATCATGGTGACGGTGCGGGTTCGGGTCTCGTCGTCGAGTCCGTTCAGGAGGCGGCGCAGCACGCTCATGGATGTGGTTCTCCGTTCGCAGGGTGGTAGGCGAACCGTGCCCCGGAAAATGCCAGTCAAGCCTTTTTCCCCGATATATGACCAGGCGTGACGACTCCGACATTATGCGGCCCGAAAGTAAGATCGATATCGCCCCGCGACGACAGTCAATCCGCGATCTTCCGCCAAGAAGACCGCGCCCAGACCAGGGACGCAAGACCATTTTCACCCATAGGAGGGTGCCCGAGCCGACGCCAGGTTGCTGATCGTTGGCAGTGTCACCTGGAACTACCGTTGTTGATCCGGGCCCTATTTGCTGCTCGCCGGGGAACCGGCGGCTTCCGGGCGGATCCTGACGACGACCAGGCAGGTGTCGTCGTCGGTATCGGCCAAGGAGGATGCCAGGAGGTGATCGGCGAACTGGTCGATGTCGATGTCGCCGGCTGGACGCTCGGCCGCCCGGAGCAGCCCGTCGAGCGCCTCATCGAGCCCTACCCCGCGCCGTTCGATCAGGCCGTCGCTGAACATCAGAAGGGTGTCGCCGGGGCACAGCCGGATGACCACCTCCTCGAAGGAGGCGCTCGGAACCACCCCCAGCAGCGGCCCGTCGGACAGGTCGAACGGGCGGGCCACACCGTCGCGGAGGAGAACCGGCGGGAGATGCCCGGCTCGGGCCCATCGCAGCAGGCGCGAGCGGGGATCGTACCGTCCGCAGACCACCGTCCCCGTGATGTTGTCCGTGAGGTGGTAGGTCACTGTGTTCAGCCAGGAGAGCAGCTGCCCGGGCCCCGCGCCGGTCACGGCGAGGCCGCGCAGGCTGTAGCGGAGGTTGACCATCCCTGTGACGGCGCTGATGCCGTGCCCGGCGATGTCTCCCACGACGAGCAGCACCTCGCCGTCGGGCAGCCGCACGGCGTTGAACCAGTCGCCGCCGACCAGGCTTTCCTCCTCCGCCGGCCGGTAGCGGACGGTGACCTCAAGATCCGGGGACCTGGGCATCGGTGCCGACGCGGCGACGATGGCGTGCTGGAGACGGAGGGCCAGCCTCTCCTGGTCGTCGGCTCGCTGCTCACTACGGACAAGTTGATCGCGGGTGACGGCGAACGCGGCCTGGGTGTGGTACGCCTCGGACATGTCCTGGTAGGCGCCTCGAACCAGGATGGGCTGGTCCTCCTCGTCGGTGACAGTCTCGCCGAACGCTCGGATCGTCCGGACCGCTCCGTCCCCGCGTAGCAGGCGGAAGCTGCCCACCGCCGGAGTGCGCAGACGCAGCAGCGCCTCCGTGAAACGCTGGACCGCTTCCCGGTCGTCGGGGTGGACGTGATCAGGCAGGGAGCCCAGCGGAACGGGAGTGGCGGAGGCCGGCAGCCCGAAAAGGGTGAACGTGTATTCCGACCATGCGTCCTCGCCCGTGACGAGGTTGTGGTGCCAGGTACCGAGCCGTCCCATCCGTTCGGTGTGCCGCAGGAGCGCGGCGACCTGGTCGGACCTGTCGCACACGGTCCAGCTGATCGCCAGGCCGTCGAAGAAGGGCCCGGCGCGCACATCCAGGTCGACGCTCGTGGGGACCCCGCCCATGATGGTCGGCAGGGTGACGTGGCGACCGCGCCATGGTTCGCCCGTCGCGTGGACCTCCAGCAGCCGTTCGAACAGGCCGCGGGGCAATCCGGCCAGCGGGTAGAGCTCGAGCAGGCGCCGACCGAGGAGATCGGCTCGCGAGCGTCCGAGTGGGTCGACGAAATCCTGGGACACGTAGTCGATCTCGAGGTCGACCACGGCGCCACCCAGGTCCCGCACCACGTGGGTCAGCAACATTGTTTCGGACACGACGTCGAGGAGGGCGGGCAGCCAGAGGGCTCGCTCGTTCCAGGCCAGGCCGGATGCCGCGCCGAGGCCCGCGGCGGCGACATCGGCCATGGCGCTGACCTGACGGGTCAGCGCCGGTGCGAAGGCCTCCAGCGGACTCGGCCAGCACACTTCCATCACCCCGCGCACCTGTGCCGTGCGGAAATCTCGCAGCGGCAGGGCCGCGCGGGCACCGGGAGGGCCGATCAACGACCGCGGATGACCGTCCGGCCACCACGCGGCGGTCGCGCTCCCGAACACCTGCCGGGCCGGGCTGTCCACCCCCGGTGGCAGCCGTTGCCAGCGGCTGATGTCGAGGGCGCGTACGCCTGCCGCGCCGGTCAGCTCGAACACGCCGTCCGGTTGGACCAGCCAGAGGATGACGGCGCTCACGCCGAGCGGCGCGAGAACCTCGCGCAGGAGCGCGGCGGCCACGTCATCCCCGTCGGTGCAGGTGGCCATCGCCGCTTCCGCGAGGCGGGCCGAGCGCTGGGCCGGGCCGGTCGGACCGGCCGAGCCGGCCGGACCGAGGGGACCGGGCGGATCGCCGGGACGGGTGGTGCCGGCGGATTCGATCACCTGCAGGGCGAAGTCGAACGGGGAGATGCCGGCCTGCAGGGCGAGGTGCGTGAGCTGATCGCGCGCCTGCGTCACCGAGCACTGGAGGCGCTCGAGCAGGACGCCGACGGCGAGCGTGACGACGTCATCGGCGGCCCGGGTCCGCCGCAGGCCCTCGATCTCCTCCTGCTGGCGATCGACGACGCGTGTCAACGGCCCCAGAGCCCGGGCTTGCGGCCCTGCCGTCGCGGGATCGTCAGGCGCCCCGTGGCGCTGCGGGCTCGACCGGATCTCGTCCTGGTCGTCTCCCCGCGGCCGTGTGGCCATACGGCGTCCGCTCCTCCGTCCGCTGGGCCCTCCGCGTCTACCAGATCGCTCGGCTGTGTCGATGCCACGGTCAGGGCACCTGGGTGAGAGGCCACCGAGGACCGCCGCGACACAGGGCTGTACACCCCTAGGGGTGTAGTGACCGGTTCCGCACCTTCGGCATCCTACGAGAAGCTGTTCGCCTACCGTAGGCCCGACGGCGGGGGCCAAGCCTGCAATTCTCATTCTTAGGCTGTATGAGGGCGCATCCGGCCTGATACGACGCATCCGGGACAGCTAGACAGGGGCATCGGTGGAGAAGGACGGGGTACCCGATCGCGGTCTTGACCACGGCCGGGACGACGAGGCGCTTCGGAAGCTCCTGGAGGGGCTGACGGCGGTGCGCGGCGGCGACTTCGGCACACGGCTCCTGCCCGGCGACGATCCGCTGATGGCCGAGATCGCCACGGTGTTCAACGGCATGACCGATCAGCTGGCCCTGTTCACCTCCGAGGTGACCCGGGTGGCCCGGGAGGTCGGCACGGAGGGCAAGCTGGGCGGCCAGGCCCAGATCCCGGCGGTGTCCGGGACCTGGAAGGACCTCACCGACTCGGTGAACGCGATGGCCGGCAATCTCACCGGACAGGTGCGGGACATCGCCCGGGTCGCCACAGCCGTGGCGCGCGGCGACCTCTCCCAGAAGATCACCGTGCGGGCTCAGGGCGAGATCCTTGAGCTCAAGGACACCGTCAACACCATGATGGACGAGTTGTCGGCGTTCGCTGACGAGGTCACCCGCGTCGCCCGCGAGGTCGGGACCGAGGGCCGGCTCGGCGGGCAGGCCCAGGTGCCGGGTGTGGGCGGCACGTGGCGGGATCTCACCGACTCGGTCAACTTCATGGCCGGCAACCTCACCGGCCAGGTACGGTCCATCGCCCAGGTGGCCACGGCGGTCGCGCGGGGCGACCTGTCCCAGAAGATCAACGTTGTTGCGCAAGGCGAGATCCTCGAGCTGAAGGAGACCATCAACACGATGGTCGACCAGCTCTCGGCGTTCGCCGACGAGGTCACCCGCGTCGCCCGAGAAGTGGGAACTCTCGGCAACCTCGGCGGCCAGGCGAACGTTCGCGGCGTCTCCGGGACGTGGAAGGACCTCACCGACAACGTCAACGTGATGGCGTCAAACCTGACGGTCCAGGTTCGATCCATCGCCCAAGTGGCGACGGCCGTCGCCCAGGGCGACCTCTCTCAGAAGATCACCGTCGAGGCGATGGGTGAGATCGCCGCGCTCGCCCACACCATCAACACGATGGTAGACCAGCTGTCGTCGTTCGCGGCCGAGGTCACCCGCGTCGCCCGCGAGGTCGGCACCGAGGGGGTCCTCGGTGGCCAGGCCAGGGTGATGGGCGTGTCGGGAATGTGGAAGGACCTCACCGACAACGTCAACTCCATGGCCGGGAACCTGACCAGCCAGGTTCGCAACATCGCCCAGGTGACGACGGCCGTCGCCCAGGGCGACCTCTCCAAGAAGATCGACGTCGATGCCCACGGTGAGATCCTGGAGCTCAAGACGACGATCAACACGATGGTCGATCAGCTGTCGTCGTTCGCGGCCGAGGTCACCCGCGTCGCCCGCGAGGTCGGCACCGACGGTGCGCTCGGCGGCCAGGCGGAGGTCGAGGGCGTCTCCGGAACGTGGAAAAGGCTGACCGAGAACGTCAACGAGCTCGCCGGGAACCTCACCCGCCAGGTCCGGGCCATCGCCGAGGTCACCAGCGCGGTGGCGACCGGCGACCTCACCCGTTCCATCACGGTCGAGGCACGGGGCGAGGTGGCCGAGCTCAAGGACAACATCAACGCGATGGTGGAGTCCCTGCGCGTGACGACCCGGGCCAACCAGGAGCAGGACTGGCTGAAGACCAACCTGGCGCGCATCGCCAGCATGATGCAGGGCCACCGGAACCTGACAGCCGTGGCCGAGCTCATCATGGATGAGCTGACCCCGCTGGTCGGCGCCCAGCACGGCACCTTCTTCCTCGCCGGCGGCTCGGTCTCGGCGCCGGACGCCGATTCCGCCCCCGAGATGCTCCGGCTCATCGCCAGCTACGCCGACGCCGACGGCTCCAACACGCCGCGGGAGTTCCGGGTCGGGCAGTCCCTGGTCGGTCAGGCCGCGCGAACCCGCAGGCCCATCGAGGTCGACCGCACTCCTCCGCACTACCTGCGCATTTCCTCCAGCCTCGGCGGCGCGGCGCCCGTGAGCCTGATCGTGCTGCCCGTCCTATTCGAAGGACACGTGCTGGGCGTCATCGAACTCGCCTCCTTCACACCGTTCACCCAGGTCCACAAGGACTTCCTGAGCCAGCTGATCGAAACGCTGGGTGTCATCGTCAACACCATCATCGCCAACTCCCGGACCGACGCGCTGCTGCGTGAGTCCCAGCGGCTGGCCACCGAGCTGCAGTCCCGGTCGGGTGAGCTGCAGTCCCGGCAGGAGGATCTGCAGCGGTCCAACGCCGAGCTCGCGGAGAAGGCGGCGCTGCTCGAGCGCCAGAACCGGGCCATCGAGGTCCAGAACGCAGAGATCGAACAGGCCCGGCAGGAGATCGAGGAACGCGCGCAGCAGCTCGCGCTCGCATCCAAGTACAAGTCCGAGTTCCTCGCGAACATGTCCCACGAGCTGCGCACCCCGCTCAACAGCATGCTCGTGCTGGCCCGCCTGCTGAGCCAGAACCCGGGACGAAACCTGAGCGCGAAACAGGTCGAGTTCGCGAACATCATCCACTCGGCCGGGACCGATCTTCTCCAACTCATCAACGACATCCTCGACCTGTCCAAGGTCGAGGCCGGCAAGATGGACATCCACCTGGAACCGTGCGCGCCGCGGGCGCTCGCCGAGGACGTGGCCAGCACCTTCCGCCCCCTCACCGCCGAAAAGGGCCTGGAGTTCGTCGTCGACGTCGATGCGGACGTCCCGCCGACGCTGCTCACCGACGAACAGCGCCTAAGCCAGGTGCTGCGCAACCTGCTGTCGAACGCGGTGAAGTTCACCGAGAGGGGCCGAATCGAACTCCGCGTCGGAATGGACACCGACACCGACGACGAGAGCGGCCGGCCGTCGGTTGCCTTCCGCGTGCGCGACACCGGCGTGGGGATATCCGACGACAACCTGCAAAGGATATTCGGAGCGTTCCAACAGGGGGACGGGACGACGAGCCGCCGCTACGGTGGAACCGGCCTCGGCCTGTCGATCTCCCGCGAGGTCGCCACACTGCTCGGCGGCACGATCCGCGTCGCCAGCGAGTTCGAACAGGGCAGCACGTTCACCCTGCTCCTGCCGGTCACGATCCCGGCCCCGACCCCGACCGCATCCGCCGCCGCCTTGGCCGGCGACCGCCAGCGCCTGGCGCCCATCGCCGCCCGAGCGGCCGGCACGGTCGGCACGGTCGGCGGCCCCTATGCTCCCGACGACAACCCGAACGTCCCGGGCGGCACGCCGGTGGCGGCCACCACCGGCACCGCGGAGCGTCGGCTCCTCATCGTCGAGTCCGCCAGCCACGGCCTGCTGACCCTCCTCGGCCAGCGAGCCGTGCAGGACGTGGCCGACACGCATGGGCCGGTCCAGATTCTTACCGCGGGCAGTCCGGAAGAAGCCCTGCGGGAACTGTCCGCCCGGCCAGCCCGGTGCGTGGTGCTCGATCTGACCCTGCCGGACGCATCGGCATTCGTCTTCCTAGAACGCCTCCATGATCGTCTCGACCTTCGCGATGTTCCCGTTCTCGCCCACCCGACACAGAAGCTCGGCGCCGCCCACGAACGCCTGGCGCAGATTCGCTTCCGGAACCAGCGCCTGGAACTCCTGCCCTCGCTCGACGAACTCCGCGAACGAATCACCCTGCACCTGTCGGCCGACTCCGCCGGCGATGTCCCACCACTGCTCACCACGTCGGCCAGCGCGACGGAACAGCCTCCCATCATGGCCACGGACCAATACAGCGGCCTCAACGGGCGGAAAATCCTCCTGATAGATGACGACGTCCGCAACGTCTTCGCCATCACGAGCATGCTCGAGCTCTACGGCCTGACCATTATCCAGGCACCGAACGGACGTGAGGGAATAAACCGCCTGCTCGGCGGGCATCCCGTCGACCTCATCCTCATGGACCTCATGATGCCAGAAATGGACGGCTACGCCACGATGGCCGCCATCCGGAAGATGGAACGCTTCGCGGACCTTCCCATCATCGCCGTCACGGCGAAAGCGATGCAGAGCGACCGGGAAAAATGCCTCGCCGCCGGCGCGACCGACTTCATCACCAAACCGGTCGACACCGAGATACTCCTCCGCCGCATACAGGAGATCACCTTCAGTCGCTGAGGACACGGACGACGGGAGGGCGCGGTCGACACAGGACAGGCAGAGGCTGTGACCGGCGCCCTTGGGCGGCCGAGGAGGTGAGCCGCGCCCGAGGTCCGTGCAGCCCACTGGCCAGGTGTCATGGCATCGCTGCGGCCGTGGTGGTTCCTGACAACCGTCGGGCGGCTACGGGCGGCGTCGGCGGCTGCGGCCCAGGGCCGCCGCCGTGGCGGCGGCTGCGGCACCCACGCCAGCGGTGATGGAGATCGTCGCGACGAGGGCGGCCGTGCGCGCCGCGACGGGCGGGACGGCGGGCCGGTCGCCCGGCCGCGGTTCGGCGACCGCGCGGTGCTGCGGCCTGGGGTGGGGCAGGCCGCGGGCGAGCAGCTCGGCGAGGTGGAGTGCCTCGCGGCCGGCGCTGTCGAGCTCGTGGATCTGGGTGCGGCAGCTGAAGCCGTCGGCGAGGACGACGGTGGCCGGGTCGGCGTTGCGGACGGCGGGGAGCAGGACGTCTTCGGCGCAGGTGCGGCTGACGTCGAGGTGGCCGGCTTCGAAGCCGAAGTTGCCGGCGAGCCCGCAGCAGCCGGAGTCGAGGGGCTCGGTGTCGACGCCGGCGGCGGCCAGGGCCTGCTGGTCGGCGTCCCAGCCGAGGATGGCGTGCTGGTGGCAGTGGACCTGGGCGATCGCCTTGGTGCCGGTGAGGTCAGGCGGCCGCCAGCCGGGGGTGTGTTGGGTGAGCAGCTCAGCGAGGGTGACGGTCTGTCGCGCGAGGCGGGCGATGTCGAGGTCGTCGCCGAGGAGATCCTTGGCGTCGGAGCGCAGGGCGGCGGCGCAGCTGGGTTCGAGGGTGACGACGAGGCCGCCGGCGTGGAGGTGGTCGGCGAGGTGTGTGACGGTGCGTCGCAGGATGCGGCGGGCGGTGGTGAGCTGACCGGTGGAGATCCAGGTGAGGCCGCAGCACAGCGGTTCAGTGGGCACCGTGACGTCCCATCCGGCGTCCTGGAGGATCGCGATGGCCGCCCGGCCGATGTGTGGGTGGAACGTGTTGGTGAATGTGTCCGGCCACAGCAGCACGGTGCCACGCCGAGGCGGTTCGCTGCTGCCCGAGTCCTGCAAGCCGGCGGTATCTCCGTCGGGGGACGCGCCATGGCGCCGGGACCACCACTGTTGCAGGGTCTCGGTGGCGAACAGTGGGATCTCCCGGTTCTCCAGTCCTGCGGCGCGGGTCGCGAGCGTGGGCAGGAGTGGGGCGTGGCTGAGCGCGTTGGTGACACCGGCGAGGCGGGCCCGCGAGACGGCCGTGGCGAGCAGCGGCAGCCAGCCGAGCGCGTAGTGGGCGCGGGGCCGCAGGCGGTGCCGGTAGTGGTGGGCGAGGAACTCGGCCTTGTAGGTGGCCATGTCGACGTTTACCGGACAGTCGGACTTGCAGCCCTTGCAGGCCAGGCACAGGTCGAGCGCGTCGCGGACGGCCGTCGAGCGCCAGCCGTCCTGGACCGGGGAGTCGGGGTGCCCGGCCAGCATCTCGAACAACAGCCGGGCCCGGCCGCGGGTGGAGTGCTTCTCCTCGCGGGTGGCCTGGTAGGACGGGCACATGACCGTCCCGCCGGAGTGGGTCTCCTGGCGGCATTTTCCGACGCCGACGTAGCGGTTGGCCGTCGCGACGAACGAGCCGCCGTCGTCGGGATAGCTGAAGAACGGCTTCCCGGCGGCGTGCGGGGACCAGTCGCCGCCGAGGCGCAGGTTCTCGTCGAGCCGGTGGGGCGCGACGACCTTGCCGGGGTTCATCCGATCTGCGGGGTCGAAGATCTCCTTGAGCTCGCCAAACGCCTGCACGATCGTCGGTCCGAACATTCGCTCCAGCAGCTCGCCGCGCGTCTGCCCGTCTCCATGTTCCCCGGACAGGGAGCCGCCGTACGACGCGACGAGATCGGCGGCGGCTTCCAGGAACCGGCGGTAGCGCGCCACGCCGTCCGCCTCGGTGAGGCCGAACGGGATGCGGGTGTGCACGCAGCCCTGCCCGAAGTGTCCGTACAGGCTGGGCGCGGTGTCGTCGGCGTAGCCGAACCGCTCGCACAGCTTCTCCAGGTCGCGCAGGTAGTCGCCGAGCCGGTCCGGCGCAACCGCCGAGTCCTCCCAGCCCTCCCAGGTGTCGCGGTGGCCGGGGACGTGCGCGGTGGCGCCGAGGCCCGCCTCGCGGACCCGCCACAGCTCGTCCTCCTTCTCGGGCTGGTCGAGAAGACGCACGTCCGGGTCGTGCGGCGAGTCGCCGAGCGCGTCGAGCATGCGCCGCGCGGCACGGTCGGCCTCGTCGCGGGTGTCACCGCCGAACTGCACCATCAGGTAGGCGTCGCCGGCCGGCAGCTCGTCGAGCGCCAGCGGGTTGAGATGCTTGATCCGCTCGTCGCGGATCAGCCGGTCGTCGAGGCCCTCCAGCGCGATCGGCTCGTGCGGCAGGATCGTCGGCACGGCGTCGGCGGCCTTCGCGATGCCGTCGAACCCGAGCACCACCAGCGTGCGCTCCCGGACGACCGGGACGAGCTCCAGTTCGGCGTGCAGCACCGTGACCAGCGTCGACTCGCTGCCGACGAGCAGGCCGGCGACGTCGAAGCGGCGCTCGGGCAGCAGCGAGTCCAGGTTGTAGCCAGACACACGGCGCGGGATGTCCGGATAGCCGCGTCGGATGTCGTCGGCGTAGCGGTCGCGCAGCCGGCGCAGCGACCGGTAGACGGCGGCACGCCGGTCGCCGTGACGTTCGATCCCGGCGTACTCGTCGTCGCTCGTCTCGCCGCACCAGAAGCGGGCGCCGTCGTAGAGCAGCACCTCCAAACGGGCGATGTTGTCGACGACCTTGCCGGTCCGCTGGGCCGTGGCCCCGCAGGAGTTGTTACCGATCATCCCGCCGATCGTGCAGTTGGGATGGGTCGCGGGCTCCGGGCCGAACCGCAATCCGTGACGTTCCAGCTGGGCGTTGAGCGTGTCCAGCACGATTCCCGGCTCGACGACGCAGGTCCTGGCCTCGGCGTCCACCGAGATCAGCCGGTGGCAGTACTTCGTCCAGTCGATCACGACGGCGGTGTTCGTGCACTGCCCGGCGAGGCTCGTCCCGCCGCCGCGGGAGAGCACCGGGGCGCCCAGCTCACGGCACACCGCCACCGCCTCGGCCGCGGCCTCGACGGTGCGCGGCACGACCACGCCGATCGGGACCTGCCGGAAGTTCGACGCGTCCGTCGAGTAGGCACCCCGGCTGCCGGCGTCGAAGCGCACCTCGCCGTCCACCCGACGCTCCAACGCACGGCGCAACGGCTTCAGATCGAGCGGCTGCGCATCGGGTGTCTCTGAATTGGGTGTCTCTGGATTGGCCGCAGGCGGATCTGAGCGGGGCGCGGCCCTGCCGATGCTGTGCGTCTGCGTCATCTCGATGTCGCCTCTCGGCCGCCGGGCTCCCCGCGCCTGTCATGCGTCGGCGTCGGGCCCGCCAAACCCGCGACGGCGATCCCCCGCGAAGGCTCCGGACGGCCGGCGGTTTCGGCGGGCGCAGCAGGGTAGGTGCGTCGCGGGATGGCGTTCCGTGACCTCACAGGGTCGGCTCGGACCTTTCGGCCGGCTTCGGCGCCGCGTCCACGAGATGGGGAGAGCCATGGGCCAGACGGTCGGCGACATGATTCTCGCGCGGCTGCGCGAATGGGACGTCGAGTACGTGTTCGGCTACCCGGGCGACGGGATCAACGGCCTGTTGGCCGCGTGGGGTCGCGCCGACGACAGCCCGCGGTTCATCCAGGCCCGGCACGAGGAGATGGCCGCGTTCTCCGCGGTCGGCTACGCGAAGTTCTCCGGCAAGGTCGGCGTCTGCGCGGCGACGTCGGGCCCGGGCGCGATCCACCTGCTCAACGGCCTGTACGACGCGAAGCTCGACCACGTGCCGGTCGTCGCCCTCGTGGGCCAGACGAACCGCAGCGCGCTCGGCGGCTCCTACCAGCAGGAGGTCGACCTGCTGAGCCTGTTCAAGGACGTCGCCAGCGAGTACGTCCAGATGGTGACCGTCCCCGAACAGCTGCCGAACGTACTGGACCGGGCCATCCGCGTCGCGGTCGCCGAGCGCGCACCCACCTGCGTGATCATCCCCGCGGACGTCCAGGAGCTGGACTACTCTCCCCCGACGCACGACTTCAAGATGGTGCCCTCCAGCCTCGGCACCCACTGGCCAGCCGTCTCCCCCGACGACGCCGGGGTCCGGGCGGCGGCAGACCTGCTCAACGCCGGGAGCAAGGTCGCGATCCTCGCCGGCCAGGGCGCCCGCGGCGCCCGCGCCGAGCTCGCCGAGGTCGCGGACCTACTCGGCGCCGGCGTCGCCAAGGCGCTGCTCGGCAAGGACGTCCTCCCCGACGACCTGCCGTTCGTCACCGGCGCGATCGGGCTGCTCGGCACCCGCCCCAGCTACGAGCTGATGCGCGACTGCGACACCCTGCTGACCGTCGGCTCGAACTTCCCCTACACCCAGTTCCTGCCCGACCTCGGCCAGGCCCGCGCCGTGCAGATCGACGTCGACGCCCGCTACATCGGCATGCGCTACCCGTATGAGGTCAACCTGGTCGGCGACGCGACCGCGACCCTGCGCGCCCTGATCCCACTGCTGCGGCGCAAAGACGACCGCTCCTGGCGGGAGACCGTCGAGAAGAACGTCGCCCGCTGGTGGGGCACGGTCGAACGGGAGGCGCACGTCGGCGGGAAGCCGGTCAACCCGATGCTGCTGTTCTGGGAGGCCTCAGCCCGGCTCCCCGACGACACGATCCTCGCCGCCGACTCCGGCTCGGCCGCCAACTGGTACGCCCGCGACCTGCGGTTGCGCGGCGACATGCGCGGCTCGCTGTCCGGGACGCTCGCGACCATGGGCCCGGCGGTGCCCTACGGCATCGGCGCCAAGTTCGCCCACCCCGACCGACCGGTAGTCGTGTTCGAGGGCGACGGGGCAATGCAGATGAACGGCCTCGCCGAGCTCATCACCATAGCCCGCTACTGGCAGGAATGGGCCGACCCCCGCCTCGTCGTCGCCGTCCTGCACAACAACGACCTCAACCAGGTCACCTGGGAGATGCGCGCGATGCAGGGCGCACCCAAGTTCGTCGCGTCCCAGAGCCTGCCCGACGTGAACTACGCCGCCTTCGCCGACTCCATCGGCCTGCGTGCCATCGCCGTCGACGAGCCGGGCCAGGTCGGACCGGCCTGGGACGCCGCACTCACCGCCAACCGGCCCGTGATGCTCGACGTCCGCACCGACCCCGACTTCCCACCCATCCCGCCACACGCCACCTTCGAACAGGCCAAGGACGCCGCCGAAGCCCTCCTCAAAGGCGACGAGAACCGCTGGGGCTTCCTCTCCGCCGGCCTACGCACCAAAGTCCAGGAACTGCTGCCCCACCGCGGCTGACGCGATGTCGGAGGGAGATACCGACGATGAACGGGTCCGAACGAGTCATCGAACGGGTCGAGCGGGAGCAGGCACTGGATCCCGTCGCCGACCGGGTCGCGTCGTTCTGGTCGACGGCGCTGCGATCGCAGCGGCTGCGTGACCTGCTCAGCGGCCGATTCCTCGGGCATCCACTGCACCCCGCGGCCGTGATCGTCCCAATGGGGACACTGCTGAGCGCGACCGCGCTGGACCTCACCGGCGGGCCAAGCCGACGCCCAGCCGCACGGCGACTCATCGGGCTCGGGCTACTCTCCGCCGCCCCCGCCGCGGCGGCCGGCTGGTCGGACTGGCTCGACACCCAGGGCGCCGAGCGACGAGTCGGCATCGTGCACGCAACGTCCAACGTCGTCGGCCTCGTGAGCTACGCCGTGTCCTGGTGGCAGCGCGGCCGCGGCGGCAGCGGGCTGGCCGCCGGCCTCGCCGGGGCGACCGCCCTCGGCGCCGGCGGATGGCTGGGCGGCCACCTCGCCTACGCCCTGGGGGTGGGCGTGGACACCACCGCGTTCCAGCGGGGGCCGGCCGAGTGGACGGACGTGCTCGCGGCCAGCGAGGTCACCACAGCGTTGCGGCAGGTCGACGTGGACGAGGTGTCCGTGCTGCTGACCAGGGTCGACGGCCGGATCGTCGCGATCGGCAACCGCTGCACCCACCGCGGCGGCCCCCTCGCCGACGGCGAACGCGACGGCGACTGCGTCACCTGCCCCTGGCACACGAGCCGGTTCGACCTGGCCTCCGGCGCCGTCGTCCGCGGCCCGGCGACCCGCCCCCAGCCGGTGTACGAGGTCCGCGAGACCGGCGGGCGCGTCCAGATCCGCCGCCCGGAGGTCCGGACCCTGCGCACCAACCCCGTCGGCCAAGCCTCCGGCCGGGTGTTGGCCGGCCAGCAATGATCCACATCGGCGCACCTGTCTGTCGCGTGTCTTGCTCGAACGGCGGCCTGAGCAGGGGGACAATCGCCGGCCAGGAAGGCCGTGTCGGGCGGTGTGCGGATTGGGGCCGTTTGGCGGGCGATCGCCGGGGTAGCGAGTCCGACTAACCACGGCATTGCCGCGACAGCGGCTGAGCCGCCTTCATGCGGTTGCCGCCATCACCTCGTCGGACCGTGAGCCGCCGGTCGTGTTGGAGCTGGCGGCCGTGTGCGGCAGGTAGGCCGCCGTTCGCGGCGGCAACGGCTGCGATCGCTGCGGTCGTGACGGGCAACGGTACTCACCCGGTTGGGCTGGCCTGACGGGCAGTCGCGGAGAGGATTCCCTGGTGTCGCGGACAGTCTCGGCGAGGGCGGATCGCCCGGAGGCCGCTGCGAGCGCGCCTTCGCGCGAAGCGGGAGACGTGCCGCGCACGGCAGTCCCCGGCCCTCGTCTGGAGGCGCCGACGACGTCCGTCGCCCAGGCCCGCAACCTGGAGGTCTCCGCCCACTGCGCGCCGGCGCTGCACGCGCCCGTCGCCGCCGCCGTCCCGAACCTGCGGCACGTCGAGTGGTTCGCCGAGCACGCCCGCCTCGAACCGCTGCTGGCCGACGGCGTCCCGCCCGTCATCGACGGCGCCCTGCGGCTCGACCCCGCCGTCGCCGGGCACGGTCTGACCATCACAGCGGACGCGGAGCGATGGCGTGTCCGCTGACCCGGACGACGGCGACGCCGACCCGTGCGGGCAGTACGCCCCGCACGTGCTGCGCGGCTACGCCTTCATCGGGGACGGGGAACGCGGGGCGCTGATCGGCCCGGCCGGCGACCTGGCCTGGATGTGCGCGCCCGCCTGGGACTCCGACGCGGTGTTCTCGACGCTGATCGGCGGTGCCGGCTGCTACGCCGTCACCCCAACGGGCCGTTTCACCTGGGGTGGCTCCTATGAACGCCGGTCGCTGATCTGGAACGGGCGCTGGGTCACGACCGACGGAATCGTCGAGTGCCGCGACGCACTGGCCCGGCCCGCCGACCCGCACACCGCGGTCGTCCTGCGCCGAATCCGGGTCCTGGAAGGCACGGCGCGGCTGCGGGTCGTGCTCGACGTGCGCGCCGGCTTCGGCCAGCAGGGCATGGAACGGCTGGCCAGCACCGGCCTTCCGAACGGCGATCAGGTCTGGGCTGGCAGCTCCGGGGCGCTGACCTTCCGCTGGTGGGGCGCGGCGGACGCCACCCGCGCCGGCACCGGCGCTCTGGTCCTCACGCTGAAGCTGACGGCCGGCGACCAGCACGACCTGTGCCTTGAGATCAGCGATCGCCCGCTGCGCCCCCGGCGCGACGATGCCCACGTCGACGATCTGTGGGCAGTGACCGAGGCGGCCTGGCGGCGGGCCGTCGGCGAGCCCGCGCCGGGCTCACTCGCGGTCCATGACGCCGAGCAGGCGCTCGCGGTGCTGTCGGGGCTGACGAGCGCGGCCGGGGGCATGGCCGCCGCGGCCACGATGAGCCTGCCGGAACGGGCCCGCGCCGGGCGCAATTACGACTACCGCTACGCCTGGATCCGCGACCAGTGCTACGCCGGCCGGGCGGCCGCCGCCCACGGCCAGTTCGGCCTCCTGGACACGGCCGTCAGCTTCGTAACACAGCGCCTGCTGGCCGACGGCCCAGCGCTGAGACCCGCCTACACCACCCGCGGAGGCCCGGTGCCCGGCGAGCGGAGCCTGTCGCACCTGGCCGGTTACCCCGGCGGCGCGGACAAGGCCGGCAACCGGGCCAACGCGCAGTTCCAGCTCGACGCGTTCGGCGAGGCCCTGGAGCTGTTCGCCGTCGCGGCCCGCCAGGACCGGCTCGACGCCGACGGCTGGACCGCCGTGCACACCGCCGTCGACGCGATCACCCTGCGCGGCCACGAACCGGACGCCGGCATCTGGGAGATCGACGACGAGCGCTGGGCCCACTCCCGGCTGACCTGTGTCGGCGGGCTGTTCGCCATCGCCGCCGAGGCAGCGGCCGGACCGGCCCGGCGCCGCTGGACGGATCTCGCCGACGGCCTGCTGGCCGACGTCACCGCCGACTGCCTGCATCCCAGCGGCCGCTGGCAACGCGCGCCCCACGACCCCCGCGTCGACGCAGCGCTGCTGCTGCCCGCCCTGCGCGGCGCGCTCGCGCCGCACGATCCGCGTTCCCGGGCGACCGTGGCCGCGGTGGAGGCCGAGCTCGTCCAGGACGACTACGTCTATCGCTTCCGCCCGGACGGCCAGCCGCTGGGCGACGACGAAGGCGCCTTTCTGCTCTGCGGGTTCCTGCTCGCGCTGGCCCGCCAGTCGCTCGGTGACCGGGTCGGGGCGCGGGCTCTGTTCGAACGGGGCCGGGCGAGCTGTGGCAGCCCCGGGCTGTTCGCCGAGGAGTTCGACGTCGCGGCCCGCCAGCTGCGCGGCAACCTGCCGCAGGCGTTCGTCCACGCGCTCCTGCTCGAATGCTGCGCCACCCTCGCACCCGAACAGCCGCCAGTTCCCGGCCGGCGCACCCCGTCACCAGCACAGGCACCGTCGCGGGCAACGAAAGGGGATCCTCCATGACGGAACACAAGATCGCGCTCGTGACGGGAGCCTCGGCGGGCGTCGGCCGGGCCACCGCCCTCGCCCTGGCCGACCGCGGGTTCGACGTCGCTCTGCTGGCCCGCGGCCAGGCCGGCCTGCACGCGGCGGCCGACGCCGTGCGCGACCGGGGACGCCGCGCCCTCGTCCTGCCCGCCGACGTCGCCGACCAGAAGGCCGTCGACGCGGCCGCGTCCGCCGCCGAGGAGGAGCTCGGCCCGCTCGACGTCTGGGTCAACAACGCCATGACCACGACCTTCGCGCCCTTCGCCGACACCGCGCCGCAGGACTTCCAGCGGGCCGTCGAGGTCACCTTCCTCGGCCAGGTCTGGGGCACCATGGCTGCGCTGGAGCGGATGCGCCCGCGCGACCGCGGCTCGGTCGTCAACGTGGGCTCGGCGCTCGCCTTCCTCGGCATCCCCCTACAGGCCCCCTACTGCGCCGCGAAGTTCGCCTGCCGCGGGTTCTTCGAGTCGGTCCGCGCAGAGCTGCTGCACGAGGGCAGCGGCGTGCGGCTGTCGATGGTCCACCTGCCCGCCGTCAACACCCCGCAGTTCAGCTGGTGCCGGACCTCGATGGACCACCAGCCCCAGCCCGTCCCGCCCATCTACCAGCCGGAGCTGTGCGCGACGCACATCGTGCGCGCCGCCCTCGACGGCCGCCGCTCGAAGATCATCGGATCTTGGAACAAGGCGCTGGTCGCCGCCGGATCCGTCGCCCCCGGATTCGGCAACCACTATGCCGCCCTCGGCGCCTGGGACTCCCAGCTCACCGACAGCCCGCTGCCGCCGGACCGCCCCGACAACCTGCACCACCCCGCCGACGGGCGCCGCGACCACGGCGCGCACGGCATCTTCGACGCCCAGGCCCACGGCATGCGGACCCCCGCCTTCCTGAAGTCGCTGCCCCAGACCGGCCGCACCTTCGCCCGCGCGCTACGCGCCACGGCACAGGACCGCCGCCGCGCACGCACCCGTCACACGACGCTGGCATGACGGCCGTCGGATGGACGCTGGCCGGCATGGCGATCTGGCTGGCCTCGCTGTCCGCGCCGTCGGTCCCGGAGGCGATCGCGGCCGCGCTCGCCGGCCTGGTCGCGGCGACAGGCGCGGCCCTGGGCCGCCGCGCCCTGGCGGGCCGGACGCAGGCGGCAGGAGAAACGGCAGGGCCGGAACCGGACGCAGCGCGGGAACCGGGCCGACGGGTGCCGGGCCAGCCCGAGGCGGCCGCGGGTCGCCACACTCTGCCATGGCACCAGCTCGCCGGCCTGCCCGCCACCGTTCTCGCGGACACGATCCGTGTCCTGGCCCGGGCGGCCAGCGGCCATCCCGACGGCGAGTTCCGGACCGTCGAACTCGGCCAGGCCAGCGACGCGGAACAGGCCGCTGGACACAGGCCAGACGGACGGTTGGCAGCGGCGGCGATGGTCCTGGGCCTCACACCTGGCACGTATGTCACCCACCTCGACCGGACGACCCGGCGAGCCACCATCCATGCCCTCGTTCCACCTACGTCCCTGGAACACGCGCTGTCCCAGGTGGATGGCACGACCCGCCGGCGGACAGGACAGAAGCGGTGAGCGGACTGTGACCGGATTCGGCGTGTGCGCCTGTGCCCTGCTCGTCGCCGGCGTCGGACCAGCGCTGGCGCTGGCGGCCCGCGGCGACCCCTCCGGAAGAATGGTGGGCCTCCAGCTCGGCGGCGCGGTCGCCACGCTGCTGCTGGTCGTGCTGGCGCAGGTGTTCGGCCAGCCGTCCTACCTGGTCGTGCCTCTTGTCGCGGTGCCGCTCTCGGTGGCCGGGACGCTGGTCTTCACCCGGCTGCTGGCCCAGGACCAGCCGTGACCCATCTCGTCGCGCTGGCCCTCGTCGCCGCCGGAACCGCGGTGAGCGTCGCCGCCTCACTGCTGGCACTGCTCACCCGCGGCGGGTTCTTCACCCGCCTGCACCTGCTGACGCCGGTGACGTCGCTCGCCGGACCTCTGATCGGCATCGGGCTGGCCGTCGAGAACGGCCTCGGCTTCACCGCCGCACAGATCCTCCTGATCGTGGCCGGACTGGCCGTGGCCAGCCCCGCCCTGCAGGCCGCGACCGCAAGGCTGAACACCGTCGCCACCACGGGGCCGACGGCCAGGCCGACACCGGAGGCGACCGAATGAACCCGACGGACATCCTGCTCCCGGCGACGCTGGTCCTCCTGGTGCTCGGCGCGCTCGCCGTCGTCAGGACGGACGACCCCGCGCGCCAGGCGGTCACGTTGTCCGTCTACGGCCTGCTGCTCACGATCCTGTTCGTGCTGACGCAGGCGCCGGACGTGGCGCTGAGCCAGGTCGCGGTCGGCACGGCGGTGGTGCCGCTGCTGATCCTGCTCACCGTCCGCAAGGTCCGGGGACGGCGATGAGCCCGGCGGCGCACGGCGGGGGCGCGCAGGGCGGTCCGCGGCCGCCCGGCCGTTCCAGGACGACTGCCCGGCCACCGGCCCGGCTGGCGTTGTTCGCCGTGGCCGGGGCCGCGGTGGCGGTGCTGTTCACGCTGGCCGTTCTCGACCTGCCGCATCCGGGCGGGACCGGCCATCCCTACCGGGACCGCGCCGTGCCGGCCGCGGTCTCCCAGGCCACGGCCAACGTCGTGTCCTCGGTCAACTTCGACCTGCGTGCGCTGGACACGCTCGGCGAGGAGGCGATCCTGTTCGCCAGCGTCCTGGGCGTCGCGGTCCTGCTGCGCCCGGCCCGCCGGGAGCAGGAGGAGCCCATCCCCTCCACATCCGAGGCGGAGCTGGACGTGGCCCGGGCGATGGCCTTCGTCTTCTTCGCGGTGACACTCGTGATCGGCCTGAACGTCGTCGCCCACGGCGCGCTCACCCCGGGTGGCGGCTTCCAGGGCGGGGTGATCCTCGGTACCGCCGTCCACCTGATCTACATCGCCGGCGGCTACCGGGCCCTGCTGCGGATCCGCCCGCTGGAGCTGTTCGAATACG
>Ga0163163_10001277_pt1 | contig 21277 bp, 8 predicted proteins | sample S65metaG_FD_119766 | JGI IMG/M metagenome (GOLD analysis project Ga0163163, IMG submission 119766) | Switchgrass rhizosphere microbial communities from Kellogg Biological Station, Michigan, USA - S6-5 metaG | ecosystem: Host-associated > Plants > Roots > Rhizosphere > Soil | place: USA: Michigan...
CGTTCGACGGCCTGTTCACCAATTGCACGAAGTCATATCTCCGAAAGGTTTGTTTGGAAGGTGTATATACATTCAGGTAAGAAGATCCGCAACCCACCCAGATCTGCCCTTTGCTGTTCTCATAAAGGGACCAGACTATCATGCCGTGAATAGAGTTGGTATCATTGGGGTTAAAGTAAAATCGCTTGAACTCATAACCATCAAACCTTGCGAGTCCATTTGCTGAGCCCACCCACACAAAGCCCTGCCTGTCGACCAAAATGCGATTTACTTCAGAACCGGGTACGCCATTCACTTCCGTGTATTGTGTGAGCTTTGTAGGATTCAATTGCGCACGAGAAGTCGTGGTAGTGATGACTGCAATTAGCAACCCTAGTGCGATTCTGAAAGCTGTTCTGATCATGGCCTATTGCTGAAACAAATCAATTAATGTATGACAATTCGCTCAATAATTCAACTTCTCAAACCCACACGTTTTCCTCACCTGCCTATCGAAGTTATCAAAATCAATAAGAAAAAATCCCTGCCTTCACTTTCGCGAAATACAGGGATTAAGTATTGAATTAAACCCACTGTTATTGTTTGCGTACCAGTGCAGGTGGGGTGGGTTGCACAGAGTTATTTTTAATTGGTCTTATTGTTTTCAGGTAGGAGAAGACGGCCTTGAGTTCATCGTCGGTCATATCCTTAACCGGCATCATTGACATCGGTGGATTTAATGGTCTGGCTCCCGGCAGGCCCTTACTTACCATATGCCTTATAGCATATAGAAACTGCTCTTCCGTCCACCTGCCCAAACCTGTTTCGTCGGGCGTGAGGTTCGCTGAATAGGAAATGCCCCAGGGGCCAACCCAGGCGGTAAAATCCTGTGTAACGACAAGGCCTTTTGACTCGGTGTGTTTGCGATCCACATCTGGTGCCGGTAATTTTTCGGGATGGCCAGATAACATGAGGGTAGTGTCATCAACCGGCCCCATGGCTGTCATCTTTTTTGGTGTGTGACAGTCATTGCAACCTCCAATGGTTACTAAGTGCTTGCCCCACGCTACCTGGGAATCATAGCCGCCGAATTTGGGCTTCTCGGCAACTGCAGGGGCTGCTGCTGTTGCTGCAACCGTTGTAGGCTCGGAGGAATTTTGTGAACAACCTGAACAGCAAATGACTGCTGCTGCCAGGCATGCATGGAAAATCAGGAAATGTTTGTTCATCATCGTTGGGTTTAAATTTCTTAAAAATGGTTGAATAGCTCCAGGAGGTGCGGACTAAACAGGCCATATTTTGATCAAAGGTTAAAGCAGGGGAATGGTAAGCGTGAGAAGTTCTCGAACTGCGAAGGGGTGGCTTCTTATATCCCAACAAAAGCTAAACATTTTGCGTGATATATTCTAATGATATTTACCTTGTGTTTCCGGCTCCTGCGAATAAATCGACGCCGCTTAACCAGGCAATATCATAGCGAACTCAGATCCTTCACCTTCCACGGAATTTACTTTCAAATCTCCACCGTGCGCTTTCAAAATATCATAACTCAAACTCAAACCCAAACCGGTTCCCTGACCCGTTGGTTTGGTGGTGAAGAAAGGCTGAAAGATTTTGTCCCTTAACTTTTGCGGAACGCCAATTCCATTGTCCTTTACCGTTAGCTCCACATTTCCTTTATGTTTTCTCGTGGACACGGTAACTGTAGGTACATAACCTTCTGGTTGAACTTTCCTTTTTTCATTCACTGCATAAAATGCGTTGTTCATCAAATTCACCAGCACGCGACCAATGTCATTGGGCACTATCTCTACCTTAGGTAAGTCTTCTTCAAAATCTGTCTTGAAGTCTGCGTTGAAGGATTTATCCTTTGCGCGCAATCCATGATAAGCCAATCTCAAATACTCATCCGCCAGTACATTGAGATCTGTAGTTTCCTTTTGACCTGTACTCGTCCTCGAATGCTGTAACATGCTCTTCACAATACCGTCTGCACGCCTTCCATGATGAAGAATTTTCTCCAGGTTTTCTTTTACATTTTCGGAAATGGACATTGCCTCATCAGTATGTCCTTTTTGCATCTCTGTTTTCATTTCACCCAATAGTTCCAGGCTCAGGTCTGAAAAATTATTGACGAAATTCAGCGGATTTTGAATTTCATGCGCAACCCCTGCTGTAAGCTCTCCCAGGGAAGCCATTTTTTCGGATTGTATTAGTTGTGCCTGCGTGGCGCGCAGATTGTTCAACGTTGATTGCAGGAGTTTGTTGGTCTTTTGCTTACTAAGATTATTCCGGTACAGAAAGATCGCCAGGACCAGAAATGCGCCAAGACCCGTCAGCATCAGGTATGTCCGGTTGCGAACCTTCAGCTCTTCTTTTTCGTTCGCAAGCTCCTGTAGTCGTTGCCGTTCGTCAAAATCAATGTTTTGAAATTGCTGGGTCTGTTTGGAATTAAAGAGGCTGTCATTGATTTTAATAATCATGGCCTGGTATTTCACAGCACTGTCGCTTTCATTCACAGCCCTGTAATGATCCGCCACTGCTTTATAAGATCTAACCAGAAGTTCAGGCGACTTGAGTTGATAAGCCACGCGCAGCGCCTCTTCTACATATAGAAAACCAGAGTCTTTTTTCCCAACCTGCTTGTAATAGTCATTGAGCAGGAGGTTGGCCGCTACGATCCCCCGGTAATAATAATATCTGGCGCTGGTGTCGATGGCTTTGCGATAATATTCATTGGCCAACGCGCGATCTCCCATTGCTTCATGAACGCGGCCCAGGTTCAACAGAATACTTCCGAAATATCTTTTATACCCCGATGCCTGGACGCCTTCGTAGGCCTCGTTTTCCCGGTACAATGCCGAATCCTTTTTACCTAATGCGAGATAGATCCGACCCATGGTAAGATTTACCACACTTTTCAGGGAAATATTATGTGCACTGTCCACCGCACGAAGCGCGATCCAATGGTGATGTATGGCTCTTTCGTAGTCAAATGAATTGGCGAACAAGATACCCATCATTTGCTCGGTGAGGGCAAGGCCCTGCAGCCGCTGGCTGCGCGGCGTGCGATCATGGCTAATCAGTGAGTCGTCGTCAAAATAATTTCCCAACAAGATATTCTTTTCACTTTGCGGATCACTGAGGATGGCTATGGCAGACAAAAGAATTTTCAGCGACCTGGGGTAATTTCCGAGGTTCATATATGCATATCCCATTTCACGGAGCGAAGCCGCTTCCTCTACTTTGAATTTCATCTTCCTCGCAAGATCCAGTTGCATTTCGGAGTAATACAAGGAGCTGTCTGGATTGGTTTCGGCATATGATCTCACAATGTTCGCAAGCAATACAACCCTGTCTGTATCATTCTTCGTTACTCTCTCTCGCTCAATAAGGTTGTCCAGGTACGGCTGTGCTATTGCGCTGCGTTGTGCTGCTGCGAAAAAAAACACCAAAAAAACAATTCGATATATCACTGATTTGCTCATATTAAGGATGGCCTGGTAAACTGATAATGAATTCGGTTCCTTCTGCTCCCTTCGTTACAACTCTCAATTCCCCATCGTGTGCTTTCACGATATCATAACTCAGGCTTAAACCTAAACCTGTACCCTGCCCAGTAGGTTTGGTTGTAAAAAAAGGTTGAAATATTTTGTCTTTTACCTTGTCTGGAATCCCCACACCATTATCAGCAATCACGATATCAATTCCGCTTCCTTTTTTCCTTGTCGATACGGATACCATCGGTTCATATCCCCGAACGCCCTGCTTTCTTTTTTCATTCACTGCATAGAATGCATTGTTAAGCAGATTTACCAGCACTCTGCCAATATCTTGCGGAATAACCTCAATTTTTTCAATTTCATCGTCAAAACTTGTTTCAAAGTTCGCATTGAACGATTTATCCTTGGCGCGTAAACCGTGATATGCCAACCTTAAGTATTCGTCAGCGAGTGCATTTATATCTGTGGCTTCCTTCTGTCCGCCGCTCGTTCTTGAATGTTGAAGCATGCCTTTTACAATTGCATCAGCGCGCTTCCCATGGTGCACAATTTTTCCCAGGTTTTCCATCACGTCTTCCACGATGGCCATCGCCTCAACATGATTGCCCTTTCTCATTTCTGCGGCCATCTCGCCCAACAATTCGGAACTCACATCAGAGAAATTATTAACGAAGTTGAGTGGATTTTGTATTTCATGTGCGATGCCAGCAGTAAGTTCTCCCAGCGAGGCCATTTTTTCCGATTGGATCAACTGTTGTTGCGCCTGCCTTAAGTCAACAAGTGTCTTTTCCACTTCTTTTTTCGCCGCCTCAAGCTTTATGAAATCTTCATAGCGTGCGTACGCGGCAGAAAAAGCCCGCGCGACCGCCTGAACCAAATCCAATTCCTGGGCGTTGAGCTGGGTGGTGTTACCCACATAGAGCATACCCTGGGCAAAGGGTAGGAAGTGCAGTTGAATTCCTTCCCGGGGGATACCTTCCAGAAAAAAATCGGATTTAGTAATAGAGCCTTCATTTGTCAGGACTGCTGCAAGTCTTTCAAAATCTTTCTGTTTCCAATGATCGAAATAGATTTTCTGCTGATGCCAGTGATTTACAATCTCATGGTAATTGCCCGGCGTATCATACGGCAAATGGAATGCAGCAATCGCCTTGCCTTCAGGAGTGGATAAGAAAGTCTGTATCTGTCTGTTTACTTCGTCCATGATAAAAACGCCGCAACGAATAAAGGACAGTCCTAAGACTTTGAGCTCGCGCCATATCAACGGCGTGATGCTGTTCAGGTCGGTGATATTGCGCATGGAAGCAATCTCTGCCCTGATTCGGTCGAGTGAAGCCTGCTTTATGGCCTCCTTAGTGCTGGCTTCAGCTTTTTGTAGATCGAGGAATCGAATATAGGCTTGTTCGAAAACTTTGGCCACACGTTTCAGAATTTCCACCTCAGCTTCGGAAAACCGTTGCTCTGTCCAACTACTCACACCAACCAGCGCATTTCTGACCGCAATTAACGTTACGGTAAAGCTTTTGGCGCTCAGGTTAAACTTCACTGCATCCTGAGGTACTACGTTTGGATTGCTTTTAAAAATGTAGGCGAAGTATTTATTCTTTTGTTCAAACGAATAGTGCCTATTGATTATATTTTCTGCATTATCGTAAGACTTCCAGACATCCTTGATGATAGGATTGTCTGCAAAGGCATCTTTGTCAAACGGCAGCCTGCAGTAGACCGGGCCGGGTATCGGCGGAGCTACAACCCAAATCTCAGCATCTTTAGAGCCTTCGGTAAATAAATGAATAGCCGTAGCACCGTCGAACCGCAAACCCAATTCGTTCAAATTCTCATATAAGACTGAAACTACTTTGTTGATCTCCTCTGACCGGTGCATGGCAAGCGAACTACTTCTGATTTTTTCTAATGCGATCTCTATTTGCGCTTCCCTCGCCTGCGCTTCTGCCTGTTCGATGTCAACATAGCGACGGTAAGCAAGTTCAAATACATTGATGAATCGCTTGAACAGCCTAAGCTCATCTTTACTCAGCGGCTCATAGGCGGAGCAACCCAGCGCCACGGGCCCAAGTGAATGCCAGTAATAATTCAGGGAAGTTGCCTTGCTGAGAAACTTGTCGATGAAAACATTGGTGGTCTTCTGGTAGGCAAGCCATTCCTTTACTGCTTTTGCGCCCTTGATATGCGCAATGTGAAATCGCCCTTTGCCTTTCATCATCTGTTTTGCAAAATCCTGGGCGATCTTATGGTTCGTGTAACTGGTTTCGGTAATCACCGATTTTTTATGCTTCGCATAATATTCATAGTTGTGGTAGGTGCCCTTTTCAGGATGAAAAATCGCAGTTTGAACATTGCGAATTTGTTGAACACCAAGTGCAGATAACTGCAATGAAATGGTCTTGCAGATTTTGAGCATATCAGCACGTTGCTTCATGGCCAAGGCAACCACACGCACTTTTTCCAGCGCTGCTTCAATTTCCAGCTCGTGCCTAGCAGTCTGCAACGCCGAAGTGCGACGTTTTACCACATTTTTCAGCGCCTCTTTTTCCTTATCTATTTTGCCTTTGGGTTTCATTTGTTTTCGACGGGCAGACTTATAATAAATGATGATCCTTCGCCCTCCTTTGACTCCACGCTCAATTCTCCACCATGCGCCTTCACAATATCATAGCTTAGACTCAAGCCCAACCCCGTTCCCTGTCCCGTGGGTTTGGTGGTAAAAAAGGGTTGGAAGATTTTATCCTGCACCCGCTGGGGAATACCAATACCATTGTCCTTTACTGCGAGTTCTACCATATCATTTATTTTCCTGGTAGAAATTGTTACCGCGGGTTCATAACCGTTAGTATCTGATTTCCTCCTTTCATTAACAGCAAAAAATGCGTTGTTGATAAGATTCACCAGCACTCGCCCTATTTCCTGGGGCATCACATTCACCATGCCAACGCTTTCATCAAATTCAGTTTTGAAACTTGCATTAAATGATTTGTCCTTGGCGCGAAGTCCATGATACGCAAGTCTTAAATATTCATCTGCCAATGTATTCAGATCAGTGGGCTCCTTCTGTCCAGAGCTTGTCCTTGAGTGCTGCAGCATTCCCTTTACGATCTCATCGGCGCGCTTGCCGTGATGCAGAATTTTTCCGAGATTTTCCATCACGTCTTCCGCAATGGCCATGGCTTCCGCGTTATGACCTTTTCTCAATTCTGCCGACATTTCCCCCAAGAGCTCCGCACTCACATCGGAAAAATTATTGACAAAGTTGAGGGGATTTTGAATCTCGTGCGCGATACCTGCCGTGAGCTGGCCCAGGGATGCCATTTTTTCAGACTGAATCAATTGTTGTTGCGCCTGCTTTAATTCGTCCAACGTTTTTTCGACCTGTTCTTTAGCAGATTCCAAATTGTTGAAGTCTTCGTAACGGGAGTATGCAGTTGAAAATGCGTCGGCCACTGATTGTACCAATTGAATGTCTGTTTCATTTAATGCTTCCGTATTACCAACGTAGAGCATGCCTTGTAAAAAGGGGAGGAAGTGAAGAAAGATTCCTTCTCTTGGAAGGGTATTCATATAATCGTCCTTCGAGGAAAACGTGCCTTGTTCAAGAAGAGAGTCTGCAAGGACAGAGAATTCCTGGTCTCCCCAATGATCCACAAAGATTTTCTTTTCATGCCAATGCTTAACCACTGTTGGCATGTTGCCAATATCGTAAGACAGATTAAACGCCCCAATAGCCTTTCCATCAGGCGTAGAAAGAAAGGTGTGACTTTGTTTTTTGACATCGTCCATAATAAAAACGCCACATCGCACAAAGGGGACATTCAATGCTGTGAGTTCGCTCCAAATGAGCGGCGTGATCCTGTCCAGGTCGCCAGTCTTTCGCATTGAAGCGATTTCTGCCCGCACACGATCCAATGATGCGCGACGATTGGCTTCCTTCGCATTGGCCTCTGACTTTTGCAATTCGAAATATCTGCGAAAGGTAAGGTCAATGATACCCGCAAATCGTTTCAATATTTTTACATCATTTTCACTATAGCGCTCATCTGACCAGGCATAGAGACAGCCAATGGAAATACGGATGAAATGACCGAATTGGATTTGTCCCGACTCCCAGTCTGGAATAGCAGGCACGGAGAGTCCAGACATCAATTGTTCATAATAAGCTTTTAGTTCCAGGCCAGACAACTCAGGGAAATATTCTTCGCTATTTGCCCAATAGTCATAAATATTAGTGAGCACCGGATGACCTGATAGTTCCACCCAACCGATCAAACTCAGGTGATCTCCATCTGCTTTGGAAGTGGCAGAATACAGTTGGGCCTTTCGCGAATCTTTTGTTAGCAATCCAACACCGCAACGAATAGGATTAATACCGAGTTTCCTGAGTTCTGTAAACACCAGGCTGGCTGTGGATGCCAGGTCCTGGCTGCTGTGCATGGCCATTGCTCTTGCACGAACCCTTTCCAGTGCAGCTTCAATTCTTGCTTCACGTGCCTGCGATTCCGCCTGCTTCAAATCATTAAACCGTGTATAGGTGAGATCAAATACTTTGGCAAAACGGAGAAGAATGTCAAAATGCTCGTCAGACAAGGATTCAAGACTGGCAAGTGTAAGGCATCCGAAATTATTAAAAGAGGCATTGAGGTAAACCCTGTCAGGCGCTTTCATGCCTGCTATCACAAAGTCGGGCAGATTTTTTAATTCCGTTTTGCTAAACAAAATAACGTCCCAGTCTTTTTTTACCTGGCCTTCCAAATTGTATGTCCATTTTAGCAACTTTTGTTTCCAGGCACTGAGATAGGCAAGCACGGGTGGGCTGTCATGATAGGGAACAGCAAAACTCATGGGGCGATCAGGTGCTTCATTATTCGCCATCCACCATTTTGCATCATTGCTAATGGGGTCAAAGATCATGATCACACAGCGAGTCAGTACAAGTTCCAGTTTGGTTAACTCATCAAATACAGTTGCTATCAATGCATTCAATTCCTCTGAGTTTTGCATAGCCATTGCTCTTGCGCGAACCCTTTCCAAACTCACTTCAATCTTCGCTTCCCTCGCCTGCTCTTCCGCTTTCTGCAGGTCAACAAACCTTGTATAGGTTTGTTCGAAAACGCGACCAAAGCGAATGAAAATATCATGCGCTTCGGGCACCGGTTCATAAGTGATAAAAAGAAGACTCACCCGCGAACCGAAAACGACGTGGTCGTACTGATTCGTGGGGAACTGAAAACCACTTTCCAATAATTTATCAAACTGGTGTTTGTCGCCCAACTTCCTTAGGGCTGCGTATGCTTTTTCCAATCGCTCTCCATCCAAATGCTGCACATAAAATTCTTCCCCACTTTTCCTTGCATCTCTCATCTCCATGAATGCCTCTGCTTTTTCTGTATGTACAGTATAAGGCTCCATAAACCCGCCATTGGCGTCGGTGACATAATCCACGTAGGAATTGTTGTCCTCGCTCCATATGTTGAAACCGGTAGTCCAGGCTTTGATGCCCAGATCGCGCACCTGCCTGAACAAGAGTTCGGCTACTTCGGTGAGTTCACCACTTTTTTGCATTGCCATTGTACGGGCGCGAACCCTTTCCAATGCAAGTTCTATCCTGGCTTCTCTTGCCCTTTTTTCTGCATCGCGCAGATCATTGAAGCGCGTGTATGCTAAATCAAAAACTTTGGCAAACCGCACCAATATATCGAACTGCCGTTCTTCAGGTGGTTGCAGTGTCGCAATATCCATACTTCCGAAATTCGCAAAGGACGCCCACCAGTAGACCTGATCCACACTTTCCATATACTGCTTCACAGGCAGGGGCAATTCAACAAGTTCCGTATGGTAAAATATATATTTGTCCCACTTCCGCTTGGTTTCACCTTTTAGCTCAAAAAGCCATTTTTCCTTTTTGTCCCTCCATGCCTGCCACCGTTCTGCGTCAGGATCAACGTTATTGAATGGCACAAAATATCCCCTCGTCATGACTCCTTCTTCCGGGCTTCCGATCCACCAGGTGGTACCATTCGCTTTTTCGTCAAAAATCATTATGAACACCCGATCCAGTGCGATGTCCAGTTTTCTAAACTCCGCGTAAAGTGTTTCAATAATATTTCCTAATTCAGAAGACGATTGCATGGCCAATGCTCTTGACCTGACTCTTTCCAACGAGGCTTCAATATTCGCCTCCCTTGCCTGCGCCTCTGCTTTTTGCAAATCCAGGAAACGGATATAGCACTGCTCGAATACGCGCGCAAAACGTTTTAGTATTTCACCTTCCTCCGGCGACAATTGCCTTCCTGCAAAACTGGCAATGGAAATAGAGGAATTCTTTTCAATGGCTGCGCAAAAGGAGTATTGGTTCGACTCAAAAATGATTTTTTCCGTTTCTCCGCGATGTGGTACGTTCAGCAGTTTAAAGAAATATTGAAATAGCGCATTCTTTGTTTCAGGACTGTATTGCTTCTCATAGTATTCAATGCCCTTTTCGCGCGACTCCCAAAAATCTGCCAGGATCTGGTTATCAATAAAAGGCGTCTTGAATCCAACAGCTCTCGGCATCCAGTCAGAGACCACCCATTGAGTAAATACCCGATATCCCTGTTCAAATACAATGATCACCGCAGATTGAAACCCCGTGACGATACCGAGCTCTTTCAATTTTTCCTGCACTACGAAAATGACTTCACCCAATTCTTCGCTGGAATGCATCGCCAATGATCGAGATCTCACTTTTTCAAGAACGGCTTCAATTTCCAGTTCACGATTCTTTTGTCGCAATTCATTCTGTGACTTTTGCTTTTGCCTGTTGTTGCGCCATAATAAACCCAGAATCACCAGGAACGCCAATAATCCTCCAAGCAGTGCATAGATTTTCATTCTGCTTCTTGCTTCCCTTTCCTGTGTTACAAGTTGCTGCTCCCGAAATCTCTCATTGAAAAGTAATTTTTGTGCATCGCGTCTTTTTTGCACGTTAAAGAGCTGGTCCTTCGCCTGCATCGCCAACCCCTGGTATTTAAGAACGCTGTCCTTCATCCCCTTTTTACCGTATATAGTGGCGAGTCGGGTAGTGGTAGTCATTACTCCTTCCGGATACTTATCAAACCCTTCTTGTGCAAGTGAGTTATGCAGATACCAAAGTGCCGAATCAAGGTTGTTCCTGGCCTCAAAAATGCCGGAGATATTTGCATTGATATCAACAATGTCAATGCTCACCCTGTTCTCTTTTGCAATGGGAAGGCCACTGTGAAAATAAAACAGTGCAGAGTCTGGATTATTTCTTTTTTGATGAACAATTCCAATCGTAAGCATAACGCCACTCCAGTTGACGTTAATATCCAGGGCTGCCTGGGAAAACATGTATGCTGAATCAAGCTTGTTCTCACGCTCATAAACACTGCCCATCAAGCCCATGCATAAGCTGCGTCGTAAGGAATCTAACTGAAAGGTCTTTCCAAGCTCCAATGTCTTGTATCCATATTCCAGGGCTGTCGGATAGTCCGCCATATCGCGATAGCAAACCAACATATCAATATATAACCAGGCAAGATTGGCAGTATCCTTTACTCTTTTCATCTCGTCAATCGCGCTAAAGCCAATTTCCGCAGCTTCCGAATAATTGCTCGATTGTGAAAGTCCGATCAGAAGCGTATTTGCACTTATACCTATGCCCTGGGAATAACCAATCTGCTTAGAAAGGTTTAGGGAGGCCTTCCCATAATAGACAGAAGAGTCGATTTGCGTGAAGACATAGTACCAGGCCAGATCATTTAACCTGTTTACTTTTTCTGTGTCACTCTTTGTAGAATTAAGGCGATTCAAAAGGCTGTCTCTTCCTGATTGCGGGTATGCGTATCTGGAAGTCGCCACCAGGAGCAAAACACCAATGATCCCGCTGAAAAGAAATCTGCTTCTGAAACTGTATCTAGAATCGTTCTCCATGTTTCCTTGCCAAATTGTGCACGATATGACGGCCGCTTTCATTTGTGAGCTTCATTCAGTACGATCGAGAATTGAGTCCATTCCCTTTCCTTCGATTCAACCTTTATTTCGCCTCCCATTGATTTTATGATGTCATAACTCAAGCTCAACCCTAATCCAGTACCCTGGCCAGTTGGTTTTGTGGTAAAGAAGGGCTGAAAAATCTTGTCTTTAATATGGTCAGGTATTCCGATTCCATTATCACGGATTGAAATGAATAGTTCTCCGTTTTGTTGACTGGTCTTTGCATTTACTGTTGGATTATAACTGTTACCATTCATTTTTTGCTTTTGTTGTACAGCGTAGAATGCATTGTTAAAGATGTTCAATAGTACCCTCGCCAGATCTTGCTTTACTACATAAGCCTTTTTCAGTTGAGCGTCCCAGTGCGTTTCCAAATGGACATTAAACGCTTTATCCTTTGCACGCATGCCGTGATAGGCCAGTCGAAGGTATTCGTCGCAAATTTGATTAATATCTGTCAACTCCTTCTCACCAGACGAAGTACGCGAATGTTCCAACATGCCCTTTACAATACTGTCTGCGCGTGCGCCGTGCTCGGCAATCTTTTTCTCGTTTGATTTTATTGATTCGGATGTGGAAATGGCGTCGGGGTATTGTGCTGATTTCAATTGATCCTGGAGCTCATCAATCAACTCGGCATTAACAGCAGCAAAATTATTTACGAAATTGAGCGGGTTCTGAATTTCATGTGCAATGCCCGCAGTCAATTCTCCCAGCGAAGCCATTTTCTCAGATTGAACAAGCTGAGCCTGCGTTGACCGAAGCTTTTCGAGGGTCAATTCTACCTTCTTCTTTTCGGCCTGCAATTTCAGATTTGACTCTTTTTTATGCTGGTTATTTCTCCATAACATAAAACTGGTGAAAAGCAGAATAAACATCCCGCCCAACACCGCCTGAAATTTAATACGATCAGTTGCTGCTTTCTGAGCTTCTTCAGCGTCACGCTTTCTCGTTTCTTCATCGCGTTGAATGGCGTTAAGCTGATTGATCTTTTCCTTCCCGTATATACTATCTCTTTCAGCTACGCTGGCGTGAAGATACTTCAATGCCTCCGCGGGGTTGGATTCCTCATAGGCCTTTGATAAAAGATCTGCAGCTCCCAGTACGCCTTTGGGATAAGGTAGTGCCTTGGAAATCTGCAAGGCTTCGAGACCATACCGAATGGCACTATCTCTCAAACCCATTTGCAAAAAAGCATTGGCTCTCCCAGTATAATTATCTGCAATGTCATTGGGAAAATTGCGAGAGGTGTGAATTCGAAATGCTTCTACGGCTCTTTGATAGTCTTTTTTGGTCATGTAGACGTTCCCTAAGATGACCGGCAGTGCTGACCATTGACCGCCTTCATGAAAAAGACTGTCAAATGTTCCTAGCGCCCTTTTTACAAAAAACATTGCCGAATCAGGTTTTCCCATAGTCAAATAAACTTTAGCCGTGTTTTGATCCATTCGATACAACAGGAAGGATTTTGGAACGAACTTGTCAAGAGTCCAATCCCAAAGTGAGTCGGGCGACTTATTTAATAGCGTATTGGTGACGTTTAAATAATGTAGTGCATGCACTGTGTCACCTAGTTCGCTATACAAATCGGCAAAGGACGAATTCATGATGATCGTCTGCCAGAGGTTGTTTCCGTTCGTGATATAATTACTCGCCTTCTTACCATAAAACAGGGCGAGTGGGTAATCGCCCTTTTGATAACTGACGGTAGCCTTACCGATATATCCGGCTCCTATTCCAAACGGATACGACAATAGCGTGGAAAGGCGGATAATGCTGTCGTCATAAAAAAGCGCAGAATCAGGAGCTACGAATGCCATGAGCCCGGCCTTCGTCATCAATGCTTTTACTTTGAAAGTATCATCTTTCCCTGAGATGTTTATTCTTTGAAGGCTATCGTAAAAAGCATTTTGTGAAAAGCAGTTTAATGACGTGACAAATAGAAAAACAGCCAAAGCAGCATTTTGACAAATTCGAACATATGGCCAGGTGGCATTCATGTGCGTTGTAAAATTATTGTTAACGTACTAGCTCCCGTATATCTGCCAGGATCTTTCAAAATATAGATATCCTGCGTCTGGTTTGCCATGGCAAATAAGAGAAAACTCAACAGCAGTGCTGTTCGCATATGATGAGAAAATAATTGACATCCTCGTCAGAGGAAGCAAGGTGAATCCAAAAAAACGTTTCATATTGTTCAGCTCAATAAAATCGTAAACTCAGTCCATTCCCCTTCCTTCGAACTTACTTTTATCTCTCCTCCCATTGCCTTCATGATATCGTAACTCAAACTCAATCCAAGTCCGGTCCCTTTCCCGGCGGGCTTGGTTGTAAAGAAGGGTTGAAATATTTTGTCTTTGATTTTCTCCGGGATGCCGGCGCCATTGTCCTTTACAGTTATTTTCAGTTTATCCCCGACACGGCCGGTTGCTACAAATATCCTTGGTTCATAGAAGCCCCCTTCCCTCTCCTTCCGTTCTTTTACCGCATAAAATGCATTGTTGCAAATATTCATCAATACTTTGCCCAGGTCTTGCGGAATAATATTGAAGGGCTTCAGGTTGGAATCAAAGTCACTGTTGATCGTTGCAATGAACTGGTTGTCTCTTGCCCGCATGCCATGATAGCTGAGGCGCAAATATTCTTCGCACAACTTGTTGATGTCCGTCAGCTCCTTTTGGCCACTGCCTGAGCTGGAATGTTGCAACATCGCTTTTACAATATCATCAGCACGTTTCCCGTGATCAGAGATCTTTGACATATTGATTTCGATATCCTTTGCAATTGCCAGCGCTTCTTCATGCTTTCCGCTTTGTAGCGCCGTTCTCATATCACCGGCTAATTCAGCATTTACTTCCGAAAAATTATTTACGAAGTTTAGCGGGTTTTCAATTTCATGTGCAATCCCCGCCGTGAGCTCACCCAGAGAGGCCATTTTTTCTGATTGGATCAATTGCGCCTGTGCAGATTTCAACTCTACAAGTGTCGCTTCTGCCTTTTCTCTTTGAACATCCGTTTGGCGCTTTTGTTCCTGTAAGGCGAGAAATGCTTTCTGCCGATTAAGGTTGTTTCTCCAAAGTACCAATGTAATCATCAATACGGCAGCCAGGCCCAACAGTAATCCATAGATCTTCAATCGTGCTATGTAGGCGTGGTCATCCGCTTCTTTTTGTTGCTGCTTTTGCTCTTCGTCGAAATCGATAGATTGAAAAAGTTGTGCCTGCTTCGAATTAAAAAGGCCTTCGTTGGTTTTGATGACGAGGTCCTGGTACTTTACCAGGCTATCGTTGTTGCGATTCACTCTATAATAGTCTGCCAATGCTGTGTAAGACCGAAGTAACAGCGGTGGTGCATTCAGGTGTTGCGCCATTTCGAGCCCACGTTGAATATAGAGTAAGGCAGAATCTCCTCTTCCATGCTTTAGATGGAAGTTTGCAATGTTCAAAGATGCAGCAGTGACGCCACGCAGATAACCATACTTGCTGCTTGTTTCCAACGCCGCCCTGTAGTACATGATTGCACCGGCAGTATCTTTAGACACCAGCTTCAACCGTGCGAAATTCAGCATGAAGCTTCCCTCGTACTTGCGGTAGCCAACCTGGTTTGACTCTTTAACCGCACTTTCTAAAGTGATCTGGGCAGAATCATAATTTTTTAAATTGATGTATGAGCGGCCAAGCGTTCCCAGGCAATAGCTCAATACCAGTAAATTGCCTGATTCCTTAAGTAATCGACGGGCTTCCAGGTAGTGATACTTTTCCTTTTCGTAGTTTTCGCCGTTGCTGTACACAATTCCTACAAACTCGTGCATGCGGCCCATCTTATCGATGCGCTTTTGATGTGGGGTCATTTCGGGCGCGTATACGTCTTCCGCATATTTATACTTATCTGGCAGAATTTTGCTTTCACTCGCTGGGTCTTCTACAATTACAAGTGCAGAGAGCAGCATCTTCAGGGATTGCGGGTAATTACCAAGGTTAATGAGAATATATCCCATTTGTTGAAGGGCGTAAGCCTCGCTGAGCCTAAAACCCAGCTTGCGCGCCAGGTCCAATTCCAATTGCGCATACTTTAATGCGGTGTCAGCCTGAAATTCAGTATAAGCATCGGCTAGATTTCCCGCAGTCTTAAGCCGTGCAGTATCATTCAGGGTTTGGTTCAATTCCTGTTTCAAACTATCGATAACCTTACCCTGGGCGCGGCTAAGTAGTGCTGCCGAGCAAATCAGGATGACCAAAATCAATTTTCTTTTAAGCATGTATCAATTGCCTTTATCAACTAAAAGGAAGTAATATTAAAAACTCCGTGTGTTCACCATCGCCTTCTACCAATCGCAAATCACCTCCGTGACCTTTGATAATAATATCATAACTCAAACTCAATCCCAATCCGGTTCCCTTGCCCGTGGGCTTGGTGGTGAAAAAAGGCTGGAAAATCTTATTCCCGATTTCAGGTGGAATTCCACCCCCATTATCACGAATGGAAATCTTTATAGCATTATTTTCGCCACTTGTTTTTACATTCAATTCAGGTGAAAAATCTCCGCCCAATTTTTTCTTCCTTTCAACAAGTGCATAAAATGCATTATTGAACAAATTCAACAAAACCCGGCCTATGTCCTGGTATACCAGCGAGACCTTTCTCAATTCAGTGTCATACTGCGTTTGGATATCAACCTTGAAATTGCCATCCTTAGATCTGAAGCCATAGTAACTCAATCTCAGGTATTCGTCACAAATCTTATTGATATCAGTCGGTTCCTTTTGGCCACTGTGACTTCTGGAATGCTGCAGCATGCCTTTCACAATACCATCCGCCCGGGAACCGTGCTGTGCAATCTTTTTGTCATTGTCTTTAATGGAACTGGCAAGCTTTTCAGCTTCCTGAAAATTTCCGGATTTCAGATTATCCTGTAGCTCATCAATCAATTCTTCATTCAATCCGGCAAAATTGTTGATAAAGTTGAGCGGGTTTTGAATTTCGTGCGCAATGCCGGCCGTGAGTTCGCCGAGCGATGCCATTTTTTCCTGGTGAACCAATTGTTCCTGTGTAGTCTGTAGCTGCCTGTACGCGTCTTCAACCCTGGACTTAGCTCTCCGAACGACCAAATAGTTACGGTAAAGAATACCCGAAATAACCAGGAATACCAGGACGCCACCGGCCAGGACATAGTTTCTTATGCGGCTTTGAAATTGCTTTCTATCCTGCTCAATTTGCGCCAGCCTCGCCTGTTCATTCATGTTGAGCGTTTGGATGCGGGCCATATTCTGGCTATTGTACAAATCGTCGTTTGTTTTAATTAGAAGGTCAAGATATTTCGCGAGACTATCGGTATTCCCTTTACTGCGGTAATAATCTGCCAGCAAATTCACTGCCTGAATTTTCGCAAAAGGATGCATGGCCTTTTCACTAGCGGTCAAAACCATATTTGAATAAAAAAACGATGAGTCCTGTCGATTTAATTTGTGGTGCAATTTTGCAAGTCCAAGAGCCACATCCATTACGTCCTTGTAAAACATTCCACTTTCGGCTGCACTCAAAGACTTCCAGTAGTAACTAAAAGCCTTATCAACTTGTCCCATTTTTGCGTAAATATTGCCGAAGCCGTAACCCAGCGGCCCCCAGTAAGCTCCCGCAAAGGCTTTGTTTTTATTTACAATTCGCTGAGCAAGATTTGCATAATAAAGGGCAGAGTCCAGCTGATCCGTCCTTTCAAAAATTGAACTCAGCCCATAGGTAATGCTGACAAGGTGAAACAAACTATCGTAATACGCATTGTCTAAAAACCCGGCGGGAATTTTCGCCATGGCCATCGACACAGCTTTGCGACCATAACTCAGGGCATTCTCCATATCGTTCAATTCATAATAGGCTACTGCCAGCCAATCATAAGCCTCAATGATAAAATTTGCCTCCCCTGTTTGTTCTGCCACTTTAACTTCTTCAAGGCCGCTGCGTATTGCTTCAGGCAGCTGACCAGTTACTGTAAACAGAGCCGTCTGATGACGATACGCATTGGCCAGCTTTTTAGCTGATCCCGACTTGCGAGCCAGTTCCATTTCCATTTTCTGGTAAATGATTGCTGAGTCTGGTTTGGAAAAAATGTAAAAGAAAGTAATGGATCCCGCGACCCGCAGTCGTTCACTGTCTGTTTGTGCCTCACTCAGAATCCGCTTTAAACTATCTACCCTAGATCGTTGTGCAGTCGCGTGGAATACCAACAGCAGTGTGAATAATATCGTAACACTTCGCAAAGCCATCCTGGCAAAATAATTTCAATGGTGATTCAGGTAAGCAGAAAATGGTCAGGGCCTGTCATCAATAGATAAACAGACTGCCCTGATTTATTCCCTTTTCGGGGCACTCAAATGATAAATGGAACCTTGTGGATTTTAAAGCTAAGTTTGCGTAGGTACGCTTATAAGATAGTGTGAATTATTGAATTATGCCAGAGGAATTTGGCAAATTGCAATCTCCTGCTGCATGAATTGAGGGCTATCTACCTGGAAGGCTCCAGGTTCTTTTGAACGAATTTTAAATAGCCCTCCCTGAATTCTATATACCTGAACTTGTCGTTAACCGGTTTATCCTTTCCCGTATTGGCCTCATTCACTAATTTGTAATAGGCTTGCGGATACTCGTCAGAATACATTCCCGGCAGCGCGCCGGTTTGTGTAAGTGTGGAGTACAATGTAAACAGGGATAATATCGAAATCAGAAGAATTGCGTTTTCCCGGGCCCTGAATGTGTAAGAAAGCCCCGTCATGTTCTGGCCGTCTACAATCCTTTTCCGTGTAAAAAAGCCAATAAGCGCAAGTAACAAAACCATCCCCAATCCAGCTATACCAAGGCCTGTAGAGACTTTACCGAAATAGCTTCTGAGGCCGTAGGCCAGCAGGAAAATACAGATGCTTCCGTAAAAGAGCATCAATCCAATCGAGAGTTGACGACTCCTGTTGTAAAATTGGGTATAGGCACGAACAGCCTTTCGCAAATAAAGCAGGAATAATATCGACAAGCTGAGTATAAATAACAGATCCATGTATGGAAACCGAACGAAAAATATACCACTTGCAAAGATGCCCGCCAATATCACCAGGCATCCCAATTCAGCAACCGCAAACGGATCGCGTTGCTCGCCCTTTCCTGCTTCATCAATAAACTCAAGTGCGAAAAGTACGGCAAATGCAGTGGCTACCACCCCCAACAACTTGACGCCATAATTATTCTGCGCCATCGACGCAAATGCGCCGAGTATCAGGAGCATGAACAACAAATAATATAGTGTTGAAAAGCGTCTCATTTAGTTGGGTGTATAATCGTAATATCCTGTCCAGTTCCAGGTTAGATGTTCATTCATGCGTTTGTATCGCAAATCACCTTGCTGGCTTTCCCTGGCTTCACAAGCCTGCACCAGGATGAGCATGTGACAGAGAAGTTCCTGTGACTCTGTAAGGGTGGGAGGTATGCTTTGAACAGCATTGTAAAAATTTCCTTCGTAACCAATCCCCGCCACCCTGGAGGCGACGCCAAACATTTTAATGCCCTCAGGCAATTGCCTTAGCACTTCGGTGGCTTCTTTATTAATGGGTCGGCTGCCCATTTCTGAAAGTGTCAATATTTGCGCAAATCTTGGCTCCACATCTGGCATAACGTAAGAATAATCCACTTTTTTTGCCGTTGCATACGCGGAATCCAACATGGCAAAACTGTTGGCGTCAGCATTACCTCTATAGAGGCGTTCCGCCATGGTGGAATATGCCAGGACTTTCTGCCTTCCAGTTTCAAATCTACTCGCTACGTCGATTCCTTCTTTAATCATTCCGGCGCCCGCAAGGTTAGCGGCGAGCCGATTCATCATGTTAAAGATAAACGTCTTTTCCAGGTACTCATACCTGTTGGAAGAACTCACCAGTCCTTCGAGATTTATCTTTCCAAATTCACGCATCCCGCCAGACGTATCAGTGCTTTCAAAGGCACGATTGGCAAGCACGAGGTGAATCATGTTTTGATCAAAGCTTGCACCTTCAGGATGCTTGTTTACAAAATCAATAACCCTTTGCAATACGCGGTCAGGAAGTCGATAGTCGTTGCTATAGCTCAATGGACTAATTAACGGTTTCCATTCGAAAGCCTTCATCACCCAATAGTGAAGTATTTGCAGATCTTCCGCAGACGTGTAAGTAATACCTAATAAATTATGACTATCCAGGTAGTTGAAGAAATAATCGCCATGATACACCCAGGCAAACCATCCGTCCCTGTAATCCGGGTAAATAAAAATCGATCGTCGCTTCACCTGGCTTGTTCTAACGCCATCCCCATTGTACACATTGGTGACGGCCTGGGTGCCCTGCAAATAAGCTGCGCTGACCTGGTTGATTTGCGCAATTGCATCGTCGCACCATGCATTCAATTTCGCAGAATCGAGCGGCACGTGGCGATCATACCAGTACTTAAAATAGAACATAGCCATCCTCTTCGAATTCATTGCCAATTGGAAATGCCTTTCGTCAGGATTGGTCTCCAGGTTGATCTGTTTCACGTAATCTGCCACCAACGTGTCAAACACCGCTCGATCCATCAGGTAAAGATTTGGATAGATGTAACCCCTGGTAGAACGATGGAAAGTTCGATCAATATTGATGGTGAACACGTGCGTGATATAACCCGCACGTATAACTGTATTTCTAAGAAGCGTGTTTGACGGATTGTCGTTGGTGTGCGTGCTCAACCATTGCAAGAGTCCCGGTACCAGGTCGCGGTGTTTGAACTGATACAGGTAGCCGATTACGTTCAGGTGATTGTTGAGCACTCGGGCCGCTTCAAAATATTCGCGTTGGTCATTTTTCAACCATTCGCCAAAACACCAATTCAGATTTGCAGTATCTCCTATTGCTGCATAAAGGCAGGCCAGCGTATGATAGCCTCCGTTAAAATCGCTGGAGAGGCGCCCATTGATTTCATAGTTGCCGCTTGGATAATATTGGGCAAAGGATGCGGCCCCGCTTTCGCCAGCCCTCGGAGACATCAGCAAAAGCAATTTCCTGATTTGTTCATCTTTGGCGTTGCCCTTTGTGAGCCACCATTGAATGGCGAGGTTGAGCTGAGATGGAATGGATGGTCTGAACAGTTGCTTATTTGCTAGAAATATTTTCGCCACTTCAAGATTCTTACCGCAAATATTGGCAAGCATTTCCCGCTTTTGTGCGGTCGACAGATAATACTCATCCATCGTTAACAGAATTGCAAATTTGTTTCCTTCTGTCAACAGCAATTCGTTTGAAGCTCCGGCAGGCGGCTGAATAAAGAAATTGTACAATCTTGAAACCAGGCTGTCCTTCAATTCTGAAGGATGCAGTTTGTCTATGTACAGGGCTTGCTTATAGGATTCCACGCCGAGCTTTATGCCGCTTTCGATATCCCTGTCTAAAAGGCTTTTGATGAGCGTACCTGAATCATATCGTTCCTGCACCAACAAATAAGTAGCCTTGTCTTCCACATTCACTTCCGGGCTCATGGTAAGCTGCATCGCTTCACTTTTTAATCGCTCAATCACCCGGTCGTTCTTTTTCTGATTGGCATCATACCAATAATACCCTGTCAGAACGAGCATCAACAAAATGGCAAGACCTGATGCTATTCGCATCGGTCCGTACTTCATGAAGGCTCTTGTAACGAGCACTTTGTTTGCACTCTTTCTCAAGAACTCCCGCGTATCGTTCAAAACAGATTCTGAAGCTTTTGAATCGTCGGCACCGCCGCCAGCCACCACATAGCGACCAATC
>Ga0163163_10001278_pt1 | contig 21267 bp, 21 predicted proteins | sample S65metaG_FD_119766 | JGI IMG/M metagenome (GOLD analysis project Ga0163163, IMG submission 119766) | Switchgrass rhizosphere microbial communities from Kellogg Biological Station, Michigan, USA - S6-5 metaG | ecosystem: Host-associated > Plants > Roots > Rhizosphere > Soil | place: USA...
AGGATCTTGACGGTCTCGGCGGTGCCTACTACGCATTCAGCAAAAATCTGTTTCTAGCCGGTCCGAACCTGTTGGATGCCGCGCTTGTGCCGCTGGGCCAACCCTTCCCCGCGGCTGACGGGACGTCTTCGGGTGTCGGAGTGTTGAGTGGAGCCGGGTTGCGAACCACCGCGACGGGCGCGGCCGCCGCGGGCGTAATCCAGCGCATTAACCTGGCCAATCGAACCGAATATAACGCGACGCTAATGGTGGAAGCCCCGATGACTGCGACCAGTCTGTTGACCACCGAAGTGGGGCTAATTGGCGAGTCGATCTTGCCGTTCACACGCACGCTGGCGATCTCGCCGGATCAAACCAAAATCTTCGCCTTGACGACTTCCGGCTTGACGGTATTGCCCTCTACCTTCGACGCGGTGCTCGCGAAACCGGTGGTTTCGAGCGTAGTCAATGCGGCTGACCAGGGCAGCCGGGTGGCGGCGGGCGGGGTGGTAGATATCAATGGTACGTTTCTTGCCACCGGCTCGTTCACAGCCGGCGCTCCTCCGTTGCCTGAATCGCTGGGGGATGTGTGCGCTCTGGTAAACAATATCCCATTGCCGCTGTTTAGCGTCTCGCCGGGACAATTGGTGGCGCAGCTGCCGTATATCGCCGGCGCCGGCAGTCTGGTGGTTCATAACTCCGGCGGCGTCAGCGCTCCTTTCTCCTTTACGATTCAAGGTCAGGCGCCCGCCATTTACCAAACGGCCGGCACTCTCCAGGTGGTTCGCGACGACAACGGCGAGCCGGTCGGTTTTACCAATCCTATCCATCCCAATACAGCGTTGACCATCTACGTCACCGGACTAGGGCTGACCACGCCATTGCCTCCTTTAGGAACAGCGGCTCCGGCAAGCCCCCCGGCCGTGGTTGTCACCCCGCCGACAGTAACACTCGGCGGCGTCAACTTGGCCGTGTCTTCGGCAACTTTGGTACCCGGCCAAATCGGAACCTACACTATCCACGTTACGGCGCCCGAAAAAGTCCAGGTCGCCGAGAGCGCGCCGCTCACTGTCACGGCGGGCGGAAATAGCGCAACTTACAATGTCCGGGTGGTGAGCCCGTGACCGGCACGAACATCAGGAGGAAATGCATGCTGAAAAGTTTGACTTGCGCCGCAGTGATGTTTGCCGCTGCCGCAGGCTTGGCTTCTGCCCAGGAATCCCAGTGGGAGGTCGGCGTCATTGGCGGCGTCGGCTTTTCGCCCAACTTGACTGTGAAAAATGCCACTACCAACGCGTCGGCGAGCGTCAGGCCCGGCCTCACAGTGGGAGTTTATGGCGGACAGGACATGTATCGCTTTTGGAGCGGTGAAGCTACGTATCTTTACCGCGACGGCAATTTGAGGTTATCTGGCAACGGCCAATCGGTGACTTTCGGCGCGCACACGCACCTGATTACCGGCGATTTCCTGGCGCATTTCAAACCGCGTGGGGCGCGCATCCGGCCCTTCATATCGTTTGGCGGCGGGATCGAAGTAATGCAAGGCACCGGCCAGGAGTCGTTCAATCAGCCCTTGAAAACTCTGGCGGCGCTCACAGCGACTCGCGAGGTTCTTCCGGTCGGCGAGATTGGCGGGGGTGTGAAGGTTCGTCTTGCGAACCATCTCCTGTTGCGGGTTCAAGCGCGCGATTACATCAGCAAGGCTCCCCACGAAGTCATCGCACCGGCGCCGGGCGCCCGCTTGAATGGGATACGGCAGGATATCATCGGCACCGCCGCCCTTGCTGTAGTTTGGTAAACCGCGAGGAAGCGGCGAAAAGGCTGGCGCCGGTTCAAGCACATTTCACCGGCCTGGAGCGCTCGCTCTTCAGCTATTCCCTGCCGTTTTCTTATCTGTAAAGGCGCATGAGATGAGCTACATTTTGATCCACTGCTTTGGGATCAAAGCTGTCTTTACAAGGGCCTAGCACTGCGCAATATGTCGCGGCGTATTCGTTTTGGGGCACATATATCGTCAAGAAGGCGGTCCGGGAAAAAGTGATCATCGTACTGGAGCCGAGCCACGCCAGTCCCATCACGGTATAGAACGTCAAGTAAACTGCCACCAGTTTGGCGGGTACAAGATGATGACGCGCGACGATATGCGCGATGGATAGAGTGCAATAGAATATCAAGAGTGGAATTATCGGCAACCAAAGCCTTGGATTAGATAATGGCCACGCAAATAGTATTGCTAAGTAACCAACCACGAATGCGTCGGTTGGCCCGAAGGTTTTTCGCTTGACGAGAAGACCGGCGATTATGGCTGTCAGCGACAAAGCCCCCACCCAAGGTAAAACATGCCGGGCGAATTCCGGGACGACATGCAAAGGAACATTAGCCGTTATCTGCCCCAATTCGGTAAGCCGGTATCCGATAATGGACCAGGCCGTGTAAGCCACCGTTTGTCCCCGGACAGTCGATGTGAAATCCCGCAGCGACACATTTAAATTTGTGGCGATCCAGCCGATCACGACAAGAACAAGGAACGCGAAAGACCCGATTGCGAAGATTGCGCGGCTATGAGACCAACCTTTCAGGTACGTCTTGACTGCGGGATGCGAGATGACCATCCACAAGAAGGCCGGAATCAACGCCAAGCCGACTCTCCGCACAGCAATCGAGCCTAAGAGCAAGATCCCAGCCACCGATAGCCATAGCCAAAAGCGCCCGCCAACTCTCAGTCTCACGGTATGCTCCATGGAAGCTAAGCAACACATCGCAATACAAAAAAAAGGGACGTCGGTCAAAGGAAGGGTGAAGAATATGATGAATATGAATGAGAGAAGCGATAGCGCGTAAACTTTCAGGACGTAATCCCGATCCCGCAAAAAGGTCAGAGTGATGACATATCGGAGAGCAAACAGGCCCAGGAATAGAAATGCCGCATTAAGGGTCAGAATTACCCATGTATGGGCTACTCCCATGCTTAAGAGTGCCGCCAGCAAGCCGGGATATGCGGGCGGATACAAGGTGCTTTGGCCGTGAATTAAAAAGCCGGTGTTGTGGGCTACCGATTCCGCTTCCGATAGAAGAGTGACAGCGTCGTCATTGAGACGCAGCGGCGTAAAAATCTGAGCCAAGTAGCACACGGCCAGGAAAGCGAGAATCGCGGTATAAATGCGGTCTGCTCGTGGCAAGTTTGCTGGTGGCTCTCTTGCGTTACATTAGCATAATGCCATCTATAGTAAGCTGCGATATGAAGATGCGTTTACCTATTTAGTGCCCCGCGCGAACGGGAACAATAGCTCGGCATTGAGTACTCCTGGTGCGGGACTGGAGCCGCACGAGGTTTCGTTCGCGTGCACAGTCTGGTTCTGCATGATCGTGGCATACGCCGCGCTGCAATTGACCACTCCCTTCGCCGCTAGCGGAGCCTTCCGCACGCCGTACGTTGCCGCCGATTTTGCCGAATTCTATATCGCGGGCAAGATTCTCAACCAGCACGGAGCGGACGCCCTTTACGACCTTGACTTGCAGACGCGACTGTTCCACCAACTGGACGCCGGCAACCACGACGCCAAGCTGTGGTACGTCTGCGCGCCGTATTTGGCCCAGATCTTCCGCCCGTTCGCATTACTCTCCTTTCACAGCGCGTATATAGCCTGGATGATCGTCGCCATTTTGACTTATGGGATCGGCGTCGGCGCACTGAGTCCTTATCTGGCTGGCCTGCCTGCGCCTTATCGGCGCGCGGCGTTGCTTCTCGGTCTGACTTTCGTGCCCGTCGCGCTCTGGTCGCTGGTCGGCGGTCAGATTGGGGTGATCGCGTTCGCGATCATCGCCTGGTGTGTCCGTTTCGATTTGTCCGGCAAACAGCTTGCAGCCGGAGCCACGCTAGCCCTGTGCTGCTATAAGCCGACTCTGCTTCTACTTCGGTCCATCTCTTCTTCTGCGAATGAACTTCCGTTTTCTGCTGGGATTCGCAGCCGGGCTGAGCGGCTTGCTTGCCGTCTCTTTACTCGCCAGCATCAAGGCGGTTTTCGATTGGTTGGGGTTAATGTCAACCTATGGGCAATTCGCGTCGCAGGGAAACTCTCCCTGGCCGGATGTCTGGCCTGTGCTGATCGATGTGAATCATTTCGTGCGAAGAATGAACGCCTCTAATGCGCGGCTGTCAGTGTTCATAGCCGCGGCGGCGTTTATCGGCGTGGTTGCCTTGCTTGCCCGCTACTGGCGCCGGTTCGACGCCGCCACTGTGGAGGAGCGTCAGGTCACGTGGGCAGTAACGATTACTGCGTCCATGCTCGCGAACTTGTACGTGACGGCTTACGATTCCGCGTCGATCGTGGCGGGAGCCTTGCTCACAGCCTCGGTAATGTGGCGGCAGCGCGCCGAAGTGAGGTGGACGCGGCGCTTCTATGCCATCGTCGCCGTAGTGTATCTGACGGCACTGATCCCCGCGCCTGTCATCGCCTACCTGCGCGTTCACTTGTACACGCTGGCGATCGCGGCGCTCGCCGTGTTCCAATATCGTTTGCTGAGCCGTCTTTCGAAGATGAGTGCCTAACGGGCCGTCGCCGGGGCGAAACGCCGGAAGAGCTTGACGAAGACCAGCCGGAAGCAGACATCGCCGGCCATCAGCGCAGCCAGCCACAATATTGGGTACGTGTAGCGTGGACTGAACTGAATCACGTAGTAGGGAATGGGGAATATCAGCAATCCGGCTAGGGCGGCTTTACCGGCCGCGGTTCGCCGATTCATCCACAGCCCGGCGACTGCCAGGAGACTGATGCCCGCCACCAGCCAAGTGGAAGCCCACCACATCCACATGCGCGCTATTGCAAGTTGCAAGAGGCGGGCCGGGTTCCGGCGTATCCAACTGAAGGCTTCCGATTGCATGCGGCCAAAATATGCGGGCTCGCCCACGCGCCTAAGCTCAGCCGCAACCGCCGCGTTGCTTCCGGGATGCCATCGCTGGTAGCGCTCTCCTTCTGCATCCTCCTGACTCGGCCCCGCCAAATCGTTATTGGATAAGAGCAATTCGAGGCCAAAGTTGTCCCGCAGGAAAACCGGCGCTCGCAAGACCAGCCAATTGCGTGCGGCCCAAGGCAAAATGACGACTAGGGCGATGGCCGCCGACGCCATCACGTACCTGCGGCCGCGAATCAGCCACACTGCCGCTAGCGAAGCGGGACCCAGCGCTGGCGACACCAGCCAGCCTAGTCCCATTACTAGGCCTGTCCAGCCCCACCGGACACCCATTAGGGCGCATAAAAATACGGCCTCAAACGCCAGCCATGCGGTCGAAGCATCCCACTGCGGCAAAGGCCAGGTACAAAGCAGCACCGCGCACGCAGCGATCGCGCCGGGAATCCAGGATGCGAACGCGGCCTCCGCAATGTACAGCAGCAGCACCACGCCAAAAGTTTGAATCGCGATTTCGGTTAGCACCGAAACGAGCGCCGCGGCGGGCCGGTCTCCCAGTAGGCGCAGAACGGTGGCGAGCATCAGCGGATGCACTGGGCTACACACGGCTGTGGGGCCGGTGGCGTAGCCAAATGGATTTGCAAAACCATCCCCATTCACTAGAGACCGCGCGATCGCCATCTGTTCGTAGTGGGATCCGAACGCGGCCTGCGACCCGGGTCCAGTGCTGCGATAGACCAGTATCGGCACAGTAAAAACAATCGCCAGCGCGAGCACTTCGCGTGGAACCGCCAAACGCTTGCGCGCCGTAGTGGGCACGCTCGCCGATTCAGCTAACCCATCTGCCGGTTCTTTCTGCTCCACCTACGGGGCCCCTCTCATCACTTTTAGAATTCCAAAAAATCACGTAGTTCTTGGTTTCCGCGGATTGGGAATAGAGCCCGCGACGCTGGGCCACAGCTCGGATGCGGTCATCGTCATTGGCTTTGGTTAACACCACCGCCGCAAATTTCCCCGCACGAAGCTTGATTTTCCTTTTCTTCCGGGGCGCCAGTCCAGCCCGCTGGTACCGGCGGGCGAACCGCAGCTTCCATATGCAAATTACAATCCCGTCGCCGGGATCGAAAGCAGGAACTCAACCGCGATCGCGACTCCATCGCGAGTGGCCGCGCGAAATTCCCAGCTCGCTAACGCCGCCAACAGCGCCTGATCCGTTTCGGGCCGGATAGGCCGCACCATGCGCAGGCCCTCGAACTTCCCGTCCTTATTCACCAGGCCATGCACCAGCACGTATTTCTCATACGATGGAAGTTTGATCGTGGGCTTGAGCGTCTTAGTGGGATAAGGCGCCTTCACCGGCGCTCCCATCGGCCCCAGAACCACCACTGGTCCACTGCCGGATTGGGGTTTTTCTCCGGGTATGCAGAAGAACAGCGTCCAGTCCCGCGCCGTGCCCATTGAAACGTACACCGAATAGATGGGGCGTCCACTGAGCAGTCCGCGGCTCTCCGGATACTGATCTACCGGCGAGGATTGCACTACTAGCGCGTCGAAGGTTCCACTGGGTGGACGGTTGATTGTGAGAGATCCGGGAGCGGTGCGCCCCGCGCCCGCCCCACTGCCTACACCTGTTCCCGTGCCGGAGCCGGCGCCCGAGCCTACCCCTGTGCCACTGCCGGCCGCACCGGTTCCGCTATTCTCGCTTGCGCCTGCGCCAGGCCCGTTCAAACCCAGACCATTCGCGCCGGTGCCGGGGCCTTTACTTCCCGGACTCGCGCCATTCCCGCCGACGACAGCCACCAGGTTGCCGTCGGGCGAGCCTCCCACCAACGCTGCGCCGATTCCATTGCCCACCCCCGCCCGGCCGTTGCCCGGAGCGGAGCTGCCATTCGATGCAGAGCTACCGGCGGTACTCCCATTAGGCGCCGCACTTCCAGTTGAACCCGAGCCGGCCAGGCCGCCGCCGTTCGCGCTGGCACTGGCGGAACTTGCGGATGACGCGCTGCTGGCGGAGGGCGCGGTTCCACTGCCTGCGGTGCTGGTCCCCGGCGTGGTGCCGGATGCGGCCACTGGACCGCTCGATTCGTGCGGCAGCGGCGCAATGTTGCCCGGCGGCACCACTACTTTGTCGCTAAACGGAATCGGGTGATCGCTCATGGATAAAACCGTGAGCGGATCTCCCACCGGCGCGGGCGGCTGCGGCACCAGCTCGAGCGCCGGCGTTGCGATATCGGGTGCTTGGGCCGGCGTCGGCGGAGTCCTGCGCCCCGGATTCTGGAAGGGCTTGGGAATCTTGCGCATCTGCTTAAGATCCGTGAATACGCGGAAGTTCGGCAGCGGAGTATTGGGCGGCGTCAAGTTCGGAGGCGACAGAGGTTGGATCAGAGTCCGCGTCGCGAGTGGCGTAGGGTGCACTTCGGGAGGAATAAACGCGCGCGCCTCCTGTCTCAGCGGGCGGATCTTTTCGGGGGTGGGCGCGGGCGCCGGATTTACAGCCGCCGGAGTTGCCGCGGGTGTGGCCACGCGAGCCTTGGCGGGCTCAGGCGCCGGGCTGGGTTCTGGAGTTGGCGTTGCGGCGCGCACCCGTCTCGGCGAACGTCCCGCGGTCGCGGCACGGGGAGCCGCAATTCCTCCGCTCCGCCCCTCGGCCAGTGATTTACTTTTGGGAGCCTTGCTGTTGGGCAGCGGAGAGCCGCTCGACCCGCTCTGCGAGCCATCCAACTGCGCCACATAGTACAGCTTGCCGCTGATCCGGATCTCGGTCGGCCGCCCGTTTTCTAAGTGCGCATCCGGTTCCGCTGGAGTCGACACGTTGAACAACGCCGCGATCGCCGCGCCATGCACCAGCACCGATAAAACCAAGTTTCGCGGCGACGGTCCGGAATACACTTACACCATCCTATGCTGTTGGTCTCGTACGCATATGAAGCTCCCTCGATCCGCCCGCAATCACATGCCTTTTACTGAAGCCTTCACTACGCCTCGGGGCGCCGGACGCCTGCGCGCCGCGCCACCAGGGAGCGGATTGTCCCCACTGCACTGGCATTCTCACGGCGGCCGCCCAGATTCTTCAACCCGAACAACGCCAGCTCAAACCGGTCGCGCGCGCCCACCTTTTCGTAGAGGGTAGTCAGGTAGGCCTTTACAGTGCCTTCGGAAATGCCCAGCGCCGACGCAATTTCTTTATTCTTCAGACCCTGCGTCAACAAGCCCACCAGTTCGCTTTGCCGCTTGCTCAAGCTCACCGGACGGTTATTCAACAGGTTCATGGTCAGCGAGCTTTCCATCCACAGCTCGCCCCGCGCCGCAATCTGCAGGCACTCGCGGAAATGTTCCGGCGATGCGGTGGTGCTCAGAAAGCCGCGCACGCCCATTTCGACGGCCTGATGCGCCAACTCCGTCGACAGCTCACGCGCCCACATTACGATGTTCGCCGACCGAGCCATCATTTGCAGTTCGCGAATCCCGTTCAATTCTGTTTCGCGGCTCAATCCGCACACAATCACGTCCGGTTGAGAGCGGTTCGCGGCTAGCAACAGCTCAGGGTGGGAACGGCAGACTTCCAATAGGTTGATAGCCGGGTCGGACCGAAGTAGAGCCTTGACTCCAATCTCAACCATGGGCTCGTCTGTTGAGACTAGCACCGATAACATGCTCACATCATCGGCCCTCCGAACTGCCGACGTTAGCTTCGTACTAGGGACCCAAAACAGCCGTATCCCTTTTTGGAGCTAACTTCGCGATTATACAGGGATTCATCAAGTAATACAAGGGTTTACGGCAGAACATACAGCCAAAAGAGTTTTTAGTACCACTGGTACTATGCTATCTAAGGTCAGTAGGTCGCTAGCCCCTAACGGGAGTCTTGTGGTAACCCTTTGAATTCCCTTATCTTATAGTAAATACCACGCGGTTAAGAAAGTCGGAGATGCTGATCCACGAGGAACGTTTTTCGGCAGAGGTCGAATTGCCGTGCAAGATCTTCTGCGGCCCGGATTCCCTGTTAGAGATTGCGGGCACAGCAGTTAACATCGGTCCCGCGAGTGTGCGGTTGCAGCTTGACTCGCTCGATAGCGCCTGGCAGCCGCTGGTGGGAGAGTCGATCCGGCTGGAGTTGTTATTGCCGGTGAAGAGCGCCCGCGCCAAGGCCAAATACCTGAGTGTGCGGGCGCGAGTAGCGGACGTGACCGACATGCCGGATGGCAAACGCCGTTTGGAATTGCGTTTCCGGAAGCCGGCGTTCAAAGAGCGGCTGAAGGAGACGGGCGAGAAGGACAACGGCACGGCGAAGACCCCTCGAGCCGCGCATAGCAAGTGGCGGATGTAGGTGCTGCAATGATGACTTCCATAAAACGCAAGCGCCGCGAGGGCGGCAGTTCCATCGTAGAGATAGTGCTGCTGGCGCCCTGGATTTTTTTCTGCTGATTCAGTAATAGATGACGGAAACCAAGACTAACCCGATCATTCGCCTGCTGCCGTCAACGACGGACGTGGCGTTTCTGCTACCGGTAATCCTCTTATTCACCGGGTTGCGGGGCGTGCGCACGCTGCTGGGCGATGGCGATACGGGCTGGCACGTGCGCATCGGCGATTGGATTCTGGCTCACGGACGAGTGCCGCGGCAGGATATGTTCTCCTTCACCAAGCCCGGGCAGCCGTTCTTCGCCTGGGAATGGCTGTGGGATGTGGGCGCGGCGTGGCTGCATCAGCGCTGGGGTCTGCAAGGCGTAGTGATCGTGAGCCTGCTCGTGATTGCATTCACCACTGTGCTCCTCTATCGCCTGATCTTCCGCCGGTGCGGGAGTCCACTGGTGTCCATCGCGCTGACGGGACTTGCGTCGGCGGCTGCCTCGGTTCACTGGCTGGCGAGGCCCCACTTGGTCACGATGCTGCTGATGATGGTGTTCCTGACTCTCATCGAACGGGTGCGCGAAGGTCATACGAAGTGGCTGTGGTCCCTGCCGGTGCTGACGATTCTGTGGACTAACCTCCATGGCGGGTTCCCGATCGGGATCATTATCCTGGGCGCTTACGGCACCGGAGAGCTGCTACGAGCAGTGGTGACTCGGGATAGCGTGGAGCGGCGCGCAGGTTTGCGGGCGGCCGGGCCATATCTGGCGGCGGCGTGTGGTTGTGCGCTGGCGAGTCTAGTGAATCCTTACGGTTACCACCTGCACGCCCACATGCTGGAATATTTCAAAGACCCTTTTCAGCTGAAATACATCCAGGAGTTTCGCTCGGCCGACTTCCACTCACCCCCGGCTATATTCCTCGAAATCATGCTGATTCTGGGACTCTGCGCGGCCGTCTGGTACGGCCGGCGGAAGGAATTCGCGGAAGTCTTGTTGATCGCAGGTTTTGGTCACCTATCCCTGGTGATGGCTAGAAATATGCCGATCTATACCCTAGCCGCGGCCCCGATTGTGGCAGTGCCCTTAGTGGCGTGGCTGAAAGCTCTGGCGGAAGGTCCGGTGGCGGGATGGATCCGGGCTGCGGCCGGTACTCTGGTGGAGATTGGCGAAGAGTTGGTTCCGCTGGAGCGGCCTTGGCGCGTGCATGTGATGCCGGTGGTGGTGATGTTGCTGCTGGTGGCGGGGATGGAATCGCCTATGGCGGGGATCAAGTTGAAAGCGGAGTACGACCCGAACAATTATCCGGAAAAGGCGCTGGCCGCGCAGAATCCGGCATGGCTCAAGCCGGCTGGGCTGAATCCGGTGGCGTCGGTGGCGCCAACTCCGGCTGCGTTCCGGACTGGCGGGGATTCGCGGGTTCGTGTCGCTGTGGCCGTGGAGCCCCCGGCGGTTCTCAACAAATTGTTTGAGCCCAATCAGCGGATTTTTACCGAAGACGAGTGGGGGGATTATTTGATTTATAAGCTGTCTTCCCGCGGCTTTAAGGTTTTTGTTGACGGACGGAGCGATTTCTACGGCGGAAAATTTGGCCAGGATTACATTGACGTGATGGAAGTCAAGCACAACTGGCAGGTGACGCTGGATCGCTATGGAGTGGACACCATCCTCCTGCCTTGTGAGGCGGCGCTGACTGGCGCGCTGAAGGAGTCCCGACGCTGGCGCGTGGCCTACGACGATGGCATGGCCATTGTCTTCCGCCCGGCCGCCCTTGCGGGAGCGAGGATGCAGCAGGTTTTCACCGGAATTACCGGTGGGATAGGTGGGGGTGATCCCGAGATCACTTCTGTCAAGACAGGGATCCTCACGGATCGCTTAATTAAATTGGAGGAAGACTAAAACCCATGAAACACCTTATTTTGCGTTTCGTTCGTGGAGATGAAGGCCAAGACTTGGTGGAATACACCCTGTTGTTGGCGTTTGTATGCCTGGCTTCTGCAGCGCTATTTATTGGCGCCGGGAAGTCGATGGCAAATATCTGGGTCGATACTAACGTGATCTTAACCAATGCTGCGGCAGTAGCCAACTCTGCAACGCCGAGCTAGACCGCATAAATCACGAAGGTGGACGTAACCGCGATGAGGGCCTCCTCGGCACTCGTTGCGGTTACGTTGGCCTATTGGGCTGAATTGATCGAGGGTTGGAAAGGAGAAAACTCATGCAAGCGCTTATTAACCTGTTCTTACGGGCCCATGAAGGCCAAGACCTAGTGGAATACACTTTGTTGTTGGCGTTTGTGTGCCTGGCTTCGGCAGCGTTGTTTATTGGCGCCGGTAAGTCGATGGCGAATATTTGGGTCGATACTAACGTGGTATTAACCAATGCTGCGGCAGTAGCCAACTCCGCAACGCCGTAGTAAGAACTGGTTACCGGTCGGAAAAAAGTGAATGGGGGACAAAGATGTGGCGCTGTGAGCTGTTTTACCGCGATGAGAGCGGACAGGATATGGTGGAATATTCGTTGCTAATGGCGTTTGTGTGTTTGGCGTCCGCCGCGATGTTTATCGGGGTGGGCAAGTCGGTAGCGTCGATCTGGGGCTCGGCGAATACTTCCTTATCGCAAGCTTACAGTGCCGCTAATGCTTCGTCCTCATAAGGCCGACGATTAAGGGAGATGAGTTTATGCTTTGCCGCCGGTTTTTACAGGATGAGGGAGGGCAGGATCTAGTGGAGTATTCCCTCCTGCTGGCGTTCGTCTGCTTGGCGGGCGCGGCGACATTTATAGCCATGGGCACGACTGTCGGTAGTATCTGGAGCCTCGCCAACAACCGCTTGGCGGCGGCCAATTGCACGTCTAATTGTTCAGGGAGCTAATACAGTGAAACAACGTCTAGTATTTGTAGTCTTATTCGCACTAGTGGTTTCGGGCGCCGCGAGCGCCGTGCTGTATCGGCTAATTTCCGCCCAATTGGCAGCCAGTAAAGTGTCCGCAACCACCAAGGTAGTGGTCGCGACCCACAACCTGCCGAGCGGGGACTTGATAAAAGAAGTGGACGTCAAAGTAGCCGATTGGAACGGCCCGGTGCCGGTTGGCGCAATAACCAAGGTGGAAGATGCGCTCAACCGCGGGGTGCTCGAGACCATCTACCAGGGCGAGCCTCTCGTGGAGAACCGCGTCTCGAAGCCGGGCGCGGGCGCGGGCCTGGCCTCCATGATCCCCTCCGGTATGCGAGCGGTGGCGATCCGGGTGAACGACGTAGTAGCGGTATCCGGATTTGCCGCTGCCGGATCGCACGTAGATGTTCTGATCGCGGGCAACCCGCCGGGCGGAAATCAGGCCACTGGGACGGTAACCAAGACTTTGTTGCAAAACGTGGAAATTCTCTCGGCGGGAGTGAACATTCAGAAGGACGCCGAGGGCAAGCCGGTAAGCGTGCCCACGGTGAATCTGCTGTTGACTCCCGCGCAGGCCGAGATCATGAGCCTGGCGAGCAACGAAGCGCGAATACAACTGGTGCTGCGCAATCCTACCGATAAGGAAGAAGCCAAGCCGCCAGGAACAGCCATGGCCTATTTGTTCAGCGGCGGAGTGGCGCCTCCGCCAGCGGCTGCGGGAGCGGCAACTGCGCGTCAGGCACGGAGAACCGCGCCGCCACCGCCGCCGCCCGCAGCGCCCAAGGTAGTGGTGCCGCCGCCCCCTCCGCCGATTAACGTGGAGGTGATTCACGGGTCCAGAAAAACAGAACAGAAATTCCAATCGGAAGAAAAAGATAAAACTTCGGAGGCAGCGAAATGAGTTTTCGCGCTGGTTTTTTCCTGGCGATTGCGTTGCTAGGTTTGGGGCAGTACGCGGTTGGGCAGGATAACGCTCCCAGCCAGACTACGGCGTCGCGGGAACTTTCCGTAACCGTAGGTAAGTCGGTACTGGTGGATTCGCCGCAGACCATCGAGCGCATTGCGGTTTCTAACGGCGCGCTGGCGGAAGCGGTGGCGATTTCACCGCACGAGCTGATGTTGAACGGGCTGGCGCCCGGCGAAACCAGTTTGATTATCTGGCAGGAAGGCGGCAACCGGCTGTTCTTCGATCTTACGGTGCAGCGCAACGAGACGCGGCTGGATGGCATCCGCCGGGAGATGGCGCAAGAATTGGGTGGCGACGATAAGGTGACCATCAACATGGAAGGCGACAGCGTATTCCTGCGTGGGACCGTGCCGACCCTCTCGGCGGCGCAGCGCGCCGTGGAGATCGCTTCTACCCTCGGCAAGCCCATTAATCTGTTGCGAGTAAATATACCGGGCACCGACGCCCAAATTTTGTTGAAAGTCAGATTCACCGACGTCGATCGTTCCGCCACCAAGCAACTCGGCATCAATCTTTTCAGCTTGGGTGCGACGGGCTCGATAGGCCAAGTCCAGACCGGGCAGTTTCAATCTCCCTCCATTACGGGCACTGGAGGAGCGGGGGCAAGCGCCACCGCCAACATAACCAATCCGCTGAATATTTTCCTGTTCCGGCCAGATCTAAATTTGGGAGCTACTATTGCCGCGCTCGAAGCCCGCAATTTGCTACAGATCCTGGCGGAGCCTAATGTTCTCGCCATTGACGGACACAATGCCAGCTTTTTGGCCGGCGGCGAGTTTCCGTTCCCCAACCTGCAGGGCGGCGGGGGCGGCCTGGGCGCGGTCACTATTCAATTCCGCGAGTTTGGCGTGCGTATCAATTTCACTCCGACCATCACGCCTCGCGGGACCATTCGCCTGGCAGTGACTCCGGAGGTCAGCTCCCTGGATTTCGCGAACGGATTGATCTTCCAGGGCTTCACCATCCCGGCGCTCAGCACCCGCAGGATGTCGACCGAAGTTGAATTGGAAGAGGGACAGACCTTCGCCATTGGCGGACTGCTGGACAACCGGGATACGGAAACCTTCAATAAGGTGCCCGGCTTGAGCGCTATTCCTTTCTTTGGAAACTTATTCCGTTCGCGCCAGATCACCAAGAACAATTCGGAACTGCTGGTGATGGTAACGCCGGAAATCGTGCGGCCCATTCCCAAAGGGCAGCCTTTACCGGATCTCACGCGCCCGGGAAGCTTTTTGCCTCCTAATACATCCTCGAACGCGCCGCAGCATCCCGGTATGGATGTGACGGGACCGGTGCCGTTATCCAAGTCGCAGGCTCAGGGCAGCATGCCAGTCGAGGATTTAGTCAAGGCCATGCAGACCACGTCGGCGGCGGCACAAGCCTCGGGGACGCAGCCGCAGTTGCAGTTTATACCCGCGGTATTGGCCCCGCAACCAGGTCAGGCGCCCCCGCAAATGAATAGTGCGCCTCCGTCATCGGCAGCTCCGGCGACTCCCGCGCCCGCGACCCCGACCAGCAGCGCGCCCGCACCCAGGTAGAGAGGATTTGAATGTACCCGATTACAGCTGGACTGATTGTCGAAAGTAAAGAGTTGTGGGGAGAGGTCAAGACGGCCCTAGCCCCGCTACCGATCCGTCTAGCTTTTGAAGCGTCGGAAGTGCCCCAGGATTGGGGACCCTTCGTGGAACGCCTGGATCGCATGCAACCGGATGTGATTCTGCTGGACATCACAAAATTGCGGGAGCCCCTGGAAGAGATCGTGAAGCGGCTGCGCTCCACCAGCTCGCAGCCGGCGGTTTTCGCGCTGAATAACGCGGCGCATCCGGATGATATTTTGAAGGCGCTCCGTGCCGGCGTGAGCGAATACCTCTTTCCGCCGCTAGCCGACCCCCTGGTCGCGGCCTTGGAACGGCTGGGGCAGAGCAAGGAAAAGGCCGGCAAGAGCAGTTTGCGCGGCGGCAAGATTATCGCCTTCCTTTCCGCAAAGGGAGGGTGCGGGGCCACCACCATCGCTTGCCATGTGGCCTCGGAAATGGCTCGGCAAAATACCGGCAAGATTCTGCTGGCGGATCTGGATTTGCAGGCCGGCATGGTGGGGTTCCTGATGAAGACCTCACCCACGTACTCGCTGGCGGATGCGGTGAACAGCCTGCAGCGCCTGGATCCGAGCTTCTGGCATGGGCTGATATCGAACGGCATCCCCAATCTGGAGATTATGAACGCGCCTACGTCTCCGGCAGCCAAACAGTTGCCCGCCGGTCACGTGAAGCAGGTCGTTGCGTTCGCGCGCACCCTCTATGACTGGACTTTACTGGACTTGGGACGCAACGTAAATCCGGCCACGCTTTCCATCCTGGATATGGCGGATGAAACCTATCTGGTAACCACTCCGGAGGTTCCGGCGTTGCATCAAGCCAAGCAGGTGGTGCAGGTGCTGCTGGATGCAGGGTATTCGCGGTCTCATTTGCGATTGGTGCTAAACCGCACCACCAAGCGGGTCGATGTGACTTTCGACGAGCTCGAAACCATGCTGGGAGTGCCCGTCTTCGCTACCGTGGTCAATGATTTCGATTCTCTTTACGAAGCTTTCAGTGAAGGGCGCTTAGTGAGCGATTCGAGCGACGCAAGTACGGATTTTGCGAGACTCGCGGGAAAAATCGCCGGCCTTCCGGAAACCAAGAAAAAGCGATTTTCCTTGTTTGGATAAAGGGTTTGGATAAAGGGTTTGGATAAAGGGTTTGGATAAAGGGTTTGGATAAAGGGTTTGGATAAAGGGTTTGGATAGATTCTAGCGGTTGACGATTTTCGTTAGTTGGATAGAGAGGATAAGCGGTAATGGGAAGTAACTCAAACGCCTTGGTACACACAGAATCGGCCTGGGTGGACCGGCTGTTCTCGCAATCGGAATTCAGTCCGCAGTATCAGGACCTGAAATTCATCCTGCACCGCAAATTGCTTGACCGGATCAATCTGGAGATGCTCTCCAGCGTGGCCGTGGACCGGGTCCGTTCGGAAGTGCGCTCGGCGGTGGCTCGTCTGGTGGAAGACGAGAAAACCCCGCTGACCATGATGGAGAAGGATCGCATCATCGGCGAAGTTCTGGACGAAGTATTCGGACTGGGACCGCTTGAACCCTTGCTGGCCGATCCCACCATTTCTGACATCCTGGTGACCACGCCGAAGCTGGTGTATATCGAGCGGGCGGGCAAACTCTACAAGACTCCGGTGCAATTCAAAGACAATCAGCACCTGATGCGGATCATCGAAAAGATTGTGGCCCGCGTGGGCCGGCGTGTGGACGAATCCTCACCGCTGGTGGACGCTCGGTTGCCGGATGGATCGCGCGTCAATGCGGCCATTCCGCCGGTGGCGGTCGACGGTCCGCTGCTCTCGATCCGCCGCTTCGGCCGCGACCCGCTCAAAGCCGAGGACTTGGTGCGCATCCTCACCATGACCGACGGGATGATGGAGTTGTGCAAGGCCTGCGTGAAGGCGCGGCTCAACATCCTGATTTCAGGCGGTACCGGCGCCGGCAAAACCACTTTGTTAAACGTGATGTCCAGCTTCATCTCCGAAGACGAGCGGATCGTCACGATTGAAGACGCCGCCGAGCTTAAATTGCGGCAGGAACACGTGGCGCGTATGGAAACGCGCCCGCCCAACATCGAAGGCACGGGAGCCATTCGCATTCGCGAACTGGTCATCAACGCTTTGCGTATGCGTCCCGATCGCATCATCGTCGGCGAAGTCCGCGGCGAAGAGGCTCTGGATATGTTGCAGGCCATGAATACCGGTCATGACGGGTCCTTGACCACCATTCACGCCAACACCCCACGCGATGCTTTCGGGCGCCTGGAGGTCATGGTGGGCATGGCCAATGCCAACATGGGAATGCGAGCCATCCGCCAGCAAGTAAGTTCCGCAATTGATCTGGTAGTGCAAATCGCGCGTATGAGCGACGGCGCGCGCCGCGTGGTGGCGCTTACCGAGTGTGTCGGCATGGAAGGCGACCTGATCACCATGCAGGACATTTTCGTTTTCGAAAAAACGGGCTTGACCGAAAAGGGCCGGGTCACGGGACGCTTTCGCGCCACCGGTATCCGCCCGCGTTTTTACGAACAACTACGGGCTTCCGGTGTGCAAATTCCTGCCTCATTGTTCCAAACCGTGGTGGAGTTGGGAGTGCCGCATTCATGACACCCATCATTGGCATCGTAATTTTTCTGGTTCTGTTCGCGGTGTTGATGGTAGCGGTGGGACTGGGTTCGCGTTTCCTCGAACTGCGCGGCAAGAAGCAGATGGAAACCATCCTGAATCCCACCACCGGCCAGACTCAAGAGGTCGAAACTTCCATCCTGGTTGCTCCCGCCAACCGCGATCCGCTGGACGCATTCCTCGAACGCTCGCAACTCCAGGGTGGTATTACGACTCTGCTGCAGCAAGCCGGCCTGCAATGGGCTCCCAGTCACCTGCTGATAGCGATGGCGGTGGGCGCACTGTTGGGTGGCGTGCTTGGCTTCACGCTCCGGCCGCTAGGATTCGCGTACGGGAGCATGCTGGCGTTTGCCTTTGTGCTAGGTGGAGCACCCTTGTTCTACGTGCGCTACCGGCGCAGCGCCCGCCTGAAGCAGATGGAGGAGCAGCTTCCCGACGCCCTGGACTTTCTGGCGCGCTCGATGCGTGCCGGACACGCCTTTTCGATCAGCCTGGAAATGATTGGCGCGGAGATGCCCGACCCACTGGGGCAGGAATTCCGCGCTCTCTTCGCCGAACATAACCTCGGCGCTCCGCTCGAGACGGCCATGGCCAATTTCGGCAAGCGTGTGCCGCTGCTGGACGTGCGTCTGTTCATTTCTTCGGTTGCCTTGCAGCGCCAGACCGGCGGTAATTTGAGCGAAGTTCTCACCCGCCTGGCGTTTTTGATTCGCGAGCGCTTCCGGCTACGCGGCCAAGTGAAGGCGGCCAGCGCCCACGGACGCCTCACTAGCATGGTGCTGACCATCCTGCCGCTGGTCATGATCTTCGCGCTGAATTTTGTGGCGCCGGATTATCTTTCGACGATGGCGAAAGATCCCGACGGGAAGTACATGATCGTAGCCGCCGTAGTCTTCCAGATACTGGGTTATCTCATTATGCGAAAGATCGTAAACATTAAGGTCTGAAGCTATGGAATCCATCCTTATCTCCATATTCGTTTTCGCCGGGTTGTTAGGGTTTATTTTGTACCTGGGATACCGCTTCTACGCGCGTCCCGGCCGGGTCTATGAACAGCTGGGTGGTCCGGCGTCTTTGGGCGTGCCCTCGGTCGACCGCACCGAAGCGGGCGAACTCAACGTAGTAGTGTCGATGGTCGAGCAACTGGGCCACGCGATTCCGATCGGCGAAGATGACGAGTCGATCGTCCGCCATGACTTGATCGCGGCCGGCTATCGCTCGGATAACGCGGTGTGGATTTACTTCGGACTGCGCGCGCTCACCGTGATCGCGCTCCTGGGCCTGGCGCTCATTTTCCGCAACAACGTCACATCCAATCCGATCCTCAGTATCGTGTTCCCGATCGCCGCCGGAGTCGCCGGGTGGTTTGGTCCGAGTTTCTTCCTGGATTACATGGTGAGCGCCCGTCAGCAGCGGATCCGCGAGGGTCTGCCGGATACTCTCGATCTGATCGTGGTGTGCGTCGAAGCGGGACTGGCGCTGGATCAAGCTATGCAGCACGTGTCGCGGGAATTGATGGACGTCCATCCGGATATCAGCCGCGAGGTTGAAATGGTCAATTTGGAGATCCGCGGCGGCAAGCGGCGTGCGGAAGCCTTACGCGGACTGGCTGATCGCACCGGCGAACCGGAACTTAGCAAACTGGTGGCCGTGATGATTCAGACCGACCGTTTCGGCACCAGCATCGCTGATTCGTTACGAACGCACGCCGACTTCATGCGTGTACGCCGCCGCCAAGAAGCGGAAGAGCGCGCCGCAAAGGTGGGCGTGAAGCTGGTTTTTCCCATCTTTTTCCTCATTTTGCCTGCCATGCTCATTGTGGTGGCTGGTCCGGGTCTGCTACAAGTATTCAAGTACCTGTTCCCGATGATGCAAAACTTCAAGCGGGGCGGTGCGTGAGCGAAGTGCCGTACCAACATGTTAAGGAGAAACGCCCGTAAATGAGCGATAATACACTGCAGGCAATTTTATGGATCAGTGCGGCCTTGGTGCTGGTTCTGTACTTGATGCGGCGCAGCCGGCGCAAAAAGAAACGCTAGGACCAGCGTTGAGTCGTCTCAGGCTGCCTTTATAAACCCCAGATCATGCTGTATTCGGAGGATCTGCTGGGCCGTCAAAACGCCGATGGCGGATGGAGTTACTTCCGTGGCGGCTCATGGACGGAACCAACTTGTTACGCCCTCTTAGCCCTCGCGGCGAGCGGAACGGGCCACGCTGCGGAGGTGCGTCGAGGTATGAGTTGGTTGCAGCGCTGCCAACGGGCGGATGGTGGTTTCGCGCCCCGTGAATCGGTACAAGAAAGTACCTGGGTCACGGCGCTTACTTTGTTGCTGCCGCCCGACACTCAGGGCTTCGACCGTCGCCGGGCAGATGCTTGGACGGTGGATCAGACCGGACGCGAATCTGGATGGGTGTTTCGGCTTCGTCTATGGATGCTGGGCGCCGACTCCTCCGGCGAATCCATGAGTTTTGACGGGTGGCCGTGGTATCCCGGCGCCGCTGCCTGGGTTGGACCGACTGCGCTATCGGTTCTCGCCTTGCAAAAGCTGGCTAAACGCGGCGAGCCCGCCAACCGTTCGGATCTGAAAAAACGCATCGACCAAGGAGTTGGTTATCTGCTGGCTCGGCGGTGCCACGACGGCGGGTGGAACCACGGATCCACGCGCTCGTTGGGCTACGATTCGGATTCCTACCCGGAGACGACCGGCCTGGCGCTTCTCGCGCTGCACGGCGTGGATGACCCAAAAGTGACCGAGGGCCTGGCACGGGGCGAGCAGCAACTTGCCGTTTGCCCATCCAGCGAAGGCGTGAGCTGGCTCCGCATGGGTCTGGGCGCACATGGCCGCGCTCGGCTGACGCCGGCGGCCGGAATAGCTGGGGACGGCGCGAAAGCCCCCGCCGCGCCTCGCGGGGTGATGGAAATAGCGCTGGCAGCGCTCGCCGATTCCGCGCACGCCGGAAAGAATCCGTTCCTCGACCTATGAACCCGAAAAAGCCACTGGAGCCCACGCGCCGCGAGTGGACCAAAGCCGCCGGGATGGCCGCGGCAGGTGTTGCGGCCGCCGGTACCCTGGAGAGTTGCTCCCAACCGGCGCGGCTACAGGCGTGGGCTCCGGTTTCGATTTATCGCGCCGCCAGCTACTCGGAGGAACTCTATGGTCTCGTCCGGCGCATCATCGCCGAGCACGCTTTGGATGTGCGCGGCAAGCGCGTAGTGTTGAAACCGAATCTGGTCGAGTTCGACGCCCACACCGTGATCAATACCAATCCCAAGCTGGTGCACGCGGCACTCGAAGCGTTTCGCGCGGCGGGCGCGGCGGACGTTCGCATCGCCGAGGGACCAGGCCACCGGCGCGTTACTTTGGATCTGGCGGACGCCGGCGGTTACTTCGCCACGGTGCCCAACTTCGAGTCGCTCTTTACCGACCTCAATTTGGACGAAACCACCAAGGTCGATTTCGTGCGTCCACTATCGAAGCTTAAATCGCTGTATCTGCCCAACACCGTTTTGGGATGCGACCTGCTGGTATCGATGCCCAAGCTCAAAACGCATCATTGGGCCGGCGCCACGTTGAGCATGAAGAATCTGTTCGGGGTGGTGCCGGGCGGCGTCTACGGGTGGCCCAAGAATGTGCTGCACTGGGCCGGCATTCCGCACTGCATCGCGGACCTGCACGCGCTATTTCCCAAAACGTTCGCGATCGTGGACGGAATCGTCGGCATGGAAGGGAACGGTCCCATTCAGGGGACGCCGCGTACGGCGGGCGTGGTGGTGGCGGGAACGAGCCCGGTGTCAGTGGACGCCACCTGCTGCCGCATCATGGGCCTGGATCCGGCGCGCATCGGATACTTGCAACTGACGGCTGGTGTGCAGAACTTAGGCGAGGAATTGATCCCGCAACACGGAGAGCGGATCGATAGCGTCGCTACCAACTTCGCGCTTTTGCCGGAACTC
>Ga0163163_10001279_pt1 | contig 21259 bp, 15 predicted proteins | sample S65metaG_FD_119766 | JGI IMG/M metagenome (GOLD analysis project Ga0163163, IMG submission 119766) | Switchgrass rhizosphere microbial communities from Kellogg Biological Station, Michigan, USA - S6-5 metaG | ecosystem: Host-associated > Plants > Roots > Rhizosphere > Soil | place: USA...
CCCTCGATCGACACCGGTATGGGGCTCGAGCGCATCGCCGCGCTCCTGCAAGGCGTCGCTTCGACTTACGAGATCGATCTGTTTCGCGCGCTGATCGATGCCGTTGCCGAGGCGACAAGCACCGATTCGCATGGACCTTTGCAGGCGAGCCATCGCATCATCGCCGATCATTTGCGCGCATCGGCTTTTCTCGTCGCCGATGGCGTGCTGCCGTCGAATGAAGGCCGCGGCTATGTGCTGCGCCGCATCATGCGGCGCGCCATGCGCCACGCGCAGATCCTCGGCGCGCGCGAGCCGCTTATGTGGCGCCTCGTTCCCGCGCTCGTGCGCGAAATGGGCGTCGCTTATCCGGAACTCGTGCGCGCCCAAGCGCTGATCATCGAAACGCTGCGCCTAGAAGAGACTCGATTTCGCCAGACGCTCGCGCGCGGTCTCGCCATTCTCGACGAGGAGAGCCGCGATCTTGCAAAAGGCGCGGAGCTTTCCGGCGAAACGGCCTTCCGGCTTTATGACACCTACGGTTTTCCGCTCGATCTCACGCAGGACGCATTGCGCGCGCGCGGCATTGGCGTCGACACGCAAGGTTTTGCCGAGGCGATGGAGCGCCAGCGCGCCGAGGCGCGCAAGGCCTGGGCCGGTTCCGGCGAAGCGGCCACGGAAAACCTGTGGTTTGCCGTACGCGACCGCGCCGGCGCGACCGAATTTCTGGGCTACGACACGGAAGAGGCGGCGGGCATCGTCACCGCGCTCGTCACCGAGGGCGCGGAAGTGCAGCGGCTCAAGACGGGGCAGAGTGGCGCCGTCATCCTCAATCAGACGCCGTTTTACGGCGAATCCGGCGGTCAGGTCGGCGACACCGGAATCTTCTCAGCGCCGGGCGTTCGCTTTCGTGTCACCGACACACAGAAAAAGCTCGGCGACATCTTCGTTCATTCCGGCGTGATCGAACAAGGCGAACTCACGCTCGGCCAGTCGCTCGAACTCAAAGTCGATCACCAACGCCGCGGCGCGATTCGCGCCAACCATTCGGCGACGCATCTCCTGCACGAAGCATTGCGCCAGGTGCTCGGCGATCACGTCGCGCAGAAAGGTTCGCTTGTCGCGCCGGATCGCCTCCGATTCGATTTCGCCCATCCGAAACCGATCAGCGATGATGAGCTCAGCGCTGTCGAGGATCTTGCAAACGCGCATATTCTGAAGAACACGCCGGTCGAGACGCGCCTCATGGCCGTCGACGAAGCGATCGAGTCAGGTGCGCGCGCTTTGTTCGGCGAAAAGTATGGCGACGAGGTGCGCGTCGTCTCGATGGGCGGGCGCGACGGCGCAAACCATCCGTTTTCGGTCGAGCTCTGCGGCGGCACGCATGTCCAGCGCACCGGCGATATCGGCCTTGTGTCGATCACCGGCGAAAGCGCAGTTGCGGCCGGTGTGCGCCGCGTCGAGGCGAAGACCGCGGACGGCGCGCGCCATTACCTCAATGAAGAAGCGCGGCGCCTGCGCGAAGTCGCATCGCTGATCAAAGCGTCGGCCGAGGAAGCGCCGGCACGGCTCGCGGCTTTGCTCGAGGAACGCAAGCGGCTCGAACGCGAGCTGACCGACGCCCGCAAGAAGCTGGCGATGGGCGGCGCCTCGAGCGGCAATGGCGCCGATCAGGCGGTGCGCGACGTTGCCGGCGTCAAACTGTTCGCCCGCGCCTTGCGCGGCGTCGAGATGAAAGACCTCAAATCGCTTGCCGACGAAGCCAAGAAGACGCTCGGCTCCGGCGTCGTCGCGATTGCCAATACGGGCGCCGATGGCAAGGGCGCGATCGTCGTCAGTGTAACCTCCGATTTGACCGAGCGTTTTAACGCCGTCGATTTCGTTCGGCTTGCCTCGGAGCGGCTCGGTGGCAAAGGCGGCGGCGGCCGGCCGGATATGGCGCAGGCCGGCGGCCCGGACGGCTCGCAGGCGGAAGCCGCATTGCAGGCGGTCGAGGACGCGCTCCGCCGTGCGGCGGGTTAACCGTTCCGCATCGGCCGCAGCTGGAACTCTGCCACTTAGCTTCCCGTTCTCTTCAGTAAGATCATCGGCGCGACAAGCTGATTGCTAGGCTTGGCCGCGCAGTGGAGAGAACACATGAACTTCGGCAACCTGCTTCACTGGGCCGTCGTCTTTCTGATCGTCGCCATTGTTGCGGCGGTATTGGGATTCGGCGGCGTCGCCGGAACGGCAATGGAAGGCGCGCGCATTCTCTTCTGGGTCGCGCTGGTCCTGTTGTTGATTTCGCTCGTCTTCGGCTTCGCACGCCGCGGGAGATATTGACGCGTCGCTATCCTCGCCCGCTCACGCCGCGGGTGAGGATGTGCTTGTCGGGAATATCGAGTTCCCAGACGAGGCCGCTCGGCTCGAAACGCAAGTCGACCTTGCCTTCGAGCGCGAGGGTGACGATACGCGTCACGACTTTGTGACCGAAGCCTTCGCGCGCCGGCGGTGAGACCGGCGGGCCATCGATCTCCTGCCAGGAGATTTTGAAGCGACCATCGCCGATTTCCCAGCGTATCTCGACATCCCCATCTTCGTTTGAGAGCGCGCCGTATTTAGCCGCGTTGGTCGCAAGCTCGTGCAGCGCCAAGCCGAGATTCTGCGCCGCTTCCGGTTTCAGCATCAGCTCCGGGCCAGCGAGATGTATTCTTGTGCCGATGAGATCGACGTAATGGCCAACCTGCGTGCGCACGAGCTCCTCGATCGAGGCGCCGTGCCAATCCTCGTCCATGAGGATGTCGTGCGAGGCGGCGAGCGCCTGTAGACGAGCCGAGAATATCTGCTCGAAATCGTGCGCCGAGCCGGCAGTCACCGCCGTCTGGCGCGCCATCGCCTGGATCACGGCAAGCAAATTTTTGGAGCGATGCGCGATCTCGCGCATGAGAAACCGCACATGCGCTTCGCGCTGCTTGCGCTCGGTGACGTCGCGCGCCGTACCGATGAGGCGCATGGCCTTGCCGTTCTCGAAGAACGTGCGGCCTTGCGCCAGTATCCAGCGCTCCAATCCATCCTTGATGCCGATGACGCGGTATTCGACTTCGTACTCGCCGTTTCGGGCCGGATTAATTGCCGCATTGATGGCGCCGTCGCTGCGCTCCAGGTCGGCCGGGTTCAAGGCGTTGCGAAACACCTCGTATGTCGGGACGACGCCCTCGGGGAGGCCCCAAAGAGCGCGCATCCGCTGATCCCAGATGAAGCTGCCGCTGACGAAGTCCCATTCCCAGACGCCGATCTCGCCGGCTTCGAGCGCGAGCGTTGTGCGCTCTAGCGCTTTGCGCAAATCCGGCTGGGCCAGATCCGAGGTGTGCGCGGCCGCGCTCGCCTCGGCTCCGTCGATCTCGGAATCGGCGACGGACAAGGTCAATGGCTCAGCTTCGCTGCTTTGACTCGTCGTCAACATTCCCACCCGCGAAGTTGCTTAATGCTAAGCTATCTCGTCTGAAGGTAGATGGCGAGCCCGTGCCGAGCTGTGTGCAAACTCACAAATGCCAAAGCCGAGACGGAACGAATGGTGAAATGCGGCGTTTTCGTGACGGCCGCAGAAGCTAGGGAACACGTAACCATCCTGTGCAGATTGCCCCGTGGCTTTGCGCTTACTCGATTGCCTGAGCAAACCTTGTGAAAACCCTCATGTCCCGCCGCAATGCACCCGGCCCGAACTTTGAGATCATTCCGCGCGACCGGCCGTTGCGGAGGGTGGATGCGCGCGGCAATCAACGCTCGATTGAAGCGCAGCAATTGGGTCCGCGCCTGCAGAAGCTCTATTCCCCGCTGAGCGAGCAGCCTCCGGAAGACATCTGCACGTTGATCGGAGCGCTCGATCGGAAGCTTCAAAAGCAATAGGCGCGACAAAGGTTAAGCGCGCGTTCCCAGGCGGGCGTTAAGCACGTCGGCAATGTCAGGGAAGCTTTAGGCTGCTCTTGTCGAAGGTCGGCGCGTTTTGCAGCTGGTCCTTGGTGCGGTCGAGGGCCAGCCAATTCTTGTTGTTGCGCGTCATCATCTTGAGATCGGTAAACGGAATTTCGACGTCCTTCTGGCCGACGCCGAGGAAGCCGCCGACGCCGATGATCGCCGATTTGATATGTCCGTCCTTCTCGATGATCAGGTCTGTCAAATCGCCGATCTTCTGCTCGTTCTTGTCGTAGACGCTCGCGTTGTAGACGTTCGATGCGAGCCATTGCGTCGTTGGCGAGGGGACCGCGGGAGAATTGGTCGGCATCGGCACGGTCGGTGACGGCATCGCCGCGTTGGGCGCGGTCGGGGGCGCACTTGGCGAAGCGGGCGGCGGCGTCGTCGGCGTCTGAGCCGAGCCCAACGTGGATAATGCAAATCCGCTGACAAAAACTGCGAGCGTAACGGTCATCTTCCTCACGACCGGTCCTCCTTTCGCTTTGCTGGGATCGAGTCCAGAACCCAGGCGTGACTATTTTGTTCCGCTTGACCGGCGGTGGCGATCTCAGTGCAACGGCCAGAAGAACGCGATGAGCGGCGTGCCGGCGAAGATCACGAGCAGTGACAGCGGCAGCCCGAGCTTCCAGTAATCACCGAAGCGGTAGCCGCCCGGTCCCATGACCAGCATGTTGTTCTGGTGCCCGATCGGGGTGAGGAAGTCGCAGCCGGCGCCGAGCGCGACGGCCATCAGGAACGGGTCCGCATTGAACCCGAGCTTGCGCGAGACGGCGGCGGCGATCGGCCCCATGACGAGAACCGCCGCGGCGTGATGGAGGAGCGGCGCCGCCAGCATGGCGGCGGTCAGCACCAGGCCGAGAGCGATGAGGCCGGGCAGCTGTTGCGCCACGCGCCCGAGGAAATCGGCAATGAGGTTGGCGGCGCCGGTTTCCATCAGCATTTCGCCGACCGGAATCAGCGCCCCGAGCATGACGATGATCGGCCAATCGATGGCTTCGTAAGCTTCTTTGAGGCTGATCTGGCGCAGCGCGATGCACAGAACGGCGGCGCCGAAAAACGTCTCCTCGACGCTGCGCAACTTGAACAGAACGATCAGCATCGCAGCAACGAGCAGAACGAGCGGGATGAACCGCGCCGGACGCCGCGACAGCTGCAGGCTGCGATCGGCGAGCGGCAGGCAGCCGAGATCGCCGATCGTCTCGTGCAGGCCTTGCGCCCAGCCCTGCAGGGCGATGACGTCGCCGGGCTGGAACGTATGCGACATGAGCCGGCTCGTGACCGGTCGTCCGGCGCGGCTCACCGCCAGCAGGCTTACCTCGAAGCGGCGGCGCAATTGCAGGCGGCGCGCGTTCTGTCCGACGAGCCGCGATTGCGGCATCACCACCGCTTCGACGATTTCGAGATCGTCGCTGGCACGCAGCGGCGGCTTTAGCTCTTTCGAAGCGGCGAGTTCGAGGTCGCCTGCATTGGTGACCGCCTTCACCGCGGCGGGCTCCGCCTGCACGCTCAAAATGTCGCCGGCGGCAAGCCGCGTTTGCGGGCCGGGGACGAAATGGCGCTCGTCGTCCTCGTCGGGACGCACGATCGAGCTGACGACGAGCTCGCCGTCGCTCAGCGCTTCGAGCTCGCGCACGCTTTGCCCGACGACTGGCGAAGCTTCGGGAATCATCAGCTCGGTCGTGTAGCGCTCGACCTCGAACGCGTGCCCGACATTGCGCTGGCCCTTGCGGTGGCGCGGCAGCAGGCGCCAGCCGAAGGACAGGAAGATCACCGACAGCAGTGCCAGCGGCGCCCCTACAGGCGCAAAGTCGAACAGCTGGTAGGGCCGGCCGAGCGTCTCCGCCCGGATTGTCGAAATCAAGAGGTTCGGCGACGTGCCGATCTGCGTGATGCAGCCGCCGATCAACGAGCCGAAGGCGAGCGGCATAAGATAGATCGACGCCGGCTGCTTGATGCGGCGCGCCGCCTCCATCGACAGCGGGATAAAAATGCCGAGCGCGCCGACATTCTTCATGAAGGCGGAAAGGACTGTCACGCCGAATGTCAGCGTGCCGATCTGCAACGACGGCGAGCGCACGCGCTTCAGAAAGTGCCGCAACACGCCGCCCAAAATTCCGGAATTGCCGATGGCGCGGCCGAGAACAAGCGTCGAGGCGATGAGGATGATGACCGGATTGGAGAAGCCGGAGAAGGCCTTCGCCGGCGGCATGATGCCGGTCGCGATCGTTGCCAGCAGCGCCAGGCAAGCGACGAGGTCGTGGCGCAGGCGATCCCACATGAAGAGCGTCAGCATGATGCCGACGATCGCGAAGATTTCGACTTGCGGGACCGTCACGCTCTCGCCTTGCTCAAAGCCGGAAGGAAACTAACGCGGCCGACCGCCGTTCCATGCGGGGCTTAGAGCAAATCGCGCGGCGAGGGTTTTGCCGCCGCTTGCGGCTCGTGTCCCGCGGCCTCGGCGATGAGCCTATCGGTCGCGGTTTCGATGCGCCACTGAAGTTCGCGCAAAAACGCCTCGCGCTTCATGCCGGGCGCGATCGGCGGCAGGAACTCGACCAAAATCGTGCCGGGGAAGCGCAGAAACCGCCGGCGCGGCCAGAACAGGCCGGCATTGAGCGCAACCGGCAGGCAGGGCACGCCGGTCTTGTCGTAGACGTAGGCCGCGCCGGCTTTGTAAGCCGGCGGCGCGCCCGGCGGCCGCCGCGTCCCCTCCGGGAAGATGAACAATTGCCGCCCTTCCGCGAACAGCGCTTTGGCTTTGGCGGTGAGCTGCCGCAGCGCGGTCTGCGCATTGGCGCGGTCGATGGCGATCTGTTCCGCGCGCAAGAGATACCAGCCGAAGAACGGAATGTAGGTGAGCTCGCGCTTCAACACGTAAGCGAAATCGTCGAAGTAAAGGGTCAGCGCGAACGTTTCCCAAAAAGACTGATGTTTCGGCGCGATGAGCAGCGCGCCTTTCGGGATGTTGTCGACGCCGCGAAATTCGGCGCGCGTGCCGCAGATCGCACTGAGCAGCCAAAGGGACGCGCGCGCCCAAGTGCGCGCAAGCCGCAGCACCGCATGGCGGCCGAAAAGCAGCGTCGGCAGGCCGGCGATCATCAAGAAGATCGTGTTCGCGTAGAACATGAGATTGAACAAGCCCGAGCGGATGAAGATCATGCGCGAACGCCGCGCGGTCAGCGGGTCGCGGCGGCGGTAGCGCGCGGCACGTCGAAGGCGCGCGACGAAAGCCGCGACGCCGTCATCACGTCGGCGCCACCTGCGCTTGCCGACGGCATCACCCGCGTGCGCACGATCGCCACGAGATATTTCACGTATTCGATGGCGAGCAGCTTGGCGACGTGGGCGTCGCTCTTCAAATCGCTGTTGCGCAGGCGGTCGCTCACCACGGGATAAGGGATGAGCTGCAATTGCGGCAGCGCGCTGCGCAATTCGACCAAGGCGCGCGGCATATGATAGTTCGAGGTGACGACGATCAGGCTCGAGCGGATCGAGTTCGCCTCGACCCAGCGCCGCGTCTCGTCGGCATTGCCGGCGGTGTTTTGCGCGGCGCGGCCGAGATCGATGCAGCAATTAAAGAGCTGCTGGAAGTTCGGCATGAGCCGCGCGATCTCGTGGCGCGAGGTCTGCTGGTTGACCCCGGTGATGAGCAGGCGCCGCGCCCGCCCCTTGGCGAGGAGCTCGACGGCGTCGAGGACGCGCTCGGAGCCGCCGGTCAGCGCCACGACGCCATCGGCCGGCGGAGGCGCCGCCGGCTCGGAATATTCGATGTGCCTCGCAAAAAAGATGAAGCCGGCGCCGAGGCCGAGGAGGCCGGCCGCGAGGCAAATCAGGGTCATCCGGCGGCCGAACGTCCGCCAGTTCAGAGCATTCATCGGAGCGCCGGACGCGTCAGCGTCCGCTTCGTGATCCCCATCGCGGTTGATAATACTCGCGAAATTAGGCGGCTGCTAGGCGCCCGACCTGGGGAGAGCGGGGGCGGGGGGAGGCCCCTCATGCTGAGGAGCTTGCGAAGCAAGCGTCTCGAAGCACAACAAAGGGAAGCGCGTCTGCCCATCCTTCGAGACGCGCCTTCGGCGCTCCTCAGGATGAGGGCGTTGGATTTGCCCGTTCCTCATACTGAGGTGCGCTCCACAGGAGCGCTTCGCGAAGCTCGGGGCTCGAAAAAATGGCACGGGAAATATCCGAGGTGCTCGTCCTTGGCGTCTCACGAGGGATTGGATCAGCGCTGTCGTGATCTCGACGGGGAAATTCGCCAGAAGCGCGGTGACACTCTCGTTAGGACTTTGCGTGACACCTATGGATCGGACTTTGCATCCGGGGTCCGCAGCGACACCCGTTTGGACACCCTACGGAGCGTACGGGCCAGTCACTTTCGCAGATGTTGAAAGGTCGGGGTCATGGCCGACGTTAAAGTGACCTGCATCGAGAAACCGCATCCGCAAAGCCCTCACGAGCACATCACGCATCTGGGCAATCCGGCTGCGGATTGGAAGTGGACACGAGAACAGGTCATCGAAAGCATCGATGCCAAAACAAACACTTTTTATGTGATCGACCCGGACAACGGCAAACGTTCCGATGTCGGAGTTGTCCGTCCAGTCGGGAGAGCAGCCTACGTACGCACCTATGCCGATGGAGACTGGAACAACAATCTGCTCTCCCTGGACCAGTGCACAGTTTAGTCCGAGGGTCTCGTGTCAGAGCGATTCGCAGATGACGATGGAGGGTTGGTACGAGTTCAAACGAGCGATGGCTAAAGATGATTGATTACAATTGAACCGCCACTGCAGCTCACCCCAGCTCCCGCAAATGCCGGAACACGATCGTCCGCGAAATCAGGCCCGTCAAAAGCGCGATGCCGATGCAGATCGCCGCAATCGCGAAATAGCCGGGCAAACCGAGCGCGAAGCCGCCGAACAAAGCGTCGATCTGGTCGCCGCTCGCCGTCGCTGTCCAGTACGGCGTCGCCCAGCCGAGCACGAAAAAGGTGAGCGCCGCGGCGCCGGCGCCGATGAGACCGCCGCGTAAGCCCAGCCGCAGGAAATGCCGCTGGAACTCGCGCGCGATAAACCTGTCCTCGGCGCCGACGAAATGCAGGACGTCGATGATCTCGCGGTTGCCCGCCATGGCGCCGCGCGTGGCGAAGGCGACCGCCAGCAGCATCGCCGTCAAGACAAGCCCGAACAGAATAATCGAGGCGCCGACGACCGTCCGGGTCATCACGGTCAATCGCGACAGCCACATGCTGTGATCGTCGAAAATCGCCGAGGGCACGTCCTTCGCCAGGCTCTTGCGCAACGCGTCCGCGTCGAAAGCGGAATCGCTCTTTTTCACCACGATCATGCGCGGCACCGGCAATTCGCCGAGATCGAGCCCGCCGCCGAGCCAGGGCTCGAGCAGCCGCGCCGATTCCGCCGCGGAAAACATGCGCACGTCGCCGACGCCCGGATTGCGCGCGGCAATATCGGCGGCCTTCTTCGCCTCGGCATCGAGATCGTGGCCGGGAACCGGGCGCACCTGGATCGTCGCTTCCTGCGACACCTGGCTTTGCCAGCCGCGCGAAGCCTGGGTGATCAGGATCGCCGTTCCCGCCGACAGCGAGGCGAGAAATGTCATGATGGCGATGACGGTGACGAGCGCGCGCCCGGCGATCGAGGCGCCGGGGACGAGCGGCATTTCACGGCGCAGCGCCTCGGCCTCGGCGCCGGCTTCGTGCCGGTCGGCATCGCTCGCATCCGCCTGGCGATTGCGCCGCGCATTCTGCGACATCAGGATCGTCATGTCGGCGCCCCGCGAGCCCATGCGCGTCAATCGAAAATGTGCAGGCGGCCGTCGCCGAGGACCAGCCGGCGCGCGTCCTCGAACTGATCCATCAGCGCGAGATCGTGCGTGGCGATGACGATCGACGTGCCGGATTTGTTGAGCTCGACGAACAGCCGCAGCAACCGCCGCGCCAATGTTGGATCGACATTGCCGGTTGGCTCGTCGGCGAGCAGCAATTCCGGCCGCGCGATCAGCGCCCGCGCGATGGCGGCGCGCTGCTTCTCGCCGCCGGAAAGCACCGGCGGCAGAACATGCATGCGCTCGCCGAGGCCGACCCAGCGCAGAAGCTCGACGACCTCGCCGCGATAGGAGGAATCATCGCGGCCCTGCACGCGCAAGGGCAGCGCGACGTTCTCGTAGGTGGTGAGATGATCGAGCAGGCGGAAATCCTGAAAGACGACGCCGATGCGACGGCGCAGCCCGGTGATTGCGTCCTTGCCGAGCGTCGTTGCGTCCTCGCCGAACAGACTGATCAGGCCGCGCGTCGGCTTCAGCGATAGCAGGATGAGCTTTAACAGCGTCGTCTTGCCGGCGCCGGAGGGGCCGGTCAGAAACTGAAAACTCTGTGGCTCGATGTCGAACGTGAGATCGTGGAGGATCTCGTCGCCCATCCCATAGCGCAAGCCGACATTTTCGAAACGAACCAAAGAGAACCTCCGCCGCGCCGCGAGTTTAGCGGCCGAATCGGGCTTTTTACGCGGCCTTAACCCTAACAAGGCTCTAATCGTCTGTCGCTCGGGCTTCCTCTTGCTCGGCGAGCGGACAGTTCAACCGAGTTCGTCGCATGCGTTCCACACCTTCCTTTGATTTGCCCGCTCCTTCCGGGCTCGGCGCCCATCAGCTCAGGCGCGCGATGGAATTGTCGGCCGAGGCGGTGAGCGGCCGCCCGCAGCAGCCGACCTACGAAGAATTATGGGGAGAAAGCTGGCGCCAGCCGCGCCACGAGCCCTTCCGCGACGCGGAGCGCGCCGCCTTCTGGTTCTCGCCGGTCCTGGCGGCGTTGTTTGCGATCGTGCTCGGCTCGATGTCGTTGGTCGGCCTGAAGGAGCAGATCGTCCGCGCCGTGCCGGCGAGCGGCGCGCTTTATGCCGCGATTGGGATGCCGGTGAATGTGCGCGGGCTGGAGTTTCGGGGCGTGACGTCGCGGGTCGCCGGCGAGAATGGGCAGCGGCTGCTCAAGGTTAAGGGCGAGATCGCCAATCTGCGCTCCGCGCCGACCCAGGTGCCGCGGGTTGAGGTTGTGGTTGAGGAGGAGAACGGGCGCCCGCTCTATCGCTGGACCGCCGCGATGCCGAAGCCGAAGCTCGGTGGCGGCGAGAGCGTTACGTTCGAGACGCGGCTGGTGGCGCCCCCCGAGGCGGGGCGCAACGTCAGAGTGAGGTTCGCGCAGGCGAATTGAGCTGAAGGCGGCGCGTGGCTCAGTCGGGGTCGCGTTCCTGACCGCGCAGCATCGCCTCGCGCAAGGATTGCCAACGGCGGAAGCTTTCGTTGGCGCCCAAAAAGGCCAGCGCCAACACGAACGGCACCACGTAATAGATGACACGAAAGAGTAGCAGCGAAGCAAACAGGGCTTCGTCCGACGGCGCCGGCACGATTTTCAGCATGGTCGCCTCGAAAACACCAATGCCGCCAGGGGCATGGCTCGCAATGCCGAGGATGCTTGCAAAGCAATATGCGGCGGCGAATGTGAAGAAATCCAATCCGTGATGGGCGGGGAGTAATACGAACAATGTGCCCGATGCTGCGGCGAGGTCGGTGAGGCCAAGGACAACTTGTCGGGCAGTCAGCTTCAGGCCCGGCAGTTCAAGCCGAAACCCCTGGATTTTGGGCTGCCGCGGCGCGATCGACACCCACACGAGGTAGGCTGCAAGCGAACCCAGGAGCGCGGAGCCAAGCGCCATGTTGAGCGCCGGGGCGAGATGGTCGAGCCGGCTGATCGCGTCGGCGCGAAAAATCAGGCCGACCGCCACCACCACCGCCATTCCGAGCCAGAAGGTGACGCCGGCGATGATCGTCAGGCTCGCGACCGCGCTCGCCCGCAACCCGGCGCGCGAATAGAGCCAGTAGCGCACGGTGCCGCCGGTGATCAGCGGGAAGCCCAGCGTGAAGGAGATCGCGTAACTCGTGAACGAGGCGAGCGCCGTCGTCCGGTAGGCCACCTTCGCTTTGAGCTGGCGCAGCGCCACGGCGTCGTAGCCGGTGAGCGCCAGATAGGAGACGCAGGTCAGGAGACAGGCGGCGGCAATCTGCTCGGCGGTCGTGCCGGCGATGGCGCTGCGCAGATCAGCAAAGCTGATCTTGGAGAGCGTGCGCGCGAGCACGACCAAGGCAAGGCAGAAGATTGCGAGGCTCGCGAGCCCGCCGATGATCCGCACAATGCGCCGGCGCCGCTTTGCGATAGCCTCAGCCGGCGCGCTCGCGCGTCCCCAAGGCAGGAAAACCGGCCGGGGCGGCGGCTCAAGCACGACCGCCGCGACTTCGGCGTCGCGGTTCGGCTTTCTCGGGACTTCGGCAGCCATTCGCTTCCATTAATGCGGCGACAGCCTGCCCGGCTCCCGCTGGAAGCCCGGGATGTAAGAACCAAGCTTGGCGAGTCCAGGGCGCCGCGCAGTGACGGGCGGGATGACTGAGCGAGGAGGGCAGCGCTCTGTGCGCCAAAACACATTCCCGTCGCAAGACTCGACGAAGCTGTTGCAAGACACGAAACCGGCGCTCCGGCTCGCGCCGCGTGAGGATCACAATGCGCATACTTGCCCGAGTCCTATTCCCGCTGCTCCTGGTTCTCTTCGCCGGATCGTTTGCAGCTTATGCGCAGCAGAAGACTTACACGAACGAGCAATTGGCGAGCGATGCCGTGCGTCTCGAAGCGCAGGTGCGCAAGGACGCCGACGCGCTGCCGCAAAAGCCGCTCGATCAGATTCGCCGCGACGTGCTCGCGGCAGCCCAGCGTAACGACACAAACGCTGCCTTGCGCGCGCTGTCGCAAATCGCCGCGCCGGATACGAAGAATGCCGCCAATTGGCTGGTTTATGCGCGCACCGCGCTGGCAGTTCCGTCGAATTCGTCCTCGACATATCAGCTGAGGAGCCAGGCAGCGATTGCCGCATATCTCGCGTACCAGCGCGCCAATACAAAACCGGATGAAGCGACCGCGCTCGCCGTTCTTGCCGATGTCTATGCGCGGCTCGAGGAATGGCGGCCGGCGCTCAATGCTTATCGCGCCAGTCTGGCCAGCAACGATGCACCCGCCGTGCGTGCCACCTATCAGCGCCTGCGGGAAGAGCACGGCTTCCGCATTCTCGACTACAAGGTCGACAATGAATCTGCCTCACCCCGCGCCTGCTTCCAATTTTCCGAGCCGCTCGCCCGCGGGCGCGTCGACTTCGTGCCGTATGTTGCGGTGTCGGGCACGGCAAACGCGGCGATCTCGACGGAAGATCAACAGCTCTGCGTCGAGGGCCTGAAGCATGGCGAGCGTTACGCAATCGTGCTGCGCCAGGGCCTGCCGTCGGCGGTCGATGAGGCGCTCTTAAAGTCTGCCGATTACAACATCTATGTGCGCGATCGCTCGCCGCAGGTTCGCTTCACCGGCCGCAATTACGTGCTGCCGCGCGTCGGCCAGGAGGGCATTCCGGTCGTATCCATCAACACGACCAAAATTGCCGTCGACATTCTGCGCGTCGGCGACCGAAATCTTCTTTCGACCGTGCACTCCGATGATTTCCTTGCGCAGCTCGGCACGTATCGCCTGCGCAAATATGTCGACGAGAACGCGACGAAGATTTGGTCAGGCACGATGGATGTCGCGACCGACCTCAACAAGGACGTGACGACCGCCTTCCCGGTGCTCGAAGCCGTCGGCAAGCTCGAGCCCGGAGTTTATGTCATGCTCGCACGCGCCGGCGAGCAGAAGCCGCTCGTGTCGAGCGACGATTCCTATGACTACGACAGCGATCAGAAAGCGACGCAATGGTTCACGATTTCCGACCTCGGGTTGACCACATTCACCGGGGCTAACGGCATTCATGTTCTGGTGCGTTCGCTTGCGAGCGCCGCGCCGATCGAAGGCGTTGAACTGCGTCTCGTTGCCAAGAACAATGAGGTTCTGGCGAGCGTGAAGACGCCAGCCGACGGACATGTGCGCTTCGATCCGGGACTTGCGCGTGGCACCGCGGGTCTCGCGCCCGGACTGCTTGTCGCCACAAAAGCCGACGGCGATTACGGCTTTCTCGATCTGCAGCAGACGCCGTTCGATCTCTCCGACCGTGGCGTCAAAGGCCGCGAGGCGCCGCGCGCGCTCGACGCTTTCGTATTCGCGGAGCGCGGCATCTATCGTTCCGGCGAGACGGTGAATGTGACAGCGGAACTGCGCGACGCGAAAAGTGTCGCGGTCAGTGGTTTGCCGCTGACGCTCGTGTTCAAGCGTCCCGACGGCGTCGAATATAAACGCGTCAGCGTCGCCGATCAGGGACTTGGCGGGCGCGCTTATTCGTTGGCGCTGCTTTCGGGTGCGGCGAGCGGCACATGGCGCGTCGAGGCTTATGCCGATCCGAAGAGTCCGAAAATCGGCGAGACGAGCTTTCTTGTCGAAGATTACGTGCCGGAACGGCTCGACATGGGGCTGAAGCCGGCGGTCAACGTCGCGCGGTTGGGCCAGCCGGTCGAGATTGCCGCCGATGTGCGTTATCTCTACGGCGCACCCGGCGCCAATCTCGAAATTTCCGGCGATGTTTTGGTGAAAGCTGCCGATGGGAACGGTCTGCCGGCGCTGAAGGGCTATGAAGCCGGGCTCACAGACGAGTCCTTCGAGACGGTGAAGAACGAGCTCGAGGACAAAGTCGCAACAGACGCAAAAGGTGCGGCAAAGATCAGCGTCCCCCTGCCGGAGGTGACCGGGCCGAAGCCGCTCGAAGCGGAGATCATCCTGCGCGCCGGCGAAGCCGGTGGCCGCGCGATCGAGCGTACCGTGCATCTGCCGATCCTGCCGAAAACCGGCATCATCGGTATTAAGAAAAACTTTGGCGAGAATCTAAGCGAAGGTTCGGTCGCCACGTTCGACGTGATCGTGGTTGGTCCCGACGGCCAGCGCACCACGCGACCGAACGTGTCGTGGTCGCTCTACCGCGTCAACAACGACTACCAATGGTATCGCGCCGACGGGCGCTGGAATTTCGAGCGCGTCAAATCCTCGCGCCGGCTCGCGGATGGTAAGATCGACATCGCCGTGGGCGAGCCCGCGAAAATCTCGGTGCCGGTCGGATTGGGCACGCATCGTCTCGATCTGCGCTCGGACGATTCGAACGACATGCTGACGAGCATCACCTTCGATGTCGGCTGGTCCGGGGGCGCCACAGCACAGACGCCCGACCTGCTTGAGCTGACGCTCGACAAGGAGAATTACACCGCGGGCGAAAACATGGTGATGAAAATCGCCTCGCGTTTCGATGGCAAGGCAACGGTCGCGATCGTCAGTGATTCCGTGCAGGCGATCGCGACGGGCGATCTGAAGAACGGCGACAATGAAATCCGCATGTCCGTCGGAACGAATTGGGGCGCCGGCGCTTACGCGGTCGCTCTCGCGCATCGTCCGCTCGACGTCGCGGCAAAGCGCATGCCCGGCCGTGCGCTCGGTGTCGCGTGGTTCGGCATCGATGAGACCGCGCACAAGCTTGAGGTCAAACTAGGCGCGCCGGAAAAGATTCGGCCGCGCGGCAAGCTCGATATTCCGGTCGAGATCGCCGGCCTCGCGCCGGGTGAGGAGGCTTACATCACCATCGCCGCGGTCGATGTCGGCATTCTCAATCTCACGCACTACGAGACGCCGAACCCGAACGAATACTTTTTCGGCCAGCGTCAGCTCGCAAGCGAAATCCGCGATCTCTACGGCTATCTGATCGACGGCATGCATGGCGTGCGCGGCATGATCCGCTCCGGCGGCGATGCCGGCGCCGATCTCAGTGCCGAAAAGCCGACGCAGGAACCGCTGGCTCGTTATTCCGGCGTCGTCAAAGTCGGCGCCGACAGCAAGGCGAATATCTCATTCGACATTCCCGCCTTCAGCGGCTCCGTGCGCGTGATGGCGAACGCCTGGTCGAAGCAGAAGGTCGGCCATGCAGAGCAGGACGTGGTCATCCGCGATGCGGTCGTTGCGCAGGCGACGCTGCCACGCTTTCTGTCGCTTGGCGACCAATCGCGCTTTCACGTGCAGATCGATAATGTCGAGGGAAAAAGCGGGCGCTATGCCGTCGCTCTCGATCTGCACGGCCCGGTTTCGGCCGCTGCCGACGCGCTGACGAAGTCTTTTGCGCTCGATGCCGGCGCGCGCACGGTGCTGACGATTCCTGTGACTGCCGTCGGCATCGGTCGCGCCGATGTCGACGTGCATCTGACCGGCCCCGATCTCGACGTGAAGCAGTCGCTCGCATTGAATGTCGACGGCGGCACGGGCGAGTTCACGCGCCGCAGCGTGCAATCGCTTGCGCCCGGCGCGAGCTTGACGATCTCGCGCGATCTCCTCGCCGATTTCCTGCCGGCGACCGGCAGGGTCTCCGTCTCAGTATCGCCGGTCGGCGCGATCGATGTGCCTGCGCTTCTGCAGGCGCTCGACCGCTACCCCTATGGCTGCTCCGAGCAGATCGTCAGCCGCGCGCTGCCGCTGCTCTACGTCAACAAGCTCGCCTCGGCCGAGCGGCTGGCGCTCGACCGCGACGTTCCCGATCGCATCCGCGATTCGATTGACAAAGTGCTGGCGCGCCAGGACTCGACCGGCGCGTTCGGCCTGTGGTCGGCGAGTGCGAGCGACGACACCTGGCTTAATGCGTTCGTCACCGATTTCCTGACGCGTGCACGCGAGGAGGGTTTTGTCGTCCCGCAGAAAGCCTTCGATCAGGCGCTGGAGCGCCTGCGCAACGCGGTCGCCAATTCCGCCGACGCGAAAGACATGGATTCCTCCGCGCTCGCCTATGCGATCTATGTGCTGGCGCGCAACGGCCGCCCGGTGATGGGCGATCTGCGCTATCTCGCCGACACCAAGCTCAACAGCTTCGACTCGCCTTTGGCGCGGGCGCAGCTCGCCGCCGCTTTGGCGATGCTCGGCGACAAAGCCCGCGCCGAGCGGGTGTTCGACTCCGCGGCGAAACGGCTCGATCAGCAGCAGAACAGCCGCTTCTCGCGCGCAGATTACGGCTCGCGGCTTCGCGACGGTGCCGGACTTCTGGCGCTTGCGGCGGAATCGGGCGGCGCGCGCAACGATATCCAGCTCGCGGGGCTCGTCGTCGAGACGGAGCGCGCCGCGACGACATATACGAGCACGCAGGAAAATGCCTGGATGATTCTCGCCGCCGAGGCGTTGACCGGAGATGCGCAGGCGATCTCGCTCTCCGTCGACGGCCAGCCGCGATCAGGCGCGTTCTACCGCGCCTGGAAAAGTGTGGCGCTCGATCAGCGCGATGTCGTCATCGTGAACAATGGTCAGGCGGCGGTGCGCGTCGCGTTGTCCGCGCTCGGGCGCCCGGCGACGCATGAGCCGGCGGCGAGCCGCGGCTATGACATCGAGCGCACCTATTACAAGTTCGACGGCAGCAAGGTCGATCCGGCCAACATCAAGCAGAACGATAGGCTTGTTGCGGTCGTGAAAGTGACGGAGAGCGAGGCAGCTTATGCGCGGCTGCTTCTCGTCGATCATCTGCCGGCCGGACTCGAGATCGACAATCCCGACCTGTTCGACGGCGGCTCGACCGATGGACTGTCATGGCTCAAACGCGACGTCGAGCCGACGCATACGGAAGCGCGCGACGACCGCTATGTCGCGACGTTCAACCGCGATGGCAAGGACAAGGCGACGTTTTCGATCGCCTATATCGTGCGCGCGGTGACGCCCGGGCGCTACCTGCTGCCGCCGGCGTCGGTCGAGGACATGTACCGCCCCGATGGCTTCGGCCGCACGGGTTACGGCACGCTCGTGGTGCAAGAGGCGAAGTGAAGTTTCGAGAAATTATCTCGCCACGTTCCCGGACGCGCGGAACGCGCGATCCGGGACCCAGGGGCAAACGCATCTGCCCCTGGACCCCGGACCGCCTTCGGCGTCCGGGGAAGTGGCTAACAATGATCGGTGTCGCGGTCCTCGTAACCGGCGTGCCGATCGCCTGGAAGCTCGCCATGCGCGCGGTGCCGCCGCTCGATCTCACGCAAGCCGCGCAGCGCTCGCCGATCGTCACCGACCGCAATGGCGTGCTGTTGCGCGCCTTCACCACGCAGGACGGGCGCTGGCGCCTGCCGATCACCACATCCGACGTCGATCCGCGCTTCTTCGCACTGCTGAAATCATACGAAGATCGCCGCTTCGATCGGCATGGCGGCGTCGATTGGCTCGCGCTTATGCGCGCCGCGCTGCAATTCGCATCGAGCGGGCACATTGTTTCCGGCGGCTCGACGCTGACGATGCAGGTCGCGCGGCTGATCGAGCCGCGCGAGGAGCGCTCGCTCGCCACTAAAGCGCGTCAGATCGCGCGCGCGCTCGAACTTGAGAAGCGGCTGTCGAAGCGCGACATCTTCGAGCTCTACCTCGCGCTCGCGCCTTACGGCGGCAATCTCGAAGGCATTCGCGCCGCGAGCCTGGCTTACTTCGGCAGGGAGCCGAAACGCTTGTCATGGAGCGAGGCCGCGCTTCTCGTCGCACTGCCGCAATCGCCGGAACTGCGCCGCCCCGATCGCGGTGCGGAGGCGTCGCGTGCAGCGCGCGATCGCGTGCTCGATCGCGCCGTCGCCAACGAAGTGCTCGCGCCCGCCGAAGCGACGCTTGCCAAGGCCGAGTCCGTGCCGCAGACGCGGCGCGCGTTTCCGGTGCTGGCGCCGCATGCCGCGGAGGCGGCTTTGCGCGGTGCGCCCGAGGCGCCGATGCACAAGCTCACGATCGACGCGAAGTGGCAGGCAAGCCTCGAAGCGCTGGCGCGCGACAGCGTGCAGCGCGTCGGCGCGAAAGGATCGGCCGCAATCCTCGTCATTGACGATGCGACGGGCGAAGTGCGCGCCCATGTCGGCGCCGCGGATTATTTTTCGATCGAGCGCGGCGGCGGCATCGACATGACGCAGGCGCTGCGGTCGCCGGGTTCGGCGTTAAAACCGTTCATCTATGCGCTCGCGTTCGAGAACGGCATCGCGCATCCCGAGACGATCCTCGACGATAGACCGTCGCGCTGGGGCGTGTGGCAGCCGGAAAATTTCGATCTTGCCTATCAGGGTTCGGTGACGGCGCGGCGGGCGCTGCAAATGTCGCTCAACGTGCCGGCAATCGAGCTTTTGGATCAGATCGGCCCGGCGCGGTTTCTCGCGCGGCTGCGCAATGCCGGCGCCGACATCGCGCTTGCCGGCGACAGTGCACCCGGTCTCGCCGTCGGACTCGGCGGGCTCGGCATAAAGCTCGCCGATCTCGCGCGGCTTTATGCGGGGCTCGCGCGCGGTGGCGACGTGCCGCCGCTGATCGAGGAGATCGGCGTCGCGCCAAAGCCGGCCGCGCGGCAAATCGCCGAGCCGCTCGCCGCCTGGTATATCGGCGACATCCTGCGCGGCGCGCCGCCGCCGCAGAATGCACCCGCCGGGCGCATCGCTTACAAGACCGGCACGTCTTACGGCTATCGCGACGCGTTTGCGGTCGGCTACGACCGCCGCCACACGATAGCGGTCTGGGTCGGGCGACCGGATAATGCGTCCGTGCCGGGACTTGTCGGCCGGCTTGTCGCCGCGCCGATTCTTTTCGACGCGTTCGCGCGGATCGGCATCGATTCCGAGCTGCCGGCAAGACCGCGCGATGCGCTTGTCGCACGCTCGTCGAACTTGCCGCCGCCGCTCCGGCACCTTCGCCAGGACGCGGCGAAAGTGCTGGCAAGCGCAAACGCGCCGCCCTTGCGCATCGCTTTTCCGCCAAACGGCGCGCGCGTCGATCTGGGCTTGGGCCGCCTTGACACGAGCTCGCTCGCCCTGAAAGCGCAGGGCGGCGTGCCGCCGCTGACCTGGATCGTCAACGGCGCGCCGCTCGGCACGCCGGATCTGCGCCGCCAGGCGAACTGGACGCCCGATGGAACCGGTTTTGCACGCGTCTCCGTCATCGATGCAAAAGGCGCGACGGATTCCGTCACCGTGCGGGTGGAGTGACGCAGTCGCAAAACTGACCATCCGCAGAAAAGCTCTATGCTTTTGCCGCGCCTCATGTCTTAGTTGCCGTGAACAAGCCGGAGAATGAAGTGAGCCTGACGCGTCGTGCATTCGCTAGCGGTGTAGGGCTGGCGCCGCTTATCTCAGTGCGCAACGCGCTTGCACAAAACCGGGACCTCGCCGTCTCCGTCACCAATCATAGCGAGCCGGAAGTCTGCGCCGAAAAGGACAATGTCCAGATCGATTTCCTCTCGCCGCACGTACGCCGCATGCGCGTGCGCGCCGTTCATCCCTCTTATATCGCGTCGGTCGGACACGACCGCGCCGACCCCGACTTTAGCGCCTGCGATATTTCCGATGATGGGTCCTTTCCCAGTCCGGCGCGCCAGGCGCGCATCTGGTCGAGCCCGGACTTCTGGCTGATTGGCCTCACTTACCCAAGCTTCTGGCGGCAGGAGGACGTTCCGGTCCAGATCGGCGACCGTATCGAGACCGGCTTCCATCTCTTGCAGCTCTGGATGCGCTATCGCGGACGGCCGGCGGAGGTGCTCGTTATTTATCCCCGCGACGGCTATTGGCGCGCCCGGCCGTTGCCGTTCGGCAAGTTGAATTGGACTGCTTATGGGTCTTCCTTCCTTGTCGGACCGGTGGAAATCCAGGAGCGGCCGCTTGTCGTTTTGAATGAGGTCGAATTCGACCCGAAGACGTTGAGCTTCAATCTTGATTTCGCCCGCGGTGGCTCGGCGCGGCTGGCATTCGCCGGCGTCGACCAAAGTGAGATCAAGCTCGACGTGACTTATTCCGGCGCGATGCCCGACAAGCGCCCCTTCGCCTCGCTGCGCTCGATGTATACGACCGATCATGTCGCCGATGTCTCGCGCGTCGCGTGGCGTGCGCCGGGCGCGTCGGGTTGGGACGAATCGCCCGTGCTGACCTTTTCCGGCGCGCCCGCCGTCACTGAGCTCTGGGCCGGCCGCCGCCAGCAATCGCGGCATAATCTCAGCGCACCGGACATGATTTTCAGCCACTTTGCTGCGGTGGCGCCCGCGCCCACCTAACGCGTGTCGCTCGCAAACATCCTGCGGCGGAGGGGCGCCGGCCGCATCCCGTTGATCGATGCGGTGCGCGGCATCGCGATCGTCGCGATGTTTGCCTTTCACCTGACGTGGGATCTCTCCTATTTCGGCTACATCGATCCGCGCATCGTCTTTAGGCCTGCCTTCAAGATTTTTGCCGAGACGATCGGCTCGACTTTTCTGGCGGTTGCGGGCGTAAGCCTCGTTCTTGCGCATGCGCCGAGGTTTCGTGCCCGCGCTTATCTGCGTCACCCGGCGATCATCATCGCCGCGGCGGC
>Ga0163163_10001280_pt1 | contig 21246 bp, 14 predicted proteins | sample S65metaG_FD_119766 | JGI IMG/M metagenome (GOLD analysis project Ga0163163, IMG submission 119766) | Switchgrass rhizosphere microbial communities from Kellogg Biological Station, Michigan, USA - S6-5 metaG | ecosystem: Host-associated > Plants > Roots > Rhizosphere > Soil | place: USA...
GAACGATGTTACCCAGGGACACAAAGCCCGCACCGTTGGTTGAATTCTGTGCTTTGTCCGCGGACACGTTCTCTCCCCCGATCGGCTCAGTAACCCCGACATCTGCTAACAATCGGGGAGAATGAACTGCCAGAAAAGCCAGAATCAAGCCAGCTTGTAGGGTTTTCTGCCTCATAAGAACCTTTAAGAACATATTCAGGAACGTTCCGCTCGCTCCGTGTGAAATCCTACTCGAAACGACCGTTCATGGAATCGGGGCAAGTCAGGGATTTAGGCCCGGTAAATTCCGCGAACCGGAACCAAGGGAATTCCCAGTATGATTGAGAAAGCACCCCCTTTTAGTGCGGAGCTGGTTTCAGCGTAGGATCACATTTCCGTGAAGAGGGCTGGGGCAGTTTTCCATGTTTCCGTAAGCCGGCATCTTGGTTTTGCCTCCCGTGCTAAATGGCTAGGCTGGTTGATCGTGGCTGTGTCAGTACGATCATCCGCATTTCCGTTTGGAATCGACGGGCGCTTCGCCCATTTATCGACCAGTTGTATTGAAATTGCAAAGTGGCTGGTTTCGTCCTATTCGTATTAGGTTAATACTTGGTTTAGTGCGCCCGTAGCTCAGTTGGATAGAGCATCTGCCTTCTAAGCAGAGGGTCCCGCGTTCGAGTCGCGGCGGGCGCGCCATATTTCCTTTGAGAATTCTATGCTTATTCTCAAGCACCAGGTCGTTTAATCACAAGAGTAGTATCAAAAGTAGTAACAGGAGCGATCCGGGAGGCCCAGAAGCCGGTTACTCCCCATGGATCGCCACGGGAGATTTCTACCGTTGGGCAACGAATAAAGGTTCGCATTGAGACTGGATATCCGCATCGACGATGTGGGAAGTAGCTGCGCAAGAACCTTTCACCAGGCCCAGGGAATGCACAACCTCGCTTGCGCTCGTCGACGCTCAGGCGCATGCTAATCGGGTGACCACTTATATCAGCACAATTCTGTGCCGGCAGTGGACTAGCAAGAGACTAATTCGCAGCTACGCCTGCAGAAAATGTTTTCAGGGTGGAGGGTTCACGTTGATCGAATTACTGGTAGTCATCGCTATCATTGCGATACTGGCCAGCATGCTTCTTCCCACTCTGAGCCGCTCGAAGGAGAAAGCCAAAACTATCAGGTGCAACAACAATCTCCGGCAACACTCGTTGGGGTTTGCCATGTATGCCAGCGATAATCTGGACCTCTACCCGGTTTACGAAGGATGGGCCACCATCGGCGGCACCACCGGGAGAATGGATCTTGCCAGCGGCAAGGTTCCGATAAATCGGCGTCCGTTGAATGTGTATGTTCCCAGCGCCGAGGCCTGGCATTGCACTTCCGACAGGGGCGACTCGCTTTGGAGGGACATGTTTGCAGCGGAGTACAGGCAAGCTTATCCAAATGGCCAGGTGGGCAGTTGCTTTGACGCTTACGGCAACAGCTATCTTACCGTCTGGGGCGTTGAAACACTGCGCATTCAGCATGTCACGGGCAATTCATTGGCGGCCAAGGGAAGCGCTGAAGCAAAGCCGATGAAGTCCAGTGAAATTGCCAAGAGCCCCTCAAACAAGCTAATCTCGGGCGACTGGCCATGGTGGGCTGATCGCGACAAGACTCACCTCTTCAGCCAATGGCACAATTACAAAGGCCAGTATCGGTTCAATGTGTTGTTTGGCGATAGCCATACGGCTTTCTTCTCCTTTCCACTTGAAGCTTACAAGTGGAACTACACCGGGCCCAAACCGGACCCGAGTTTCACCTGGTGGTAGTCTCAGCAGAGTCCAACGGCTTTGTGAGCATGTACAGTGTTTTGGGGCCTAACCGCAGGAGGCTTCTCGATTGGCTGGTTTGTTAGCTGAGCTAATGCTGACCAGAAAAGGAAATCAACATCATCATCCGAAACTCCATTGGGCAACGGCGCGGAGATCTGCTGGCGCTGTAACCAAGTCGAGCACAATTCAGCTCTTTGCGACTTTCCAGCAAACGGCTTGACGTATCCTGTTTTGTAAAACATAGTATTACACATGGTTAAGACCATTAGTAAAGTCGGCAACTCGCACGGCATTGTTTTTGACGCGGCACTTATGGAACTGGCTCACCTCAAGGCGGGCGATGAAGTGAACGTGGAGGTCCATGACGGTGGAACGATTACACTGACGCCACTGCGACCACGCCCTTCCCGTCAGGAAGTATCCAAAGTCATCAAATCCACCATGAAGGACTATGCCCGCACGATGAAGAAGCTGGCGTGAAAGCTTCCGCGGACAACTGTCTCCACCTGACGGTAGATATCGTAATAGAGATCCACGCTGAAGCCATTGCGAGATTCGGTGGCTCAGGCGGTGTGCGAGAGAGTGCCTTGCTGGAATCCGCAGTCGCCGCCCCGCAAGCCAGCTCTGGGGGCAAGTCACCTTATCGGGGCCTGGCTGAAGTATCTGCTGCGTATTTGTATTATGTTTGCAGAAATCACCCGTTTGTGAATGGCAACAAACGCACGGCACTGGGCGCCTGCATTGTGTTTCTACGCCTCAATGGCATTGAGCCTGGAGCTGATGGACCAGAATGGGAGGAACTAGTTCTAGCGATCGCCGCAAGCACCCTCGATCGGGACGGAGCGACTGCTCGCCTTCGCGAATTATTGCCCGCGTATAATTAGGAACGCAGTCGAAAGGAGCGCGCGTCCGGCCTGTGCGTCGGCCACCAGAAACTGCAAGCCGGCTGTTTGCTGCAGAATAATCTTGTCGATAATGGTGTTGGTGCAGACGACCAGAACCTAAATGCGCGCGATGGGTTCATAGGAGTTAGAGGAAGTGGTTGTTGGTTTTGATGTTTGTAACAACAAACGGTTTGGAATTCGCGAGCGTCTGCGGCTGGTCTCCGCGCAGGGCCTGTGTTTGGCGCACGTTTAAGCCGAAGGAAGTACCAGTTGGCTTTTTAAAAATGTCTGGCAAATTGCGCACAGGTTGCACCGCAATTTGCCAATGCCCTCACGAATATCGCAAATAGCCCAGGTTGGCAAACGGAGAATCGAACTTTCTAATCTGAACAAAGTTCTCTATCCGGATGACGGGATCGTAAAGGCGGAACTGATCCAATATTATCTTAAAATAGCGCCAACGCTTCTCGCCCATCTTAAGGGACGGCCTCTCTCGCTCGTACGCTATCCCGATGGGATCACTGGGGAATCGTTTTTCCAAAAGAATAGACCGAATTGGGCGCCTGAATGGATCGAATATGTGACATTAGGTGAGGAAGCAAAGGATTACGTCATTGCCACGGAGGAAGCCTCTCTGGTGTGGCTGGCAAATCTAGCATGCATCGAACTGCATCAGATGCATTCACGCGCGCCTCATTTCGATAAGGCCGACTATATTGCTTACGATTTCGATCCACCTGAAGACTATACCTTTCCCCAAATCGCCGAACTTGCGGCAGAATTTAAGGAACACCTGGAGAAATTTGGTTATTATCCTTTTCTTAAAACAACTGGTCGCAAAGGGCTGCATGTGATTACGCCCATCGAACCGAAATGGGGGTTTCATGAAGCATTCGAGGCGGCAAAGGCCTTAGCGCAACCGTTTGTCGAGGCGCACCCTTCATCGCTCACCTTGCAGATCAAGAAGGATTACCGGAAAGGCAAGGTTCTCCTGGACATCTATCGCAACCGGCAATCTCAAACGATCATCGCGGCCTACAGCGCAAGAGGACTGCCAGGTGCGCCAGTCTCCACTCCGTTACGGTGGGAAGAACTGGATTCTATTGAGAGCCCCAGAATCTTCGCTCTCAACAATGTTCCCGAACGGGTATTACAAAATGGCGATCCCTGGGAAGCCCTGGCTGCTTACGCGACACCTATCCACACGGAAAGGAAAGCCGCTGTATCAGTGGCAAAAGCTCTTAAACCTGGACGCACTTACAAAACCCCGGAGCAACTGGAAGATTATTCAAAAAAACGAAGCTTCGACAAAACATCGGAACCGCCCCCGGCTGAAATCGTTGGAAAAGGAAGCGCTTTTGTAGTGCATCGCCATCATGCGACCCGGCTGCATTACGACTTGCGATTGGAAAAAAATGGAACGTTGAAATCGTGGGCTGTTCCCAAAGGATTGCCTCCGCGCCCCGGCATTATGCGGCTGGCGGTCAACGTCGAGGATCATCCGCTCGAATACATTCATTTCGAGGGCGCCATCCCTAAAGGTGAGTATGGTGGGGGCATGATGTGGAAATTCGCGCAGGGTCGATATGAAATTACCAAAGAAAAGAAAGAAGGATTTTATTTCCGGTTACAATCACGCGAGCTAAACGCGGAGTACAGAACGCACCACACCAAGGAAAATCAATGGCTGCTCGAGCGTGTCGATAATCCACAGATCGATTGGCTGCGCGCTCCGATTGAACCGATGCTGGCGCGACCTGCCGAAAAGCCGCCGGATTCGCCCGATTACGTTTACGAAGTGAAATGGGATGGCATACGCGCCCTGATTTCTTTAGATGAAGGAGAAGTTAGAATTCACGGTCGCAAGCGTCTGGAAATTACCAAACAATTCCCTGAGCTGTTGATTCCCGAGCAGGCTTTTCGCGCCACTTCAGCGCTCTTCGACGGTGAAATTGTGTGCGTTGATGCCGAAGGCAAACCCGACTTTGCTAACGTCATTCATCGCATGCAGCAAAACTCCGAAGGTGGAATCGAGAGGGGGAAATCCAATTGCCCGGCCGTGTGTTATCTCTTCGACTGTCTGTACCTGGATGGGCGTCCTATCGTCAACGAACCGTTGATGCGTCGGCGCGAATGGCTTATGGACGCGATAAAGACCGGAACGCCTTATCGGGTCAGCGAAATCGTCGAAGAAGGGCCTGCTTTATTCGATGCCGTCAAGCAGATGGGTCTGGAAGGGATCATGGCGAAGGAGCGCAAAAGCGTGTATTCCCCGGGCCGACGGAGCGATTCCTGGTTGAAAATAAAAGCGAAACAAACCCTCGAATGCGTGATCATCGGTTTCACGCCAGGGACTGGAGATCGCGAAAAACATTTCGGAGCGCTGCAACTGGCACAACAGGACGGGGAGCAACTCCAGTACGTCGGCAAAGCTGGATCAGGATTTAACAATCGTACACTCAAAGCTGTTTTCTCGGAATTAAAAGCGCTAAAACCCGTTAAAAAACCTGTTAAACAAAAAACCTCCGACGATTCCCAGACCACCTGGGTGGAACCGAAGCTGGTGTGCGAAGTTCAGTTCGTGTCCCTGACAAAGGACGGCCTATTACGGGAACCCGTTTTTTTGAGGTTGCGGCCGGATCTGACGATCTGAAAACGTTGCCGGGATGAATCGCGGGATAAAAATTTGATTATCACCATGCCATAACTCCCGCACCCGTCGTGCTCCCCCGATCTTGCTTGCAAACATTGGGCATTCTCTGGCAAACTTCCTGCTTCCTTAGAACCAATGATGCAACCATTAAAAACAACGTGAATTATGAGATCTATTTGGAAAGGTCATATTCGGTTTTCGCTGGTTACCATTCCGATCCGTATTTACAACGCCGTGGATACGGATGAGACCATTCGATTCAATCAGTTGCACAAGGAAGATAACGGGGCGGTGGGTTACGAGAAAAAATGCAAGAAATGCGGCAAATCTCTAACTGCGGATGAGATCTGCAAGGGCTACCAGTTTGAGCCCGAGCAATACGTGATCGTTTCCCCGGAGGATATTGCGAAAATAAAGCTGAAAAGCACCAAGGTGATCGAGATCGAGGGATTCATTGACTCGACCGAGGTTCACCCCTCTCTTTACGAATCGCCATATCTGGCCGGCCCGGACGGACCCGTTGCAGCCAAGACTTATTCATTATTAAGTCAGGCCCTTCAGGCGAGTGGAAAACTCGCGATGGGTAAAGTCGTTCTGCGCGATCGCGAGGAAGTTGTGGCCATTGCTCCGATGGACGGCGGGCTTATGCTTTACAAATTGCGCAATCCCAAGGAACTCCGAAAAATGGAAGCAGTGCCGCAGATCGAAAACAAAGAAGCGAATAAAGATGAATTAAAGCTGTCACTGAGCCTGGTTGAGTCCATGGCTTCGACATTGAAGGAGCTGGATCTAAACGATCGCTATCGGGATGCGTTACGTGAGATGATCGAAGCAAAAATTGCCGGAAGAGAAGTGATCACCGCGCCTGAAGAAGAGAAGCCAGTCGTGGATATTATGGCCGCACTCAAGCAGAGCATCGAACAGACCAAAGCGAAGAAGAAGCCGATGGAAAAAGCCAAAGGCGAAAAGAAGGAAGCGGTGGAAGTTGCCCCGGTCAAGCAAAAGAAGCAAAAAGCTGCCTAACATTCAATGGCAGAGATTCTAAAATTTCCAACTCAAGCGTCAAAGCTCGGCTTCAGGCGCGTTAAACGCCGTTTAAAGCTCGCTGAGCATCCCGATCAATTAGATCTTTTTGGCGCGCCCACAGCGCAAATTCTTAGCTTTCAGTCCGGGCTCACTTCGTTTGAACAAGCGTTGATGCTGGATGAACGCGGGGACCTTCAGGCAGCCGAATTGTACGCCAGGGCCATTGAAGAACAGGATTGCGTTGCCGACGCTTATTGCAATCTGGGTATCATTGAATCCCAAAAGGGCAATACGATCAAAGCCTTTGATTGCTTCACGACCTCGCTAAAACACGATGCGCGCCATTCTGAGGCGCATTATAATCTCGGGAATCTTTATTTTGACGCCAACGATTTCCGCCTGGCGCAGACTCATTATGAAATGGCTGGCGAAGTGGAGCCTTCCTTTGCAAATGCCTATTTTAACCTGGCCCTCATTCAAGCCATTAACAACGATTTTGGAGCTGCGGTAATCGCCCTGAGCAAGTACCAGGAATTAGTGTCGGAGGATGAGGGACGCATCGCCGCGGAATTATTGCAAAATCTGAAGGACTCGTTAGGCGCCGCGCGCAATCCACAAGCTGGTTCTTCCGGATCGTAAATTGCCATTGGTAGAGCGCGTCACTCCGTGCACGCCACTCTTCAACAGCAGGTCAGGCAAATTTCTCGAAAGTTGGACGCGCGCACGGAGTGACGCGCCCTACTTTTTACATCTTGCCCATTTTCTTAGCCATCGCTGCTTCGTATTTCTCGTACTGCTTGTTATCAACCACGAAACTGTTACGCATGTAATTCGAGTTCTCGTATTTCCAATCCTGACCGGCATCCTTGTAGGTGAGTTTAGTCGTTTGACCCTGGAAAAATTGTTTATGGGTTGGGTCCGCAAGCGGAGGATTGGAAACTTTCGGAGCGCCATTGTATCCGCCTTCGATCAGGTGACCCGAGCAAAGGGCGTAGTTCCCGACAGTTGTGATATGTTCATCCCCCTGAATCTGGCGGCTGATAGGCACATACCGATATTCTCGCGACTTTGCAGCCGGCGGAAAGAAATGTTGAGCCAGAACCTTGAGTGCTTCGCGTTGTTGTTCATCAGCTTTCTCATCAATATAAACATAGTCAAAATTCCACTTTCCGAAGGATTCGAACATGCTTTGGTGCTCCGGGCTTTGCACGAATTGCGCCACTGCCAGTCCCGTCAATGGAACTTTTCCGTAATGACCCTTAGTGATGAAAATGATTTGCGCTCCATCGCAGGTCATGCGGGAAGGGAGGGATTTGAACCAGCATGGACACGCAGCGCGGCATGAACAGGCTTCTTCAAGATCGCCGGTTACTTTCCAGGCGGTCTTACTCTCCGTTGTCGCTGCTTTCCCAGAAATGCCCAACCCAATGATACCGCACACGGCAATTGAAAGGATAGAATTTATGCATGAGGTTGCTTTCATAATCTTTTCTCTTAATGAAAATTTCCCATTTCTTATGTGAAGTGTAATGCCAGGAAACGAGCGGTCAAAGTGAAAATAGTGGGAGTGCTGCTGCGGCGTGATTAGAAGTGGGATGGACCGCGAGAAACCCTTAAAATTAAAAGGGTTGAACATCCTGGAGGCATGGATGTGCCCCTTCCCTCCATCTTCATTTGGGTTACTCAAATTGGCCGAAGGTAAGGAGCGGAGCGCACTTTTGTGCGCTCCGTTGAAAGCAGCCTGCGCTCAGCTAGTCTTCTGCTGATGGCTGCCGTTGGCCTGGCCTCGTAACATTAATCCGAGCAAGCCGTCGACCATTCCGGGTTGGCTACTTGCACCGCTGACGGCCACATCCGGCACAATGCGGACATTGCGTTCGCCGACGATCTGCATGAGCTGCATTACCGTGTAACCTTGCGCACCAAGCGCTTCGACACCGACGCGATAGGCCTCAGCCTTTGCTCGGCCAGTCGCGCGGATGGCTTCCGCTTCTCCAAGCGCGCGCAGGCGTGTGGATTCGGCTTCGCCCGTCGCAGCTTTCACTGTCGCGTTTGCTTGCAATTCGGCAATATTCACGCCTTGCTCTGAAGCGACGACCTGTTGTTGAATTTCGGCAAGCGCCGTTTGACGCACCAGTTGCTGCCGCTGAATTTGCGCCGCTTCCTGAACTTCGTATGTTTTACGGCGCTCTTCAGCGATCTTTCTATCCGTCTGCGTCGCCATTAGTTCAGCCGGCGGATGGATATCTCCGATAAGCGTGTCGATGGCCTGAACGTCGTAAGCGCCCAGGGCAGCGCGAATGTGTTCAGCGGCTTCGACCTGGCGCTGGCTCCTGGCGCTTAGGAAATCCAAAACGGTATAATCCTGGGCCGAGTTGCGGAAGTAGTTCCCCACAATCGGCTGCAGGACGTGATCGACAAGATTTTGCATCGAACCCACTCTCGAGATTACCTTGGGTGCATCGAGAGCGCCTACGTGGATGATCTGTGACACATCCAGGTTGAAGGCAAAACCATCTTTTGAACGAACTGTGATGGACGAAAGCTTTTCGTCATAATGATGTGCTTCCGTGCGCGTGGCCCAATTGAGTACAATGTTCGTGGTCGGAACCAGTTCTGTTTTCATCACGCGTGTATTGATGGGATGCTTGCCCGGATAAAGAGGTGTGACCCAGACACCTTTGTGGCCGGTATTCACGAGATCTCCGTGCTTGAATTCCAGACCACTGACGTCTACGTGAGCCTGACCTACAAACGAGATCACCACCCCGACATAACCGATGGGAATCTGCACCATCGGGACCTGCTCGATATGCGCGAACCAGGGATTGAGGTTCCAGGTGCCGGAAAGAATGATCTGTTCCTGCAAGCCGCGGTGTCCACCCCCTTCCAGAAAGGCCTGAGCATTTTGAAAACTGTCATGCCCTGGAACGACAGGCCCGGCAATTTCGGTCGCTTCGATTGGGCGTCCATCGAGAGTAGTGACAATTCCGACCATATCCGGCTCGACATGTTGCAATAACAGTTGTTGGGCATTCATTCCATGCTCGTGAGCATTGGTGGAAGTGAGCACCGTGAACTGGGCAGTGTTGATACGATACACACCTGCAGTCAGGATTCCAAGTTGCCGGCCTTTCTCGCCGCCATTGACCAGGAATTTGCGCGCATCCTGGAAGTTATCGCAATCGACCACTTTGCCCAGAATCCTTTCGGATGGGATAGACGCGCCGTCGGCCGAAACGACCAGCGCCAGTTCGCCCTGAGGCACAATCGTTACGCTGACTTTTGAAATGCGGTACTGCCATCGATAATAACCGAAGTGAAGACCGGGAGGCAGTGTATCAGCTTGATAGCCCGCTTCCCCTCCGAGAGCGATCAGCCTTCCTGGGGGCAGCGAGCGTGAGCCGAATTTTTTCACGATAATACCGACCTGGCGCTCTCGAATAAACACTGCTCCAAGCAAAAACTGGAGCATCCCCGCCACGACTATCATGAGGATAAACAAACTTAGAATTGGGTGGTCTCGAACAAAGATTACTAATGACATACGCATTCTCCGATGTGGCTGAGCACAGCGTTCCAATCGGTGGAACGCGCGCGCAACGCATTGTTAATATTGGGTGAACGCGGGAGTCCCGCACGCGCGAGACCCTGGAGGATCGCCCTTCCAAATGCCGGCGAGGTTAGCTGACGGGCTTGGTCTTGAAAGTGACCTTGGCCACGGTTACCCGCGGCCTTGCGCCCCGCCCTTAAGAAGTTCAGGCCAACTCAGTGCCCGAATGCCTAAGGAATTGGTTTCCCCGCGTTGGCCGGCAGGAAGGCAGGCCAACTTAGGCTGCTCTATACTAGTAAAAATGTACGGGGGGATGCCGAGTTTGTCAAGTTATGTCACAACTGCTTGATCTTATCTAACAGCAAGCCAACGCATTCGGTGACGCTTAATTGATCAGTCCTGAACTCCAGGTCGGGGCGCTCCGGAGGCTCGTAGGGCGCGGAGATTCCTGTGAATTGCTTTAGTTCGCCCGAACGAGCACGGGCGTATAACCCTTTCGGATCACGTTTTTCGCAAATCGACAGAGGCGCATTCAAATAGACCTCGATGAATTTTCCCTCGGGCGCGATCCGCCGAGCCAAAGCGCGTTCCGAGCGGTAGGGAGAAATGAAAGCAGCGATACACACAAAACCAGCTTCAGCGAAGAGTTTCGCAACCTCACCCGCGCGCCGGACGTTTTCTTTTCGGTCTTCAGGTGAATAACCCAAATCAGAACACAGCCCGCGTCGTAAACTATCGCCATCGAGTACAAAAACTTGCTTGCCCTGGTTGAACAATGCGAATTCAAGGGCCGCGGCCAGTGTGGATTTCCCTGCCCCGCTCAAGCCGGTAAGCCATACCACAGCTCCGGAATGGCCATTTAACCTGGCTCTCATGGCAGAAGTGATACTTTGTTCGGATATATTTTGGATCATAATGCTTTGCGTATCAGAGCTGCATTTTATAGCAGTTTTGGCCCACGCAAACTCAGGTCAAAATGTCAGCAACCACCCTGGCCTTTTCCACACCGCTCAGACGGGCATCAAGTCCTTGATATTTGTATGTGAAGCGCAAATGATCAATTCCCAACAGATGCAGCATGGTGGCGTGGAGGTCATGGACCGAGACGACGTTTTCCACTGCGGCATAACCCAGTTCGTCCGTCGCTCCCCATGTGATCCCGCGTTTGATTCCTCCGCCAGCCAACCAAATTGAAAAAGCTTTATTATGATGATCGCGGCCAGGCGAACCTTTGTTCGTTTGCGCCATCGGAGTGCGGCCGAATTCGCCCGCCCAGACAATAAGGGTTTCCTCCAACAAGCCGCGTTGCCGCAAATCGCGAACAAGTGCAGCACAAGCGCGATCCGTTTCGAGAGCTTTTTCAGGGAAAAATTCCCGCAACCCATTGTGATGATCCCAATCCCGGTGGTAGAGTTGAATGAAACGCACTCCGCGTTCTGCAAGCCGACGGGCCAGCAGGCAGTTGGAAGCAAATGAGCCATCGCCAGGCGTGCATCCATAAGAGACACGGATGTGCTCCGGCTCTGACGCTGTGTCCATTAGCCCCGGTACGCTGGCTTGCATTTGAAATGCCATTTCGTATTGGGCAATACGCGTCGCGATCTCCGGATCTTCCACCAGGGCATCGTGTTGGGCATTTAGAAAATTAATGGCGCGCACCACGTCACCTTCCTGAGAGCGTGACACCCCGGTGGGATTATTGAGATAGAGAACAGGATCCCCTCGCCCGCGCAGTTGCACACCCTGGAAGCGGCTCGGAAGAAATCCTGAGGACCATTGGCGCGCTGCTAATGGTTGTGGCGAGCGTCCACCGCCTTGCGATACCAGGACCACAAACCCTGGTAAATCAGCGGCATCACTGCCCAATCCATAAGTCACCCATGAGCCCATCGCTGGGCGGCCAACAATTTGTGAGCCAGTGTTCATGAACGTGTGGGCTGGATCGTGGTTAATCGCATCGGTGGTCATTGAACGAATGATGCAAAGCTCGTCAGCAATCGCCCCGACATGGGGAAAAAGCTCGGTCATTTCAGCGCCGCAACGCCCGAAACGTTTAAAGGTTGTTTGTGGCCCCCAGCAAACAAGCTTTTCGCCCTGCAATTGCGCGAGTTGTTGGCCCGCTGTCATGCTTTCCGGCATGGGCTGTCCGTCTATTTGCGCAAGCTTGGGTTTGAAGTCAAAGGTTTCGAGATGTGAAGGTCCACCTGCCATGGTTAACCAAATGATCCGCTTTACTTTTGGAGGATGGTGAGGAGGGTGAAGCGCTCCAGGCCAGGTCGCAGGTGAAATCGTAGCGGCCTTTGCCGATTGGAATAATCCGGGGTTGAGCAAAGAGGCCAGTGCAACCTGGCCTAGAATACGCCCTCCACGGCCCAGGAAAACGCGGCGGGTTTCCTGTTGAAGAGCGAGTTGGTTCGAGCCAGCCGGAATCTTCATGCAATTACCCAGCGAAATAATACGAATGATCTTCGAACCGTCGAAGCAAATACCCCCAGGTTTTCATCGTTCGGATTGCGTTCGTCATTTTACTTTGGTTTGTCACGAACGAGTGAGCGTTTCATGAAGGTTCAATAAGACACGGGTGACATTTGTCCAGGCGGCAAGTTCCGCGGCATCGAGGTCGGGGGGAGCAGGAGTAGCGCCCACTTTCAAATAAGCCTCTGCTGAGGACCGGTCCTGTTGATAGTAGGAATGGTGATTGTCGAGCACGGCCAATAGTGCGGCGCTTTCCTGTTGTGTAGGACCTCGAGACAGAGTTTGCCGCCACGCCCAGGAAAGCCGAGTGTTTTCATCGCCCTTGCAATTGCGCAAAATGCGCACTGCGAAAGCGCGGGCCGCCTCGACATAAGAGGGATCGTGCAGAAGAACCAATGCCTGTTGTGGCACATTGGAGCGGTTACGCTCCGCAGTGCAGTCCTCACGGGTGGGCGCGTCCAGGGCAAGCATGCTCGGATGCAAAAATGTGCGCTGCCACCAGGTGTACAGACCTCGCCGATACTGCTCTGTGCCCGTACTCGCTTCGTAAGTTCGCTTGGGGAAATTCAGGTTTTCCCAGTAACCCTCAGGTTGATATGGTTTGGCGCTGGGTCCCCCCACAGATGGGTCCAGCAGCCCGGCAAGTGTGAGCGCGTTATCACGCACTAACTCGGCCTCGAGCCGCCAACGTCCTTGCCGGCCCAGTAAGCGGTTTTCTGGATCTTGTTCAAACAATCGTTGCGTAGGTGTAGACGTCTGACGATAGGTATCGCTGGTCACAATCAATCGGACCATATGTTTGAGGTCCCAACCACTATCCATGAATTCACAGGCAAGCCAATCGAGCAGAGCCTGGTTCGGCGGGACCTCACCTTGCGCACCGAGATCATCCAGCACTTTAGAAAGGCCCAGGCCAAAAAAATGTTTCCACAGCCGATTCATCACTACGCGTGCCGTAAGGGGGTTGTCCCTCGAAACCAGCCAATCGGCCAGATCCAAACGGTTTAGCGGTCGAGATGTTTGAGCTAAAGCGGATCCGTCGTTCGCCCCTTTGTTCTGAATCACTGGCAAATTGGAAAGGCTGGCTTGCCCAAGGAATGCAGGAAAGGCCGGCGTGACAATATCCCCGGTTTCAATCATCCAATCGCCGCGGGGCAAAATGCGGACGGTGCGCGGCTTTTCATTCGTTTCTGTGATCAGCGTGCGGGGTAATTTGGCTTCAAATTCCACTCGAGCTTTTCGGGCTTGAGCAAGCTGTTTTCGGAGAGCAGCCAACTCGGGAGCTTGTTCTTTAAACTGATCGAATAATTGAGTTTGTTGCCGGGTGTTGCGCTGATCGGCAGATATTTTCAAAAGTTTGCCGATCGTCTCATTGGAGGGGGCGGTTTCCTGGGCCACCTTCCAGTTAGAAAATTCTGTTTCCAATTCAGGATGCGGAGCATCGAACGCCTGCTGCAAACTCGCATCCCGTTTTTGCAATCGAGAAAGCTCGCTCGCTTGCTCATTCGATATGACCAACATACCCTCTTCACGTCGGCCAATGGCCGCCTCTTTAATGTCGGCAAAAAAAGCGCCCAGCGAGTAAAAGTCGCGCATCGTAAGAGGGTCAAATTTATGGTCGTGACACTGGGCACAGCCAATCGTTTGCCCTAACCATACCGTGCCTATTGCGCGCACCCGATCCATCAGTTGACGGGTCTCATAGTCTTTAGGCTGCGCGCCGCCTTCCTCGGTCGTCAATAAAAGCCGGTTGAACCCCGAAGCGACTTTTTGCTCCTGAGAAGAGTCAGGCAAGAGGTCGCCAGCCAATTGCTCACGCGTGAAATGATCAAAAGGCTTATTCTCGTTGAACGAACGAATGATATAATCCCGGTATGGCCAAATATTGCGAGGATTATCCGAATGGTAACCGATCGTATCAGCAAAGCGTACCACATCCAGCCAATCAATTGCCATGCGCTCGCCGTAATGGGACGACGCCAATAAATGATCGACTATTTGCTCATAAGACTGCCGTGAGCGACCCTGCTCAAAGGCCGCAATTACCTCTGGCTCGGGGGGAAGACCTATCAGATCGAAATGCAACCGGCGCGCAAGGACGTATCCCTCAGCTTGGGGCGACGGCCTGAAACCAACGTCCTTCAATCGATTTCTCACCAGGTAATCAATCGGATTTTCTTTGCCGGGAATAGCGGCTTTGCCTGGTCGAGTGTAAGCCCAATGGACGCGATATTCCGCTCCCTCAACAATCCACCGCTTCAAGAGTTCCTTTTGCGCCAGGCTGAGACTCTTATGCGATGCGGGCGGGGGCATCAAATCATCGGTGTCCGCGGTGAAAATACGCCTTACCAAATCGCTTTCGGTGGGGCGGCCAGGAACGATCGCGATCTTGCCGGAAGCGGCAGGATTTGTGGCTGAGTTTCGAACATCCAGCCGGAGATCGCCTTTGACTTTGCGCGCATCAGGCCCATGGCAGGCGTAGCATTTCTCTGATAGAAGCGGTCGGATGTCGCGATTGTAATCTACTTTGGAAGCCAGCGCGGAAAAAGTGCAAATACAACTACATAACATTAACCAGCATTGTGGATTCGAGATGGACCTTGTTTTCATATCTCAGCCAGGACGTGCTTCCGCTGTCCTGCGAAATATCCGGTTTGCTTCCTCCAATGTCTCTTTCGAACCAATATCGTACCAAAGTCCAGGGACTTGCCAGGTATAGACAGGAACACGCGGGTAGAGCCATTGAATTAAGCGCCCGGGTTGATCGGGATTATTACCTTCCGCGACATATTGTTTGATCAGCGGAAGGGTTGTCCGGGGATAAAAATAGAGGGCGATTCCCGTGACGGTGCTTGTCGGATTTTTTGGTTTCTCCTCAAAGAACGTGATGCGGCTGTCGGAAGCAATAGTGATGGAGTTGTATTTCTTGATCTGCTCCAGCTCTTTAACATCGTACACCGCAAGCACTGGCGCATTCTTTTCTCTGCAAAACCGGCCAAAATCCCCCAAGGCTTCACTAAACAGATTATCCCCAGCGACCACGATTATATCGTCCTCAATCTTTTCACGGGTCAGAACGAGATGCAAATCGCCGATGGCGCCCAATTTGTTGCTGTCGTCGGTTGACCCGTCATTGACGATTGAAATATCAAGGTCAGAGCCGGTTTTGTAGCGGTCTGCCCATTGTTGAAAATTGTTTGCAAATTTTGCGTTGGTCACGACGTAAATACGTCCCAACCCGCCCATCGGCAAGAGATTATCAATCACATATTCGATCATGGGCTTGCCTGCGACCGCCAGGAGTGGCTTCGGTTGGCTTAGAGTAAGAGGATACAGTCGCGTAGCATAACCGGCGGCCAAAATAATTACGTTCATAGAGTCCATTCTAGCACAGTTTTCGGGGGGAGTGATCTCTGCTATTTATCCTCAAACAAACCGGGCGCGACTCTGCGGGCCAGCTCCTGGCACTGTCCAAGTATTTCTGATGCCGATTCGCAACCAAGGGCAAAGTCGGCCAATTCCTTTGCTTCAGAGTCTTTCAGCCTGCGAATGATAAATTTAACAGGCGCGACGAGCGGCGGTGCGACGCTCAATTCGTCAACACCTAACCCCAACAGTAAAGGCGCAAGCACTGGATCCCCGGCCATCTCACCGCAGACACTCACCTTAATACTGTGCCGGTGCGCGGCATCCACAGTGCTCTTTATTAATCGCACAATTGCCGGATGAGTCGGTTCGTACATGTGGGCAATCTTTTCATTCATGCGGTCCACTGCGAGCGAGTATTGGATAAGGTCGTTGGTGCCAATACTGAAGAACTTCAGACGTTTTGCCAGCGAATCAGCAACAATCACGGCTGAGGGAGTTTCAATCATAGCCCCAATTTCGAGTTTTTCATCGAAGGGTATATTTTCCGTACGCAACTCCGCTTTGTATTCCTCAACGAGCGCATTGGCCTGGTTCAACTCATCCAGACCGGAGATCATCGGGTACATCATTTTGACATTTCCTTCGGCACTGGCGCGAAGAATTGCGCGAAGTTGTTCCCGAAAAATGTCACGCTCCTGAAGACAAAAGCGAATGGCGCGCCAGCCCAAAAATGGGTTCATTTCGAGAGGCAGGTGCATATGCGCCATTAACTTGTCTCCTCCCAGATCCAAGGTGCGAATCACAACCGGTTGAGGCTTGAGGGCGGCTGCAGCCGCTCGATAGGCCTGGTATTGCTGCTCCTCACTCGGCGGATGCTCGCGCTCAATAAATAGATATTCCGTGCGAAACAGTCCCACGCCTTCTGCTCCGTTCGCGATTACAGCATCGGTATCAGCGGCATGTTCGATGTTGGCGGAAAGGCTGACACGGTGTCCATCGAGAGTGATGGCGGGCTTGAGCAACAGTTCGCGGAGCTTTTCCTCCAGAGTCAGATGTTTGCTGACCAGTTGTCCGTATTCGTAAAGCGTCTGGTCCGTTGGACCCACCACGATGACCCCATTGAATCCGTCCAGCAGGGCATATTGTCCGCTCTCCAGTTGCCCACTGGCATCTTTTAGACCCACAATCGCGGGTATCCTCAGAGATCTTGCCATGATGGCGGTATGTGAGGTTTTGCTGCCTACATCCGTTGCAAAACCCAGCACATTGCGTTTGTCCAGTTGCGCCGTATTCGACGGAGTCAAATCATGACTGATGATAATACACGGCTCCTTGAGTCTGCGCAGATCCAGGTCGTCTTCACGTCCGAGCAGGTTGTTCAACACTCGACCAATCACATCGCGCATGTCTGTGGCGCGTTCACGCAAGTATTCATCCTCAACTGCCGCCAGTGAAGTCGCATAACGTTCCGCCACCGAGTGAAAGGCATATTCCGCATTCACTTTATCTTCCTGAATCACCCGGACCACCTCGTCCAACAGTGTCCGGTCCTCCAGCACGAGCAAATGGGCGTCGAAAATACCCACTCCCTTTGCGCCCATCCCTTCGCTGATTTTTCGCTGCACTTCGAGGATTTGATGCCGCGTCATGACCAGGGCTTTTTCGAGACGATTGATCTCTTCCGGTAGTTCCGATTCGAGCATCGTGCGCCGGACGATAGCTGGGCGGGTGCGGTCCAACACGAGGATCCTTCCTCGACACACCCCGGCGGAAACCGGGATGCCTCGAAAAAGCTTCTCTCCTGTCGGCAAGGCCTCTGGCATGGATGATCCTTACCTAAACCTGCTTTGCTTGAAAAGTAATTCTTGGCCGCATAAAATACGCGCCGGCGCCATGAAGAAACATAAGACCAACGACCGTTGTGGGCTGCTCTCCGGCGGCAATTGGATTGTCGATCAAGTCAAGCTGGTCGATGTGTACCCACAACCTGAGCAGTTGGGAAATATCCGTTCCCAATCACAAGGCACTGGAGGCGCGGCTTACAACGTTTTGATTGATCTAGCCAATAGCGGAGCGCCCTTCCCTTTGTCAGGCGCTGGCCTGGTTGGACGCGACTCTCTCGGGCAGCAAATTTTGGACGATTGTCGTCAGCACAAGATTGACGTGAACCATCTTCGAATGACGCCTAAAGCGCCCACGTCCTACACCGATGTCATGACGGAACAAGCTCACGGACGAAGAACCTTTTTTCATGCTCGGGGCGCCAATGCGCTATGGCGCGGGGAAGATTTGGATTTTGCCAGGATCCGCCCGCGTTTATTCCACCTGGGTTACTTGCTGCTCTTGGACGCCCTGGATGCTCCTGACCCCCGATACACAACTCGAGCAGCACGACTGCTCGCCAGCGCTCAAGCGGCCGGGATAAAAACCAGCGTTGATGTGGTTAGTGAAGACAGCGACCGATTTGCCAAAATAGTCTGCCCTGCCTTGAAGCATGTTGATTACTGCATCCTCAATGAAATCGAAGCAGGTAAAACCACTGGTTTTCAACTTCGGCCTGCCGGCGTACTGGACAAGGTCGCGTTACGGCACGCAGCCGGAGCCTTGCTGCAGAACGGCGTCAAGGAGCTGGTCGTCATTCACTTCCCTGAAGGAGCATTTGCGCGTACTCGGAAGGGGGAAGACGTCTGGCAATCTTCCCTCAAGCTGCCTCTCAAATATATCGCTGGCACCGCGGGAGCAGGCGATGCGTTTTGCGCGGGTGTCCTTCTCGGACTCCACGAGGGGTGGGATTTACAACGATGTTTGTTGACCGGCGTTTGCCTGGCCGCTGCTTCCTTGTCCCATCCGACCTGTACAGCAGGGGTTAAGTCACTCAGCTCTTCCCTTGCTTTGGCAAAAAAATTCGGCTTCAGACCGAAGTTAGGCGCGGACTAGGTACTGGTCGGCCAGGTCAAAATCACGTACGGGTCGGAAGGTGCGATAGTCCCCGCCAAAGATCGGATGGGGCTCTAAATAAAAAAGGGGAACCTTTATCGGGTTCTCCTTTGTTGTTTCTAATGTTTGTCTCTTAGCTTAGTACGCCAGTACCCGGAAGAACTGTTGTTCTGCGTTCACAGGTTGCGTATTAGTTGCCGGAATTCCGGTGCCGGGAATGGCAGAGTCCAGGTTAGTATAGGTCCCACTTAAAGCAGGCGCCGATTGCAATTGATAGGAATGGCCGATCTCTGTGGTGAAGCTGATTTCGATGCTGGTGCCATGCAATAACAGGCTCAGAATCGGCGCCGCAGGCGGCGGCGTGAGGCTCGATAGAATCCTGGCCTGAGGATTGTTCCCACCTGCTCCGGTCAGAATTCCATACTCGCTCAGAGCGGTCCAATCCGAAGCCCAATTACTTCGGCCCGCTCCAAACGCGCCGCGCGAAGGCGTCGGGGTTAGGAAGCCATCATTGGGGACAGTTGCATAATTGTTTAATGCTGGGCTGCCCGGCTTCGGGCGCGGGTCAAGAAACCTGCCGAAGTTGGTGCGGCTGATGCTGATTAGCATTGGATCAGCTATTTCATTGGTCAGTGAGGTATCGGTCCAGTAGTTATCTGCCACGGTGTTGCGTCCGATGTTGGTCGCGGTGTTACTAATGATCTGATTTCCCGAACCAGTTACGAAATCCCACCACAACGTGTTGTTAAACTCTGCATATCCGCCGGTCACTGCCTGCGTGGCAGTGATCCCTTGCTGAGTGTCCAATAGAACGCCCCGTTCATTGAAATCTGTGAAGATCGCATTGTAGATCTTGGGGCCAACCCAGGGACGCATAGCCACCGCCGCGTCAGCACCTCCATTGACATTGGTTGAGGACGCACCCGCGCCGATGATGGTCATGTTATAAACCTTGAAATCGGTTAGTGGAGTTAACGGTGTGGTCTGTTGGATGTCGTTAACCTGGCTGTTCAACTCCATGCCGTAGTTGCGTTTGTCCGGCGCCTGGATGGCAAACCAGAACTGGTTGGTGCCGCGGTAGCCCTGATCAACATCGAAGCTGTCATCGTCATTGAAGGAACTGACCAGGTACTTGGTGTTCACAGTTCCACCGAAGAACTCGAACCCATCGTCGGCAGCGCAATAGGACTCGACAAACTCGACGGTGGTTCCGCGGCCTACGGCCCCGAGGGATAAGCCATTGATTTCCTTGTTGGGAAACAGGGCTCTACCGCCGTGACGAATGGAGACATAGCGAAGGATACCTGAGTTGTCGTCGTCATCGGTCCCGCCGAATCGGAGCAGGGCCTCACCTCCATCGACAACATCAGGCAATCCTTCATAAACTTCATACTTCGGGCTGGCAGCATTGCCGGCAGCATTGGCGGCGCTGTTAATGGTGGTGCGTCCGAGAATGACCAACCCACCCCAAAGACCGCGAGCGGTCGGTCCCCAAATCGGCAGCTCATCCGGTAGGGTCGTATCATCCACATCAGCAGTGAAAATAATCGGGTTTTGAGGTGTGCCTTCTGCATAAATTTTAGCCCCACGACAAATGATGAGGGAGGAGACGTTGGTGCTGTCGCCAGGAGGGATATCATGACCTTTTATAATCGTTCCTGCCTCGATGTTTAATACGGCGTTACTGCGCACAAAGACCATGCCGTTCAACTGGTAAACATTCGTGCGGAACCAATTGTTCGTTCCTGTCAGGTAACCGCTAACGATGTTTGTATGCTGACCGTCGGGCGCGATGATTCCGTATTCCCACAGAGCGGTCCAATGGGCGATCCAAAGGTCGTTGGACCCAAAGGCGCCTCGATAATTGACGGGCGTTAGGAAACCATCATTGGGGACTGTTGCATACTTGTTTACAGCCGGGCTGCCTTTCCTGGGGCGCGGGTCCAAAAAGCTCCCAAAATTAGTACGGCTGATGCTCATGAGCATTGGATCAACAATTTCATTGGTTAACGAGGTATCAGTCCAGTAGTTGGTCGCGACTGTATTGCGTCCCAGGTTGGCAGCGCTGTTGTCGATCACCTGGTTGCCGGAACCGGTTACAAAATCCCACCACACTGTGTTCTTAAACTGCGCAAATCCACCAGTCACCACCTGCGTGGCTGTGATTCCCTGTTGCGTATCCAACAGAACACCCCGCTCGTTAAAGTCTGTGAAGATTGAATTGTAGATTTTAGGCCCGGCCCAGGGACGAAGAGCTACCGCAGCATCTGCGCCTCCATTGACATTGGTTGAGGATGCACCTGCGCCGATGATGGTCATGTTATAAACCTTGAAATCGCTCTGAGGAGTTAAAAGGGTAGTTTGTTGGACATCATTCACCTGGCTGTTCAACTCCATGCCGTAGTTGCGTTTGTCCGGTGCCTGGATGGCAAACCAGAACTGGTTGGTGCCGCGGTAGCCCTGGTCAACATCGAAACTGTCATCGTCGTTGAAGGAACTGACCAGGTACTTGGTGTTCACAGTTCCACCGAAGAACTCGAACCCATCGTCGGCAGC
>Ga0163163_10001282_pt1 | contig 21236 bp, 9 predicted proteins | sample S65metaG_FD_119766 | JGI IMG/M metagenome (GOLD analysis project Ga0163163, IMG submission 119766) | Switchgrass rhizosphere microbial communities from Kellogg Biological Station, Michigan, USA - S6-5 metaG | ecosystem: Host-associated > Plants > Roots > Rhizosphere > Soil | place: USA: Michigan...
AGGAATGTTATCAATCAATTGTTCAACGATAGAAAGCGATTCACGCATTTCCTTCATGCGAACCATGTATCTGGAAAAAGAATCGCAACCATATTCAATGCATTCTGCGAACTGCAGTTTACTGTAAATACCGTATGGATATAGTTTTCTTATATCACAACTTACTCCGCTGCCTCTTGCTACCGCACCTGTACAACCGTATGAAATGGCGTCTTCGTAAGAAAGCATTCCAATGTTCTTTGTTCTTGATCGGAAGATGACATTATTCGTGACCAATTCGTCATATTCATCAATCTTCGATTTAAAAAGATCAATGAATTCATGAACATGCTTTTGAAAGTTGGGATGCAAATCGATCATTACTCCGCCGGGAACCATGTAATTCATTGTCAATCTTGCACCACAGGTTTCTTCCATAATATCGTTGATCACCTCTCTTTCGCGGAATGCATGGAAAAACGGAGTGATAGCGCCTACATCCATTGCCAAAGCGCCCCACCACAAAAGATGCGAAGCAATTCTCGTTAATTCGCTCATGAGCACCCTTATCACCTGTGCTCTTTCCGGAATTTCAACTTGCAATCCCTTTTCCACGCATAGGGCACAACCCAGGTTATTGATGTGCGAAGACAGATAATCCATTCGGCTTGTTGTGTAAATAAATTGACGATAGGTCAAGCTCTCACACATTTTTTCAATGGAGCGATGGATATAGCCAAGATGTGGTTCAACTTTTTGGATTGTTTCACCATTCAACGTAACTACCAGGTGAAGCACACCATGCGTTGAAGGATGTTGTGGTCCAATATTGATAACCAATCCGGGAGCACCCTCTAAATCTCCTCCGGGTTGTGGCACCTGAGGAATCGTCTCCAATATTTCAGTTTGTCGGTACATTTTATGTCTTCTGTTTTGTTCTTCCACCCTTTCCACCAGGAAGGGCTTTAGTACTATCTGCCACTATTAGCGTGGTTGATAGGGATGGGCTTCATAATTTGATCATATTAACCGGGTCTTCAAAATCTTTTCTGAGTGGATTTCGTCCTTCCCATCCTTCCGGCAAAATCAATAATCTCAGGTCGGGGTGGTTAATGAAATTCACTCCAAACAATTCATATACTTCTCTTTCATGAAATTCTGCTGTTTTCCAAATTTTGCAGACGGTTTCTATTTCGGGTTTATTTCTATCCAGCTTTGATTTAACTACAAGGTTGTGATGATATCTTAATGATGATAAATGATACACCATTGTAAGATGCGTCTTCCAGTCGATACAGGTCAGGCAAAAAAGGTAATTGAAAAACAGGTTTTCCTTATCATGAAGTTGTTTTGCAAACAATGGCCATGCTTCCGGATCAATATTCAAAGTCAGGAACTCGGTACCTTCTTCAAAACTGGTCGTCGGTTGAAGTTGTAACAGCTCTGATTTTAATTCTTCGTTTGTCATACTTACATCTTTGTTGCTTCGCCTCTGATTTGTTCTCTTGTCAGGCCTGCTTTAATTTTTTCCTGTAAGGTGATCAATGCATGAAGCAAAGCTTCAGGCCTTGGCGGGCAACCTGGAATATAAACATCAACAGGAATCACGTGGTCCGCACCCTTTACTACTGAATAGGTGTTGTAGAAAAATGGTCCACCACTGATGGCACAGGCTCCCATGGCAATTACATATTTTGGATCGGCCATTTGATCATACAATCTTTTTAATATCGGCGCCATCTTATTTACTATTGTTCCGGCTATAATAATGACATCGGCCTGTCGTGGAGTTGCACGGGTTACTTCAAAACCAAATCTGGAAAAATCATATTTAGCAGAAGCAGTCGACATCATTTCAATGGCGCAACAGCTGGTACCAAATACAAGAGGCCATAAAGAGTTGCTTCTGGCCCAATTGATCAAATCATCCAGCTTAGTTGTGAGAAAATTTCCACCGGGAGCCTCAATTATTTGCCCAGGGAATGAAGGCCCGGCCCCCTTTGGTCCTCCGTCATTTGGCGGAAGAATGTCCTGTGCGCCGTCCTCACTTTTCGTAGTCTCTATGTGTTTGTTAGCATCTTGCATAAGTTAGATTTTGAGCGGCTGCTAGTCCCGACATTAGCGGGATCGGGATGTGCTTTACTTCCATTTCAATGCACCTTTTTTATGGGCATATAAAAAGCCCATGAACAAAATGAAAAAAAAGATTACAATTTCAACCAGGGCTATCCATCCCATGCTTTTGGCAACCACCGCCCATGGATACAGAAAAACCAATTCGACATCAAAAACTAAAAAGATCAGCGCAAAAAGATAATAACCCACATTAAACTGTGTCCAGGTTTTGCCCTTTGTGGGAACTCCGCATTCGTAAGGCTCGCCTTTTTGGGGATTCGTTGTCGCTTTCAAAACAACTTTTGAGATTAAAATAGCAATTGTAGAAAATGCAATTGCTGCAAGTATCAGCACAATCATTGATGCTGGTCCCATACAAATCAGTTTTTCAAAAGTTTAAGCTTATTGCTATAATCATTATGAGGCAATAAAACTGATAAAACAATCTATATTTAAACCTTGTCTTAATCATTTATCAAAATGATTTTTATCAGATTTAAATGTCCCTTATAGCTTTGTCGGTTAGCCGTACAATTCCAAATGAATTGCTTTTTTATCGTAGCCAAGCTTAGTTATTCTGAGTTTTGCTTCATCAATCATATTCTTCCAGCCGCATAAATAAAAATGAGCCGGTGGTAGTTGTTCGCTTCCATTCATTTTCTGATGAACCAGATTTTCATAAACTTCATGAACATAGCCACAGCAACCATTCCATTTTTCTCTTGACAATGTAGGAATATAGTGAAAGTTCTCGACTTCATTTTGCAGCCTCATCATTTCTTCAAAATATAAAAGGTCCTGTTTGGTTCTGGTCCCGAAAATGAGGTAAATGTTTTTATGAGGTATTTTATGGTTAAGCAAATGATAGGTCATGCTGCGGAAAGGTGCGATGCCGGTGCCTGTACTAATAAAATATAAATCGTTTTCAATAGGATTAGGAAGTGTGAAGACACCTTGTGCGCCTCTAAAGGTCAGCTCCGACCCTTCGTTGATGTTGTGGAACAAATAAGTGGTTCCGGCGCCCTGGTCGAGTAAAACAATCAACAATTCGAAAACATTTGTCCCGTCCGGCCATGAGGCAATAGAGTAACTGCGCCATCTTTTGTTTAGTTTCTCATGGATGGGAAGATCCAGCGTAACAAATTGTCCTGGAATAAAATCAAAGCTTTCAAGTTCCGGGACTTTTATCCAAAAGCGGCGAATATTGTGGGTTTCATCTTCAATGCGGGTAACAATGCCTTTTCTCCAGGGCTGTACTGCCATCTAATTGGTTTTTAACAATTACAAAAAACGATTTATCCTTCTTTACGCGTTAAATAAGTTATCCACAAATTTCAGCTATTGGCATAGTAGTTGAAAAAAACCAGATAGAAATAACTTATTCTAAATACATTTTAGTCGGACGGTTTAGGTTAAAGGCTGGTATTCTTACCAGCCTTATTTATTTATTTCATGGCCAGGGGCTCCAGTTCAGTTAGCTTCGAAATAGTTTTATAATACAGTTTACCACTGCCTTTATAAATTAATACCAATTCATTTTTTACCGAGAGGCCTTTAGCCTTTGATGTGGGCTTTTGTATTGTATTTGAAGAAGGAGTTAGCTGGAGAACTCTTCTTGTAGTTTTAGGGACTAACATTTTTGACTTACCAGCATTTGAAGTTGGGTTTGTGTATTCTACAGGTGTAGATTTTACTTCATTGACCGTAACAGAGTATGCCTCGTTTTTGATCCAGATTTCAACTGGTGTGACTTTGCTGGTAGAGGCCAGGTAAATATAATAGTTATATATAGTCTTTCGGGGCGCCGGGTTCCCATTTTCGTCAACCCTAATGGTACCTGGCATCACCTTTTGTTTATACCCATAAATTTTGGATGCGCCCTCAACCTGTGCAAATGAAAAAAAAGAGGCAAGAATTGCAATAAATAAAAAGTAAAATTGTTTCATGTTGTTTGGATAGCAGTTGTTTAATTTTTCAGCACAATAGTCTTATAAAATTCCCGATATTCATGAAGATTTTAACATTCAATCAAAAAATGAGTACCTAATTGAACGATATGCTCTTCTTCTTTTCAATATCAAGACAAACTAAACGTAAAATATCCTCTTCCAATTTGCCATAGTACCATACAACTGGCTTACATAATTTGCGTATTATAATACTATCTTTAAACTCAAGCGATTCGTCACTATGTACATAAGAAATGGAATTCTTGCCTTGTCCGTTATTACCCTGTTATTAACCGGATGTTTGCTTAAAAAACCTGAAAACGGAATTGAAAAAGAAGGGACTTTTTCTGAACGGGATGAAATGGAAAAGGCCATGGAGCAGGAATTTTTGATGACAGTCGACCCGGCTCTTGGCTTCGTACCCAAAGAACGTCTACTTACTGCGCTCAATTATCAAAAAAGGCTGATATCGGCCCGGGGGTCCGGCATCAATGCTATTACATGGGCTGAAAGGGGACCAAACAATATCGCAGGTAGAACGAGAGCACTATTGATTGATTCGAAGGATGCGTCAGGAAATATCGTTTTTGCGGCAAGTGTTAGCGGTGGTATATGGAAGACCACCAATTTTAAATCCGCATCGCCAACCTGGATCCCCGTTAGCGAATCCATGGGTAGTTTGGCAGTTTGTGCTCTCGCCCAAAGTCCGGTTAATAACGACGTTTTATATGCAGGTACTGGTGAAGGCTGGTTCAATAGTGATGCTGTAAGGGGTAATGGTATTTGGAAATCGATTGATGGAGGCGCTAACTGGAACAAACTACCAAGCACAGATTCTACAGGAAATCAGCACGATTTTGATTTTATACAGGATATTGTTGTCAATAGCCAGGGATATGTTTTCGCGGCATGCCGCTCTATCTTTTGTAATCGCGGAGGAATATTTCGTTCAACCAACGATGGAGCGACCTGGACGCGAGTGCTGGGTACGATAACGACCGCATGTAATACCTCTTTCTATACCCAGGCAACCGATCTTGAGATCGCAGCCAATGGAGACCTATTTGCAAGTGTTGGAATGAGCACTACTTTTCCATCTCAAAACGGTCATATTTTTCGATCAAATGGATCAAATGGTACAAACGTGGGCAATTCCGGCACCTGGGTAGATATTACGCCGGCTGGAACCTGGCAGCGCATTGAAATGGCAGTTGCTCCAACAAATTCATCGATAGTATATGCCTTACTGGAAGGAACAGGTGACGGTATTGGAGCTATAAAAAAAACTACAAACTCCGGAGCTACGTGGACGGACCTTCCGCTTCCTCCCTGGTGTAACCAAGGCAGTCAGTCCAATGACTTTACCAACGGCCAGGCATTCTACAATCTAATTGCACAGGTTGATCCAACAAATGAAAACAATATAATTATTGGCGGAATTGATTTGTTCAAATCAACTAATGGAGGAGCTAGTTGGAATCAAATAACCCAATGGGCCCGGAATTGTTTAGCTGGTGGACAACAACTTCCAGCCATGCATCCAGACCAGCATAACCTGCTATTCTTTCCGGGTTCAGGGTCCGATATTATCGCAAGTAACGATGGTGGGGTTTATTATTCTAACACTGGCGGATCCACCTGGTTGACGACTACAGTGACAAACGTTAATGGGGTAAATCAAACTACTGTCTCACTAAAAAGTATAGGCTATAATACTATTCAATTGTATGCATGTGATGTTCATCCAACTACCAACGATTATTTTTTAGTGGGTTCACAGGATAATGGCTCGCTTAAGTTAACGAACATTGGAATAGGCATTGGACGTGAGGCAAGCGTTGGAGGCGACGGGGGTTTTTGTCATATTGACCAGACAAACGGAAATCTGCAGGTGATTTCTTATATCTATAATAAGTTTTACGTTTCAACAAACGGTGGTGCCAGTTTCACCAAAAGAGATTTTAATGATAATGGGCAGTTTATTAATCCCTCCGACCTTGATGATAATAAAAAGGTTTTGTATACAGGATATAGCAAGGGCGAACTTGGGATGGTCTCTAATTTAACTGGTACTCCTTCTTTCTCAACTTTTAGCATACCTGAACTCGGTATTCGAAAAATTTCCGCAGTTAAAGTAGATCCCACGGTATCAGGAGGCGGAACTATATGGATTGCAGGTCATGATTCAAGCGGTAACCCGGCCACAGGCACTGGACTTGTACCAAATTTGATAAAATTAACCAATGCGAATACCTCGCCGAATTCTGTCGTGACATTTAATTTGCCAGTTCCGGGCGGTTCGTATGTTACATCAATCGATGTAGACCCAGCCGATGGGAACCATATTTTGGTAACACTATCTAATTATGGCATACCTAGCGTGTTTGAAAGCGTCAACGGAGGAACCAGCTTTACAAGTATTGAAGGTAATTTGCCTGATGTACCCGTTCGATGGGGGATTTTTGTTCCTAACTCATCAATTATTGATGGGTCAACTCCAGGGGGTATTTTATTAGCTACCGAAATAGGTGTGTGGTCCGCTTTAAGTACCTCCGGAAACGCCACAGTGTGGACGCCACAAAGTGGTACCCTGCCAAGGGTTCGATGTGATATGCTTCGTTACAGGCCTTCTGATGGTTTGCTGGTTGTTGCAACACATGGAAGAGGATTGTTTACGGCAAACCTTGGAGTTGTCACTAGTGTCCCGTCTATACCCAATACAAAAAATTTTATCGACTACATTTCTGCCACACAACAACAATTGTTTGTAAAGGTTGGCAATTTAAATATAACCAGTATGGAGGTCAGATTATTTGCTATGGATGGCAAGCTGGTATACTCGTCAAAAGCTAATTACGCCAATCAAAGCATCCCTCTTTCAAAACTGGCCAGGGGAGGTTATGTTTTAAAAATCTACGGTAATAAAAACGAACAATTCACCCAACAGTTTATTAAGTAAATTTTGAGAGTAGTAAAGGGAATTTTTAAGAATAGTTTTCTCATTACACATTCATTTACGCACACTTAAATCAGCTACAGACCTGTATCTTTGCAGGCTCTAAAGAATTATGGAGTAGATCAGAAGATGAGCTTTCGTGAGTTGTTGGAAACGTATCAAAATTCCCCCCGCCTTTTTCAATTAGCGGACAGGCTTTCTTTTGCCCAAAAACAAAAAATCTATTTAAAAAACTTAAGGGGCAGTTCATCACAATTTGTTGCAGCCTCTGTATTTACACATTCCTCGTGCAGCCAGCTTAACCATGTATTCATCTGCAATGATGCAGAAGATGCAGCTTACTTTCATAATACACTGGAAAATCTGACCGAAGCCCTAAACCTTTTTTATTTTCCGTCATCATTTAAAAATCGGAAAAATTATCGCCTGCTTAATTCTTCTCACGTTATGCTTCGAACAGAAGCATTGACAAAATTTTCTGCACCAATGGGCGATAGGGTTGGAGCCCTTGTAACTTATCCTGAAGCAGTTTTTGAAAAAGTTGTTCTTCCCAGTGCTATTTCCTCCAATATCATCCACATAAAAACAAACGATGAATTAAACCTTGACCAACTTTTTGAAAAGCTGGTGAACTATGGATTTGATAGAACGGATTTTGTTTACGAGCCGGGGCAGTTTGCAGTAAGAGGAGGTATTCTTGATATTTATTCTTTCGGAAATGAAAAGCCCTATAGAATTGAGTTATTTGGTAATGAAGTAGATTCCATACGAATTGTTGATCCGGAAACCCAATTGAGTGAAAGAAGACTGCTCCAGGTAAGCATCATTCCAAACGTAGAAACTCAATTTGAAAATGATCAAAAAGTTTCTTTACTTGAATTTCTGCCCGAGAATACAATTGTGTGGGTCCAGGATGAGGAACTGTTAAGAGAAAGGTTGATAACATCACAGGAAGACGTGCAATTATTCATTGATACGGTAGCAGCTTTTTCTGGAAATCAATCCGAAGAACAGGATGATAAAATAATCAAGAGAGACGTAAATATTGAGGAGTTTATTAAGGCAGAAGAATTCTTTAGCCAACTTACAAACCTTCATACAGTTTTTTTTGGTCATGAGCGGCCTAAGGATTTTCATTTTGAAATTGAATTCAATACCAAACAGCAGCCCGCGTTCAATCGCCAGTTTGATCTTCTTATAAACGACTTAAAAGTTTGGGAGAAAAATGGTTTTCAATTGAATTTATTTGCAGAAAATCCGAAGCAGTTAGAAAGGCTTTATACCATTTTTAAAGATTTAAATGCCGAAATCCAATTCAATCCTATTGCTACATCTATTCATGAGGGTTTTATTGATGAAGATCTGAAATTGCTTTGCTATACCGACCACGAGATTTTTCAGCGCTATCATAAGTACAAGGTCAAACAGGCATACAATAAAAACAAGGCTCTTACACTTCGGGCTTTGAGAGAATTGCAGCCGGGAGATTTCGTCACACATATTGATCATGGTGTTGGTGTTTACAGCGGTTTGCAAAAGCTGGAGGTAAATGGAAAACTGCAGGAGGCTGTTCGGATTATTTATAAAGACAGTGACATTCTGTATGTCAATATAAACTCCCTTCATAAAATTGCCAAATACACGGGTAAGGAAGGAACGGTTCCTAAAGTAAATAAACTGGGCAGCGATGTTTGGAATCGACTTAAAGAAAAAACAAAGACGAAGGTTAAGGAAATTGCGTTTGACCTTATTAAATTATATGCCCAGCGTAAAGCGCAGCAGGGATTTCAACATACTCCTGATACCTACCTGCAGACAGAGTTAGAGGCTTCGTTCATTTATGAAGACACACCTGATCAAAGCAAGGCCACCGGGGATGTAAAAAAAGATATGGAGTCTGCATCACCAATGGACCGTTTGGTTTGCGGCGATGTAGGATTTGGTAAAACGGAAATTGCTGTTCGTGCGGCTTTTAAAACAGCGGTTGATGGAAAACAGGCCGCAATTTTAGTTCCGACTACAATTCTTGCATTCCAGCACTACAAAACTTTTAGTGACCGATTGAAAGATTTCCCCGTTACAGTTGATTACGTCAATAGGTTTAAATCTGCTAAAGAGAAAAAAGAAGCCTATAAAAAACTTGAAGAGGGCAAGATTGATATCATTATTGGTACACATGCTTTATTGGGCAAAGAAGTGAAGTTTAAAGATCTCGGTCTTCTCATCATCGACGAAGAACAAAAATTTGGTGTGGCCCATAAAGAAAAGATCAAAACACTTCGAACCAATGTTGATTGTCTTACATTGACGGCTACACCTATTCCAAGAACGTTGCAATTCAGTTTGATGGGTGCAAGGGACCTTTCTATTATAAATACTCCCCCGCCAAACCGGCAACCAATTCAAACAGAAGTTCGGGTGTTTAATCCTGATTTTATTCGGGACGCATTGTATTTTGAAGCCGAACGTGGCGGGCAGGTTTTCTTTATTCATAATCGTGTGCAGGGGTTAGCAGAAATGACAGCACTCATCAAGGGGCTTTGTCCCGACCTAAGTGTTGGTTTTGCTCATGGCCAAATGGAAGGGCATCATTTGGAGGAGCGGATTATGGATTTCATTGACAGAAAGTACGATATTCTTGTTTGTACAAATATTGTTGAAAGCGGAGTTGATATTGCGAACGTGAATACAATTATTGTAAATAACGCACACCAGTTTGGATTGAGCGATCTGCACCAATTACGGGGTAGAGTAGGAAGAAGTAACAAAAAGGCATTTTGTTATTTACTGGCTCCTCCAATGAGCACATTGCCCGCAGACTCAAGAAAACGATTGCAAACTTTGGAACAGCATAGTGAACTGGGAAGTGGCTTTCAAATTGCCATGCGTGACCTTGATATCCGTGGTGCAGGGAATATGTTAGGTGGTGAACAAAGTGGTTTCATGGCGGAGATTGGATTTGAGATGTATCAAAAAATACTGGACGAAGCCATACGGGAATTGAAACGAACACAATTCAAAGAATTGTTTAAGGACGAAATTTCTAAACAGGATGATTTTGTTCAGGATTGCACGATTGATACGGATCTTGAAATTTTGATTCCTGATGACTATGTAGAAAATATCACAGAACGCTTATCGCTTTATTCAAGACTGGATAATAGCGAAAATGATGAAGAACTGCAGGCCATGGAGCAGGAATTGACTGATCGTTTTGGTGCCATGCCTTCTGAAGTGCAAGAGTTATTTGTCACGGTTCGTTGCAGGAAGCTTGCAGTTGATTTAGGATTTGAAAGAATGATATTGAAGAATACATCTCTGAAATGTTATTTCATCAACAAGCCCGATTCTCCTTACTTTGAGTCCGACACTTTCAATAATATTTTACAATTCCTCCAGACGGGTACCAACAAAGGAAGGCTGAAACAGGTTGGCAAATTATTTATGATAGTAGTGGAACCTGTAAAGGACATGCAGGATGTGTATACTTTCCTGAAACGCATGCATGATGATGTCGTCGGAAAAAAATTAGCACAGAAATTAGCCTGACGCTTATTTAAAAAAGTAGCATAGGCTAAAATGCAGTACCCTGTTCGATCCCGTCTTGTCTTCTCCTGTCGGATTTCCACTCGGATCTGTTTGTGTGATGTTTAGTAAATCCAGCAGTCCATAATTATATCTCAGATCCAACGTTAATTTTTTGAATTGATAAGCCAGGCCTAAATCTGCTCCGAAATCAAAATCTTCATAATATTTGGAGAGGTCCGTTGTGTTTCCGCCCTCAACTGAAGATTTAGCCGAGAGTAAGTAACCTAGTTCCGGGCCCAACTTTAGTGCAAAATTCGGCGAGGCCTTATAGGCAAAAAGTATGGGAAGAGTAATGTAGTTTAGATTTAACGAAACATCACTGCCCGTTTGAGTTTGCTCAGCTTTAGCTCCCTTGATAGAATATAATAACTCAGTTTGAGCAAAAAGCGTTTGTCCCAGGTGAATTTGAAGTACGGGTCCTGCGCTGACACCTAACTTCATTTTAGTTTGATCGAAATCATCGAGGTTAGCCAAATTTCCTCCGGCTTTTAAACCAATACGAATCTGGCTGTAAGCACAATTAATAAAAAGCAGCGTAGCAGCTACTGCAAAAATTTTTCTCATACCGCAATTGCTTTAAAAGTTTAAGATAGATTAACTACATGAATTTAAATATATTTTTAAAAATCATCAGTTGTTGAGGTGCTTTTTTTTAAAATATAATTATTCTCCTCATTGCACAGCCAAGGTCCATTATTTATCTTGTAAGCAAACCAAGTGCTGACTGCCTGTTACAGACAGTTAACTGTTATGAGTCTTATCCGAATCCTTGTTCTTTTGCCAGCAGTTTTTTTGACCCTGGTGTCAAATGCTCAGCCGTATGCGGATTTTGCAATGGATAAGACAGGAGGCTGCTCCCCGGTAACAATCAATTTTACAAACTTATCCGGTGGCTTTTCGGCAAATGCAAAATACAGTTGGGATTTTGGCAACGGCAATTCATCCGTTTTAAAAAATCCATCTGCCATCTATTTAAAGGAGCAGGTGTACACTGTTACATTAACCGTGACAGAGGGTACACAAACATCAACCCGTTTAAAAAATATAACCGTTTATAAAAAGCCTGCTGTCGACTTTTCGTCAGCAGCCACAAAAGTTTGTTTACCCGCTGCTGCCCAGTTCAATTCTACATCAACACCCGGTGATGGATTTATTTCTGCGTACCAATGGGATTTTGGTGATGGAACTACTCAACAAGGTTATGGCAACCAAATGATCCATAACTATTATAACGAACAAATAGCAACAGTTAGTTTAACAGTAACCAATAGTTTTGGTTGCCAGGCAAGTGTTACAAAACCATACATTATCGAAATACTTCCGCGGATCGATCCTGTATTTACAATTGATAAAACATTGCTTTGTTCTATTAACGAATCCATTCAGTTAACCAACAACAGCACTGGCCCTGGCACATTGGTTTATAACTGGAATTTTGGTGATGGCACCACTTCTTCGCAGAAAAACCCAGTACACCAGTTCAATAAAAAGGGAGTTTATTCCGTAAATCTTACAGTTTCAAATACAGATGGATGTTATGTGAATAGCTTTCCGGTTTCTGTGAATGCAGCTTATTTCAATACAGATTTCAGCAGTCGCAATCTTTGCAGGGAGATTGGCTTTACCAGCTCCAGTTATTTATATCCAGGTAGTAGTTTCTGGCAATTTGGCGACGGGTCGTCAACCTATTCCTATAACAATGCAACACATACCTATGCTACTGCTGGTAATTTTGATGTTACGCTGATCAACACCTATAACAGTTGTAAAGACACGGTAACAAAAACCATCACTGTACAGGACCAGGTAAATTTCAATAGCAATATTGTGATGCCTGCATCTGTATGCCAGGGCACATCTGTAAATTTCACAGAAACCAGTACAGTAAATCCAGGCCTGCTTAATTGGAGCTTTGGCGATGGATCATCTTATGTAACAGCTTATAATACGACTTCACATTTTTATTACCAGCCGGGATCGTATGTTGTTAGGTTGGTTAATACTTTTGGTACATGCAGTGAAACAGTAATCAAACAAATCGTAGTCAATCCTTTACCAAATCCGCAAGGATTTATTGCTGATTATGGCGGTGTTTGCGGAGCGCCTGTAACCGTGAAATTTAAGGACACAACTGCAGGTGCCACAGCCTGGCAATGGCAAATGGACTATTTTTCAAACGCCTTTTCTAACCAACAAAATTCTTCGTATAATTTTTCAAATGATGGGTATCACACGGTGTTTTTAACGGTTACGAACGCGTACGGATGCAGTAAAGGCGTAAGCAAAGCTGTAAATGTTTTTCGTCCTAACGTAAATATTATCTACACGTATTCTTCCAGCCCAAGGGGAAATTACGACTGCGATTCTGTAACCATAAAATTTGGTGTCAGCAGTAACCAAACTATTCAAAATTATGCGTGGGATCTGGGTAACGGTGAAACCTCAACAGCTGCCAATCCTCAAACTACTTACAATAAGGAAGGCATTTATTCTATTAGATTAAACTATGTAACGGAAAGTGGATGCAGTGGCACACAATCTTATACTGTACGCGTTTATGGAAAACCGAAAGCCGATTTTAATTACGTAATCCCATGTGGTAATTCACTGGATCTGCAATTCTATGACAGATCATATTTTTCAGATCAATGGAGGTGGAGTTTTGGTGACACTTGGATAGATTATTATTCAAACCCTGTCCATTCTTATAGGGACACAGGGAAATATATGGTACGGTTTATTAATGCTATTGGTCATTGTGTGGACACAGTGTATAAAGAAGTGTATGCTAATGTTCTTCCTTCATCTGTTTCAATAACCAAAACACAAAACACTTGCCAGGCTACCAGAGGAGAAGTTACATTTGATCAGCAATCTATTCGGGCAAGTGGTGGCATGTGGGAATTTGGTGATGGTACCACCATGCCTTTTGATTCGTCCGTGCATGTGATAAAACATACCTATACTTCTACCGGAACTTACAATGTAAGGCTGGTTTCCTATTACAATGGTTGCACATTAGTCAGTAACCGCATAATAAATGTCTTGCTAAAACAGAGCCCTTTACTAACGGCTTCTCCTTCTCAGATTTGTGCCAATGGATCAATCAATGTACAAATATCAAACCTGCAGGCAAATCCATATACAGGCAATTGGCAGTATGGCCAATACAATATTGAAAAATTTGAACACAATGACGGCATACCACTTCCAATTTCCGGATCCGATTATTATTCCTGGCAATACACAACATATAATGGAACATTGCAGAACCTAGTTTCAGGTACAACTCAACTGCGGGTCCTTATCAATAGTTTTAATAACAATTGTACTGATACATCCAATTATGTAACTGTTTTGGTGAATGGGCCCAAAAGCGGTTTCAAAATTCAAAATAAGGATCTGTGTTATAAGACCGCTTTTGTATTTACCGACACCTCAAAATCGCTAACCGTTACACCTCTTACTTCGTGGTTATGGGAATTTGGTGACGGCAGTACTCAAAGAACTACAAGTTCATCCGTGGTAACACATATTTATACCAACCCAGGAAGCTATACGGTCAGACTTACGGTGACAGATGCCTCCGGGTGCAGTTCTTCATTTTCTCAAACAATAAATGCCAGGGGAGCAAAGGCCGCATTTTCCCCCTCTGGTTTGTACGTTCCAAATGTACCATTGAACACAACCATTAACTTCTACAACAATAGTTATGGTTCAAGCAGTAGCTCAATTGACTACAAGTGGTTATATGGTGACGGTGCCACGTCCACTAACTATACCGGTTCTCATACCTATACGCAACCTGGGACCTATACAGTATACCTCATTGCTACTGACGCTACAACATCATGCTCTGATACCGCTAAGCAAATAATTACTGTAAAAGATTTTCAAACAGCATTTGCATTCAGTACTTCATTTTTAGGGAATAGTTCATGTCCGCCTGTATTATTGCGTATCAATAATCTTTCTGTTGGATATTATCGTTTATTGTGGGATTTTGGTGATGGCACTTCAAGCGTCCAATCTTATCCAACACACATTTATTACAAGCCTGGTGTCTATAAGATTTCCCTATATACTTATGGTTACAATGGACTTACAGGCACATATGTTGATTCGATTGAGGTAAGACAGCCTTCTGCCGAAATTTTTACCAATGTGGTACAAGGTTGTGCACCCCAAGCTGCCCAGCTAAATGCAAGCCCAGGCAACGCAAATAGTTATGTTTGGGATTTTGGCGATGGCACAGTTACCACGGGAACAACAGCAATTGTACACAATTTTACGTCTGCAGGAATCTATAATCCAAAATTCATTGCAAAAGACAATAACGGTTGTACTGGTTCAACAGAACTGGCTGATAAAATTGTAATTGATAGTTTGAGTATTGCTATCAAAGGAATACCGTCGTTAGTTTGTGATTCTGCTTTGATCAACTTTACACCAGATGTGTACAGTTTTTCGCAAACAAAAACTGGCACACCGCTTAATTTTAAATGGGATTTTGGAACGGGCAATATAGCAGATACTTCGAATCTTAAAAATCCTTCCTTCCGGTTTACTACGCCGGGGACGTATCTTGTAAAATTTTCTGTCGATTCAAAATTCGGATGCAGCAAACAAGCAACGGCTAACGTTGTGGTCAATCAAAAATCGCATAGTAACATTACAGCACTGAACGAGATTTGTCAAAACGGGACTATCCAATTTGCAGGCTACGCCACTCCTTCAGACAATATCAAATGGAGTTGGAATTTTGCAAATGGAAATTATTCCTCATTGCAAAATCCGCCATCTCAATCGTACACAATAGCTGGAACCTATGCTGTTAAATTGATTGTTAATAAAAATGGATGTCTGGATACTGCAACACACTTGCTTAAAGTAAATCAGCTACCTGTTATTAATGCTACTCCCAAACAGTATTTGTTATGTGCCGGCGATTCAGTTAGTTTATCAGCGGGTGGAGGAGGAAATTACTTATGGTCGCCTTCCAGTGCGTTGAACAATGATGCCATTGCTAATCCAATGTCATCACCTCAGCTAACAACAAAATATAAAGTTCAGGTTACAAGCGATAAGGGTTGTACGAGCTCAGATTCTATTTTAATTACTGTGGCACAAAGAATTAAACTGCAATTACCTGCTGAGGCAAATTTATGCAAAGGATTAACGCTGCAATTGAATGCAACCGGCGCAACAGGCTATCAGTGGATTAATAATACATCAGGGTTAAATAATACATCCGTTCCCAATCCTGTAATTACAGCAACCAATACAACATCCTATACACTGGTAGGGTATGATAATTACAATTGTTTTAGGGACACCGCTACCATTCGAATTGTTGTACGAGATTTGCCAACGGTAAATGCAGGGCCAGATGTAACTGTTGTTGGCGGAACACCTTACCAGTTAAATGCAACAGTTAGCAACGATGTGGTCTCCTGGTTTTGGTCGCCCGGCAATAATTTGAGTTGCAGTACGTGTGAATCGCCCATAGCAACGCCAAAAATGCAAACTGCCTATGTTGTAAAAGTGAGCAACACCTGGGGCTGCAATGCTTACGATACTGTAATTGTGAAGCTGCAATGCGCTGTTTCCAATGTTCGCATACCAAATGCATTCACGCCTGGCACTAATGGAAAGAATGATATTTTTTATCCCAAAGGAAGTGGTGTCAACATTATAAAGCATTTCCGTATCTACAATCGCTGGGGGCAATTAATCTTCGAAAGAAATAATATTGGTATCGACGATCGTTCTTCGGGCTGGGACGGGAAATATAAAGGACAATATGTTGATACCGGAACTTACATCTATATGGCCGAGATGGAATGTATTACAGGCGAAGTGTTCACTTTCAAAGGAACTGTCACCGTAGTTAAATAATCTGAGTTTTGTTAGGGCTATATCCAGCAAACCGAAGCCTGCCAAGGTTTTGATTTAGTAAGGTATTTTATCTATTTTTAATCTGAAGAACCATAATATCCATGAAACCAGGCCCACTATTTCTGTTATCCGTATTCATTTTCTTCTCGTCCTCTTTATTAGCTCAGACCAATTATACAATTCAGTTAAAAAACGGGAACGTCCATGCTCAACCCAATATTAAAAAAGGTATTGTTGATTCATTCAATTTGAGAGCGTCCCGCTTTCAACAAAAAACTTTCGCTATTATTCAATTCGAATCACTGCCTTCCGAGGCAACAAAAAAATTATTGTCGTCAAATGGAATTGAATTATTAGAATACGTTCCCAACAATGCCTACACGGTAAGTATTTCCGGTAATCCTTCTGCTGAGATTTTAGAGCAATCAAAAGCAAGGTCCATATTCCAACCATCCCCGGAATTAAAGATGGATTCAAGGTTAGCTTCCGGCAATTTTCCATCTTCAGCAATAAAAGTTTCAGGTACATTGGATGTGTGGATCAGCTTCCCTAAAACATTTTCTCCGCAAGACGTTTTCAACAATTTGAAGCAGTTAAATTTTGACGTTCTTTCCACTCAGCATCAATCTTACAGAATCCTTTCATTGCGCATAGCAACCAGTCGGCTAAAAGAGCTTGCCGGGTTGCCGTTCGTTGAATATGTTCAACCTGCACCTGGTGGTGATCAACCACTGAATTTTAATAGTCGTGCCGGATCAGGAGCAAGTATCCTGAATGCAAGCATTGCTAATGGCGGTCGTGGATTAAACGGTGAAGGCGTAACTGTAGGTATAGGTGACAATGCCGATGTTCAAACCCATATTGATTTTAAAGGAAGATTAGTCAACAGGTCAAACCAGGCCCTTACTTCTTCACATGGATATCATACTACCGGCACTCTGGCGGGAGCAGGAAACGTAAACGAATTTTGGAAGGGCTTTGCACCAAAGGCAACTATTGTAAGCCAGGGCTTTAGTGGAATTCTTTTAAATGCACAAACTTATGTGAGCGATTATGGAATGGTGGTTACCAATAATTCCTATGGTGATAATATTGATTGCGGATATATGGGCACCTACGATCTCTATTCAAGATTATTGGATCAAATGGCCTTTGATATGCCCGAGCTGACAAATGTTTTTGCGGCTGGAAATAGTGGAACCTCCACTTGTTCGCCATTTTTACCAAATTATCATACTGTACTGGGAGGATATCAATCCGCAAAAAATGTAATTACGGTTGGTGCCACAACTGATACGGGTTATATCGGTGGTTTCTCCAGCAGGGGGCCCGTAAAGGATGGAAGAGTAAAGCCAGAAATAACTGCAATGGGCCAGGGCGTAGGTTCAGCAGGTCCTAACAACTCATATTTTTACAGCAATGGCACAAGTATGTCAGCCCCTGCTGTAACCGGCGGACTCGCATTGCTATATCAACGCTATCGTCAGTTAAATAACGGATCTAATCCAAAGAATGGTTTAATGAAAGCAATTCTTTGTAATGGCGCCTTAGATAAAGGAAATTCAGGTCCCGATTTTCAATATGGTTTTGGCTGGATGAATTTATTGCGAAGTGTTGATATGTTAGAACTTCATCACTACGTCATCGCAAATTGCTTCAATGGTACCAGTAATACACATTCTATTTCTGTCCCTGCTAACACAGCGCAATTGAAGGTGATGTTGTATTGGAATGACCCTCCAGCTTCACCCCTAAGTGCAAAAACGCTGGTAAATGACTTAGACCTTGAGGTAACTAATGGTTCTTTATCGACAAGTCTTCCAAAAATTTTAGATACAGCAAATAGTAATCTTGCAAATCCAGCTTCGAGCGGAACAGATCATAAGAATAATATAGAACAGGTTGTGATTAACAATCCCACTGCTGGAAATTATTTGATTCAGGTAAAAGGAGCAATCACACAAAATCCTTCGCAGGAATATTTTCTCGTGTATGATGTCATTCCGTTTCAATTAAAAATTACCTCGCCAGTTGCAGGTGAAGGGTTGTCCCCTTCGACCGCGTCTGGTGACAGAGTGAAAATTGGATGGGAAGCTTATGGTTATTCAGGTACTGTCATGCTTGAGTTTTCATCCGATGGCGGAGCCACTTGGAGTACTATTGCGACTGGTGTTGACATCAACCGTGTGTTATACTCGTGGTTTGTTCCGAACATTGCTACCAGCAATGCATTGATAAAAATTACCAAAGAAGGTACAGGAGAAACCAGCATCAGCAACCCGTTTACAATTATCGCTCAACCCACTGTAACATTGGATGCAGTACAATGTGAGGGCTATATCAATATTAACTGGAGTACCATAACCGGTGCCACTGATTATGAAGTTATGATGCTACAAGGTGATGAAATGAAAACTGAAGCAACAACCACTGGCACTTCATACTCTTTTAGTGGCTTATCTAAAGATTCTATTTACTGGATAACCGTGAGGTCAAGAATTAATGGCAGCTCCGGCAGGCGTGCTATTGCTATTTCCCGTCAACCAAATAATGGAACTTGCACGGGCACCATTTCCGATAACGATCTGAAAATTGACGCTATCATTTCACCATCTTCAGGAAGAAAATTTACATCAACTCAATTAGGCGCTTCCACGGCTATAACTGTTCGCGTAAAAAATCTGGATGATGCACCGGTCAGCAATTTCGATTTGAAATATTCTATAAACGGCACTGCCTTTATCACCGAAAATATTTCAGCCAGTATTGTTCCGGGTGGAACCTATACATACACGTTCGCAACCACAGCCGACCTTTCCGCAGCTGGTAATTACCATCTTATTGCAGTCGTGAAAAATTCAGTGGCAGATCCTGTGGCATCAAATGATACTGCTTTTACACTGGTGCGCCACGTAGATAATCAGCCATTGAATCTTACACCCTACTTTGTTGATAACGTGGAAACAGCCACTCCATTCGTTTATGAAAAAGATACAATAGCATTAAATGGGCTGGACCGTTACGATTTTTCCAGAAGCACTCTCTATGGCAGGTTAAGGACCTTTGTTAACAGTGGAATTGCCTACTCAGGCACAAGGGCGTTCACTTTGGACGCCAATCGCTATTATACTTCTGGCAACACCAATTACCTGACGGCCACATTTAACCTTACAAATTATAATGCGGTTTCAAATGACATACGTTTGGATTTTCAATATAATAATCATGGTCAGCTGTCTCACCCTAACAATAAAGTTTGGATAAGAGGTAATGATACCCAACCCTGGATAGTTGCTTATGATTTGGATGATAACCAAAATGATCCAGGTACTTATAAGAAATCGGTTAGCATTGAGGTCGCAAACCTTCTGATAGCGAACGGGCAAAGTTTTAGTCCGAGTTTCCAGGTCAGGTGGGGGCAATGGGGCGTGATTGCTGCAACGGATAAACAAAATGCAAATGGCTATTCTTTTGATGATATACGTTTATACGAAGTGTTTCAGGATTTGCAAATGTTGAGTATTGATGCTCCTGTCAAATCCAGTTGCGGACTTTCCAATAATTCAGTCATTACGGTAACGCTTCGGAATAGTTCAAATGCTTCAATTAATAATGTGCCGGTCAAGTATCGTATTAACAATGGAGCTTGGGTTGCTGAAACCATTCCATCTATTGCTGCAAATGCTACCGTTCAATATAATTTCATGGCAGGTGCAGATCTTTCTGGTTTTAATGCCTACACTATCAAAGCAATTGTCGATCTGGCGGGTGATAGTTTCCGCGAAAACGATTCAACCATGGCAACGGTTGTTAATTCGCCCATAATTTCATCTTTTCCATACCTGCAGAACTTTGAAAACAGTAATGACAATTGGTATGCAGATGGTAAAAATGCAAGCTGGGAATATGGAACTCCCGTTTCTGCAAAAATTAATCGTGCTGCCAGCGGAGCAAAGGCGTGGAAGACGAGATTGCAGGGTAACTACAATGATCTGGAGCAATCTTATTTGTATTCCCCTTGTTTTAATTTGACAGGACTGACGAATCCAACATTAAGTTTTAGTGTTGCTTTGGACCTGGAAGATTGTGGCTCACAACTATGCGATGGCACATGGGTGGAATATTCAGCGGATGGAATAACATGGAACAAGCTGGGAGCATTTGGACAGGGCACCAACTGGTATAACAAATCTGCAGATCAGCTTTGGAGTATACAGGATTTTACCCCATGGCATGTGACAACCACTTCACTGCCGACAGGTATCACACACCTGCAACTTCGCTTTGTATTGTCTTCCGATCCAGCCGTTAACAGGGAAGGTATTGCTATTGATGACGTCCATATTTATGATAACATCAATGGCATCTATGATGGAGTTACTCTGAATAGCCCTGTTAGCCAAACTATTTCCGGAAATAAATGGATTGATTTTATTAGCGGAGGAAAATTAGTTGCTTCTATTCAACCTAACAATCAAAGTTTGGGAACTACCAACGTACAGGCTTACTTAAATACGGCTGTGACCAGGTTTACTTCCTCTCAATATTATCTTGATAGAAATATCACAATTAAGCCCGCTAACAGCCCGGCAGATACTGTGCGTGTTCGTTTTTATTATTTGAATAAAGAAGTGGATAGTTTGATCAATGCAAAAGGGTGTGCGGGTTGCAGCAAGCCTGCCAGTGCATATGAATTGGGCGTTTCAAAGTATTCCGATCCTGACACAACTTTTGAAAATGGAAACATCAAT
>Ga0163163_10001283_pt1 | contig 21227 bp, 17 predicted proteins | sample S65metaG_FD_119766 | JGI IMG/M metagenome (GOLD analysis project Ga0163163, IMG submission 119766) | Switchgrass rhizosphere microbial communities from Kellogg Biological Station, Michigan, USA - S6-5 metaG | ecosystem: Host-associated > Plants > Roots > Rhizosphere > Soil | place: USA...
AACAACGTTACCACCGGTAGAATTTACCAAACGGTGATTAACAAAGAAAGAGAAGGCGCATACCTCGGGAAAACCGTTCAGGTAATTCCTCATATCACGGATGAGATCAAACGCAGAATGCTGCTGCTCGGCAACCAGGGTTATGATATCGTAATCACCGAGATTGGTGGTACGGTAGGTGACATTGAGAGTTTGCCTTTTATTGAGGCAGTGCGTCAGTTGCAATGGGAACTTCCCGACGAAGACGTTGTAGTGGTGCACCTCACCTTGATTCCTTATTTGAAAGCAGCCAAAGAGCTCAAGACAAAACCAACACAGCACAGCGTAAAATTGTTAAGCCAGGAAGGCGTCCATCCCGATATTATTGTATGTAGAACAGAAGAGGCGCTTGGACCGGAGATCAGGAGAAAAATCGCTTTATTCTGTAATGTGAAGCAGGAAGCAGTAATTGAAGCAGCTGATGCACCCACCATTTATGAAGTGCCGTTGGCGATGATGAGAGAGAAGCTTGATCTCATCTGCCTGAAAAAATTAAATATCACAAATTACCACGAGCCCGAGCTTTTGAAGTGGAAGGAATTCCTGGACAAGCTGAAATATCCAAAGAGCAAAGTCAACATTGGACTGATCGGAAAATATATTGAGCTGCAGGATGCGTACAAGTCCATCCTCGAATCTTTCATCCATGCCGGCGCGCTGAATGAGTGCAAAGTGAATGTGGTGAATGTGCACAGTGAATTCATCACTGATGAAAATGTAGCCGAAAAGCTTGGCAACCTCGATGGGTTGCTGGTTGCTCCGGGATTCGGTCATCGTGGCGTAGAAGGAAAGATAGTTGCCGTGAAGTATGCCAGGCAAAATGGTTTGCCATTCTTCGGCATCTGCCTTGGTATGCAAATGGCAGTGATTGAATTTGCCAGAGATGTATTGGGACTGAAGGCAGCGCATTCCACTGAAATGAATCCGGAAACACCAGATCCTGTCATAGACCTCATGGAAGAACAGAAGAAGATTACTGCAAAGGGCGGTACCATGCGACTTGGCACATATCCTTGTGAGCTGAGACCGGGTTCACTGGCGATGGAAATTTACAGAACGAATGAGACCAGTGAGAGACACCGTCATCGCTGGGAATTTAATAATGCCTACCTGCAGGCATTTGAAGAAGCTGGTATGATTGCCAGCGGAAAAAATCCAGCAACAGGACTCGTTGAAATTGTTGAGATTCCATCACATCCTTATTTCATCGGCGTTCAATACCACCCTGAATTAAAAAGTACGGTTGAAAATCCCCATCCGCTTTTTGTGAATTTCATCAAAGCGTCGAAGGAATTTGCAGAGAAGAAGAACGCGACTAAGAATCCGCTGTTGCAGAGTGAATTGATTTAGATTCTAGAATCTAATTCTCATACTTACTCAACACCCCCTTCTTCATCCTTCCCCACATATTGTCGAAACTGTGATGATCGTTGTCGCGCCATTTTTTTGAGAAGCTTCGGATTTTTTCAGTGCGATCTTCTTTTGAAAGTTCGAACAGCTCGCGAATCGCGGCCATATTGTTTTCCTGCACCAGCATGTTATAAGCTTCCTTCAGTTCACGTTCCTTTTTGATATTTGATTGCGTCATCTCTTTTTCTAATTCTTCGCGCCAGAAAACCTTTTCATCATAGGCGCCGGCGGGCAGCATAGACTTTGTAATAACCGGCATCAATTCGATCAGCATCAGAATGACCACAATGAGATAATATCGAAATTGAAGCGCGGGATTATCTTTCAGCAGATTGTTCAGGGCTTCTGCACGCGTAAGAAATCCGTCATTGAGATATTGAATGAAAACCTGCTCTTCTTTTTGTTTCCTGCCTTCTATCTCCTGTAATTCCTTATCGACTGATTCCAGCTTTGGCAATTGTTTCGTTTGCAATTGCTGGTAGGCTTCGTCCAGTTTCTCGTACTCATTTTTCTTGGCCACCGCTATTTCACGGATGCCTACTTTGCCCGTACCTCCGGAGCCATCTGCTTCTGCGATAAAGTTCTGCCTCGCATTATCCACCGCCGTAGATTGAGTCAGGAGTGATTTTTCGAGTTCTGATTTTTGAGCAAGCAATTCTGTTTTCCTGTTATTGTATAGCGAATCAAGCTCCTGGCGTTTTACCATTTTTCTCTTTTCATTGTCGAGTGAAGACTGCATTCGGATCTCCTTATCGAAAATGTAGAGAATGGCGGGCTGGGCCATAAACATTCCGATGGTGAGCGCCAGAAACCCCCGAAATACCAGGGGTGTGAATTTTCTTTTATTGGATTTGTTAATGCCCTTGATCAAGGCCCGGTCTATGCAGAGTACGATGAAACCCATAAAAAACCCGAGTGGCAGGTAAAGCCAGGCTTTGTCAACGACAGTTGAGAAAAAATACGTCCAGGCTAATGTGGCAAACGCCCAGGTTGCCAGCACGGTCATGCCAATGATTCGGTATCGGTTGCGATCCACAACACAGTCAATAATCAATTCTCTTTCAGCAGTGGCAAGCCACCATAGAAATTCTGTGAATTCCGATGGCTCATAATTTTCCCTTTGGGAAATTGAAATGTTTTTTTCTTCCATAATTATGGGAATTAAAGATGATGCTTCAGTAGACAGGTTGAGGTGGGAACGCTTGGTTAACGTGGTTAACTGATCATTAGTCTATGAGAGTCGTTAAAAAATACCAAATGTGGTTAACCCAATTAACCTAATCAACCCAATTACCCTCCCAACCTTCTTACCCTACTTAACCTCCAAATACCTACCTTTGCCCCCTAATTTTCTACAGGTATGCAAATGGACAGGAATACCATCATTGGTTTTGTGTTGTTGGCGGCGTTATTCTTCGGTTACTTCTGGTTCACCCGACAGGGGCAGCTGGAATATGAAAAAAATCAAAAACATATAAGAGATTCAGTTGCTGCAATTCAACCCAAGGTTGATACGTCATTGGCACGGCTCGACTCCACCAAGAGAGACTCAGCCATGCAGGCGGCTTCTGCAGGTGGATTCAAAGCGGCTTCCCAGGGCGCAGAAGAACTGACCGTGGTTGAAAACGATGTGATGAAGATCAGCTTCTCCAACAGGGGAGGTCAGCCCCGCCTGGTTCAACTGAAAAACTACAGATCCCTCGATAGCCAGGAAGTAAAACTGGTTGAGGGCGACTTCGATAAAATCACGTATCCCATCAATACAGGCGCCAATCGACTGGCGCAAATATCATCACTGATGTTCGCCCCGGCCAAGCTGACCAAAAATGCGGATGGCAGTCAAAAGATTGCCTATCAGTTGAGCGACTCATCCGGTCTTTCTGTTATTCATGAATACGTGATCAGGCCAGCCGACTATATGATTGACTGGAATCTGCAAATGACTGGTGCCGACAGGCTTCTGACCCAAAACAGCCTGAACCTGACTTGGCAACTTGAAGCCAAGCAGCACGAGCACGATATCAAGGGAGAAAAAAGAGAAACACAGATTGGTTTTTGGGAAGGTAACGACTACGATTATTTTACACTCCTTCGTACCCAAAATCACAACTTCGAAAAGCCTGTACAGTGGGTGAGCATCAAGCAGAAATTCTTCAACACCACCCTGATTGCTAAAAATAATTTTACCTCTGGTGATATTACCTGTACGATTCCCGGCGATTCCTCCGGTATCGTGACCGCGGCTATCACTAATTTGAAAATGACCCTGCCAACCGGAACCGTTGCAAATATTCCTTTTCAGATTTATTACGGTCCGAACGAATTCGGCATCCTCAAATCATATGGCTATGGAATGCAAAATGTGATCAACCTTGGCCAGGGCATGTATGCCTTTGTAAAATATATCAACCGGTTTATTATTATTCCGGTGTTTGATCTGATTAAGAAATCCGGTGTGAGTCTTGGTTTGGCAATTGCATTGTTGACGATCTTCATTCGTTTGCTCACCTCGCCACTTGTTTACACCAGTTACCTCAGCGGTGCAAAAATGAAAGCTCTTCGTCCGGAGCTGGATGTGTTGAAGGCAAAATACAAGGATGATCAGCAGGCCTTCAGCATGGAGCAAATGAAACTGTTCCGAACGGCCGGCGTAAACCCGCTGGGAGGCTGTATCCCGGCCCTGTTGCAGATTCCCATATTCTTCTCTTTATATAGTTTCTTTAACGCCAATATTGACCTGCGCGGACAAAGTTTTTGGTGGGCAAAAGATCTGTCAACCTATGACTCCATCCTCAACTTCGGTCATATCCCCCTCATTAGTTCAGTGTATGGTTCGCACGTAAGTTTGTTCACGCTGCTCGCTGTTGCAACCAGTTTGTTGATTTCGATATACAGCATGAGCATGACGCCGGATCAGAACAATCCCATGTTGAAATACATGCCCTATATTTTCCCCTTCTTCCTTTTGGGCATCTTCAACGGGCTTCCTGCGGCCCTGACCTGGTACTACACCGTGTCTAACGTGATTACCCTGATTCTGCAGTATGTAATCCAACATTACATCATTAACCACGACAAGATCCTGGCGCAGATTGAGGAAAACAAGAAGAAGCCAAAATCGAAATCAAAGTGGCAGGAAAGGCTTGAGCAGATGCAGGAATCGCAGAAAAAACTGCAGGACATGAAGGAAAAATCCCAAAAGAAATAAACTTAAAAGCCTGGTCCCCATAGTGCTGTGAGAACCAGGCTTTTTAATTTTAACAGGCATTCGGGCAACCCCAAACCCAATTTTACTATCTTAGATTAAACAGGCACAACGATGAAACCGCAAAGGCTTATTCTGTTTTTGATCGGATCAGTTCTTGCTATACCCGCACTTGCCCAAAAGATGATGTCGGAAGGAACGCTGGTTTATACGATTAGCGTACAAACCGGCAGCAAGGAACCCCAGATGGCCGACATGTTTGACGGCGCATCTACCACCATTTACCTGAAAGGGGGGCTCAGCCGCTCTGACATGGTAACTGCATTAGGTACTTCAACCACCATTTATGATAGTCGCTCCGGTAGTGGCGCAGTATTGAAAGAATACAGCGGCCAGAAGTTACTGATTAAGATGAACAGGAATAACTGGGTTGACAAGAATAAGAAATACGAGGGCATCACCTTTACGCCCACAAATGAAACGAAGACGATCGCAGGTTATACCTGCAAAAAGGCGATTGCAAAACTAAAAGACGGAACTTCCTTTACAGTTTATTATACCACCGATCTGACCACGGAAAACAAGGAATATGATTACCAGTTCAAGACCCTTCCGGGGCTGGCATTGGAATATGAATCTACCGTGGGAAACCTGCACGTAAGATATACGGCATCAAAGATCAATTTTGATCCGGTTCCGGCACAGAAATTTGCCGTTCCTCAATCTGGTTACAGAGAGATGACTTATGAAGAGAGTAGTAAAGCGGGACAGTAAAAAAGCGATTATGGATTGCTTTTGTAAGTAGGCCCAAGCTTGATGAAAGAAGGAATTTTGATTTTGTTCTGATGTGGCAGAACATAAACCACGTTCCCTTTTTGGTAAGTGATGATTGAATTCATCACCATGTATTGATCAGACCTGCTGAAGTTGAAAGTCTTGCTGCCATTGTATCCGTGGCCATACTTCAGCGAGAAGGGAATAGCCGTTTTGAGGTTTGAATAAACCTTCATTTTACTTGTTCTGTCGTCACCATTACTGGTGCCGCTCACCGCAAAAACATATCCGCTGAAAGCAATCAGGGCGGGTATGAAAAATGATTTTTTTACAAATGACAGCAGCATGGTAGGGTGTTTCTGTTACAAATATAATAAATAAAATTCCATCGGGCCGAACCGCCCATCAATGGGTTTAGTATTTATTTAACGTTTGACTTTAAAAAAGGTTACGATTTTTTTGATGCGTTCGGGAAAAGCATTAACTTTCAATAACCCATCACCAATGAAAGAAAATCCATACCGGCAGGATAATGAGGAACTTAGAGAACTATTGAGGCAATTTGAAAACCTAAGAGCTGGCCGGGCTCATTCCTTTCTGGACGAAGAATCTTTCGAACGCATAGTTGACCATTACGATGACAAAGACGACCTGACCAAGGCCCTGGAAGCCGTTGAACTGGGGATTGAACAATATCCCTATTCCTCCTCACTTTTGGTTAAGAAGGCCGACCTGCTGATTGCCACCCGCAAGTACGCAGACGCCATGTATTACCTGGAGCAGGCGGAAATCCTGGATAGCACCGATATTGACATTTATATTTTGAAGACCGATGCTTACCTGGCCCTGGACCAGCAGGAAAAGGCCGTTTTACTGCTGGAGGAAGCGGTGAAGCAGTTTGAAGGAGAGGACCGGATTAACCTTCTTTTTGAGCTTGCAGACGTGTATGACGACTATGAGGAATTCGATAAGGTATTCGATTGCCTCAGGCTTATTTTGCAGCACGATCCCACCAACGAAGAAGCACTTTACAAGATTTGTTTCTGGACCGATTTCACCGGCCGCAACGAAGAAGGGATCAGGTTACATCAACACATTATTGACGAACATCCTTACAGTGAGCTTGCCTGGTTCAACCTTGCAGCAGCTTACCAGGGTTTGAAGCTTTACGAAAAATCAATCGACGCTTACAAATATGCGATCGTCATCAATGAAAAGTTTGATTATGCCTATCGCAATATGGGTGATGCATACATCAGGCTTCGCAAGTACAAGGATGCGATTGAATCCCTTGAAAAAGTAGTAGAACTTTCAAGGCCCGAAGACGTTATTTATGAAGCGATTGGTCATTGCTACGACAAATTAAAAAATTACGCAACCGCGAGATTTTATTACAAGAAAGCATCGCACCTGAATTCGGACGATAGCAAGTTGTACTATAAAATTGCCTGTACCTATATCAACGAAACTTCCTGGAACAAGGCCATGCAATATCTCGAGTCGGCCATCAGGATTCACCGCACGCAACCTGAATTCAATGTTGCGATGGGCGAATGCCTCATGCAGGTGAAAAAAATGAAAGAAGCAGTTCATTATTTTTCCGTTGCTGTGAGGGCACGTCCGCGTAATACGGGATGCTGGGAAGCCCTGATTCGTTGCCTGTACAAAGTAGGCTACTTTGCAGAGGCAGAAGAGCAGGTAAGGGTTGCTCAGAAAGCCACCGGTAACAAACCACTTTTTGTTTTTTTGAAGAGCGCCATTCTATTTGCCATGGGCCGTTCCAAAGAAGCATTACTCCACTTGGAGAAGGCGATGGAGAAGTCTCCAAGGCTGCTGAAAAAATTCATCGAGCTCAATCCCGTCATTCTTCAAAATCAGCAGGTGGTTGATCTGATTGCCCGGTATAAACGAAATAAGTCTATTTAGGGTATCATAGCCAGGTCGCTAAAAACACGCGTCTGGTCGCACGATGAGAATAATTCTCTCATTCTTCCCTATTTTTGCGCCAATTTCAAAACGGATTCATGAATTTCAAACTGACACAGATACCTGAAAGAAATTTGAAACCCAGGGCGCACGGCATTACGATGGTCATGGACAAGGGCTTGAGCATTGAAGAGGCAAAGAACTTTTTGAGCGTTGCACATCCGCACGTGGATATCGTTAAGCTTGGTTTCGGCACCTCATTCGTAACGCCCAACCTTCGTGAGAAAATTGAGGTCTACCAGCAATTTGATATCCCCGTTTATTTTGGCGGAACCCTTTTTGAAGCTTTTTTAATTCGAAATCAGTTTGAAGATTATATCTCGGTTTGCAAGGATTACGGCATCTCCTATATGGAAGTCAGCGACGGGTCTATTACCATTCCCCATGCTGAAAAATGCGGCTACATCGAAAAGCTTACCAAACACGGTGTTGTGCTGAGTGAAGTGGGCAGCAAGGATGCAGCACATATTATACCACCCTATAAGTGGATTGAATTGATGCGTGCGGAATTGCAGGCAGGTGCCACCTATGTTATTGCAGAAGCTCGTGAGGCTGGCAATGTAGGGATCTACAGGGGGACGGGAGAAGTGAGAGAGGGCCTGGTGCAGGAAATACTGACGCAGATTCCTGAAGACAAAATCATTTGGGAGGCTCCACAGAAGGCGCAACAATTATACTTCATTGAATTGGTAGGCTGCAATGTTAACCTTGGCAATATTGCTCCTTCGGAGGTTCTTCCCATGGAAACCATGCGCATTGGTTTACGTGGCGACACCTTCCATCTCTTCCTGAATAAAGAAGAGGCGTCATGAGAAAATTTGGCCTGATCGGGTATCCCCTCAGTCATTCTTTTTCGAAAAAATATTTTGCGGCGAAGTTTGAAAGGGAGGGCATCGAGGATGCCAGTTATGATTTGTTTCCCATTCCTTCTATCGACGAATTTCCCGGCATCCTTCGTGCTCATCCGGATCTGCTGGGACTCAATGTTACCATTCCCTACAAGGAGAAATTATTTCCTTTTCTCTCCAACTATAATTCCATTGTGAAGGCCACAGGCGCGTGCAATTGCATTCGCATTGAAAATGGTTCCCTGAATGGTTTTAACACCGATGTAATTGGCTTTGAAAAGTCGCTGGTGAAAAAACTACAGCCGCATCATCGCGCTGCCTTGGTATTAGGCACAGGCGGCGCGGCAAAAGCGGTTGAGTTCGTGTTGCAGAATTTAGGCATCAGATTTAAATCAGTAAGTCGCGGGAAAAGCGAAGGGACGATTGGCTACACCGATATCACGCCTGAGTTGTTACAGGACTATTTGCTGGTCATTAATACCACACCCGTCGGTATGTATCCCGCCGTGGATGAGTGCCCCGGATTGCCTTACGAATCGGTTTCATTCATGCACTACTTCTTTGACCTGGTTTATAACCCTGAGAAGACGCTGTTCCTCCAAAAAGCAGAGCAGAAGGGTGCAACCATCGAAAATGGACTTGAAATGCTCGTGATCCAGGCTGAAGAAAGCTGGAACATCTGGAATGAATAATCTCTACAAATTATTGCCCGAAAGTTTCAGCCTGGCTTTTTCAGGAAGGGAAGCGATTTTTTTCGCTTCATAATTATAGCAGATCATCGCGGTTTTGGCCATTGCGGCAACTTTACGTTTGTCACCTTCTCCTGTCTCAAGCTTGTAAATGAGATCAAAGCCCAGCTTATTGATTTCCGTTGCGGTCACAGAAGCATTGATGATATCTCCATAAAACAACTCTTTGATGAATTCGATGGCAACATCCCTCATGATGAGACCGACGCCCTCTACCGACATTTCGCCATAACCATGATGGGCCAGGAATTGCACGCGGGCCTCATGAATAATGGAAAGAATGGTATCATTGCCCACATGCCCGCCGTAGTTTACGTCGGTTATGCGTACGGGTATGTTTGTGGAAAAAGGAAATGTTGCAGGTGCGTCGATCCTGATCCTTGTCATGCGAAGTTTTTGAAATCAAAATTAGAACAGCGGGTACTGGGAGTAAAAGTAATTTTTCTCCTCTCTCAAAAGTTGGATCAATTCTGCAATATCGAGGAAATTCCCGCTATCAGGCGTGTAACTGGATTGCGACATTTTTTCTTTCCATGCCTTGAATTTTTCGCGCCATGATTTACTGTCACTGAAAAGTTTGTCGCTCAGGTCTTCGTCAACCGTATCGAGATTGAGCATGTAGATCACGTCCTTGAATTTTGAAGATACCTGGATGGGTTCTCCATTGGGCCCCTGGATGGTGAAATATTCTTCGTCACCATTTCGAACCAGTCCGGTGAGGTTGATGGGATAGCTGGCTTCGGTAAGATCGATGTCACCGACCAACGGCTTTGATTCCTGCGATTGATAATTCCAGTGTTTTTCATTTTCTTCCTCGGGAGGGTAGTAGGCGGCAGCAATGGAACCGGCAGCGGTGGCGGATTTAAGACGACGGGTTCGGAGGCCGGCCATTGCCAGCTGGGCAGCGCCTAATGCTGAGGGCACGCCTAGCATAACGGGTTTATGTTTTGAAACGGGGGCTATACTATTTTGATCAGCTGCTGAGGCTGAGACGGGTGCATTTTGAGCGGGAATGGACTCTATGGAAGAGCGGAAAAAAATTGCGTAAGCACCCCAGAGCATGATACCAACAACTGCAGCCGCAGCAGCAACCCGGAAAATGGGCCGAAGGACACCGCGACCCGAAGGAATGATGACTTCTTCTTCACCTCCAAGGCTTGTCAAAATCCTGTTCCATACGGAAGCGGGTGGCTGGTTGGTGGCAGAAAGTAATTTTTCACGAAGGGACAGGGGCTGGTCCAGGTCTTCCCGGACGCGATCCCAGATTTCTTCCGGAGGTTGAACTTCGTGATTGTATAATTTCTTTTCCCAATTCATTCAGGTCTATTTTGCCTCTTTTCTTCTACCCTCAATTTTTGACTGAAGGATCGCCTTAGCCCTTGCGAGCTGCGACTTGCTGGTTCCCTCACTGATACCCATCATGTCGGCTATTTCCCTGTGGGTGTACCCTTCCACCACGTACAGGTTGAAAACGGTGCGGTACCCTGGCGAAAGTTCCTGGATGATTTGCATCAGGTCTTTTATGTCTAGTTTATCTATCGCCGACCAGCCGCGGTCTTCTATCGAGACCTCCTGCGATTCAGTTATCGGGTACATATTTGAAGCCCTTCGATAATGTTCGATGGCCGTATTCACAAAAATTCGTCGCACCCAACCCTCAAAAGATCCTTCGGCCCTGTACTTGTCCAGGTTTCTGAACACCTTGACAAAGCCATCCTGTAAAATATCCTGGGCGTCCTCTGGATTGCCGGCGTATCGAAGACAAACAGCGTACATTTTAGGAGAAAAATGACGGTATAATTGCTCCTGAGTCCTGCGATCACCTGCCAGTGAACCCCTTATTAAGTCGGCTTCGGAAATATTTTGGTTGCTTGGTAGGGCCATGAATTGTTAAAAATCTTGAATAATCCTGAAAAATAAGAAATTATGATTGCCTCAGGCCCTGTTTTTCCCGCAAAAAATTGACCAGTTGGTCCATTGCTTTTCGGCGGTGGCTGTACTTATTTTTCTCGTGGGTTGTCATTTCTGCAAAACTTTTTGAGGCGCCAGTCGGTTGAAACACGGGGTCATAGCCGAAGCCCATGTCTCCATGCGGGGCTTCAAGAATGTTGCCCTCGCAGACGCCTTCAAAATAGTGGGATTCATTATCTAAAATGAGGGCGATAACCGTACGGAATTTTGCCCGCCTGTTTTCCTCGTCTCTTAATTTGTAAAGCAGCTTTTCGGTGTTTTTTTTGAAATCTCTTTCTTCGCCGGCATACCTCGCGCTTTTTACGCCTGGTTCACCCTGGAGTGCATCCACTTCGAGTCCCGTATCCTCGCCAAAACAATTCTTTCCCGTTAACTGGTGAATGACCCTCGCCTTTTCCATTGCATTTTGTTCCAGCGTATCGAAGGGCTCGGGGATTTCAATGAAGAGTCCGGCCTCTCCGAGTGTAACGATCGAGAGGTCATCGTTCAGTGCCGCCCTTATTTCTTCCACCTTGTGCGAGTTCTGGGTGGCGAAAATGATTTCCTTCATATCAGGCATTTAGATTGAGAACAGATTTTTCAGGCACAGCCACAGTTTACTCTTAAGCAGCTTGTCGTTTTCCAGTTCTTCAAGGGAAGGAGAAGAAAGAAACCGGATGTTGTTGAAGGATTGTATCTGGAAGAAAGGAAAATGAAGCGGAACTCCGATTGATTCCGGATTCATTCCGAAAAGCATGATCACATTCGATTTCAGGTGAGCATTCCAGTTATCATATGCGCTTGTTGACAACGAAGCTTTGTTGACAATCGCAACATCGTCCAGGGTAAGATTGCATGCGCCAAAAATGCCACCTAAAAACTGAAGTAAGCCTGCCGGCAAAAAAGCTTCCTCCCTGTAATCCACCACCAACGCTATTTTACGCCTGTTGCCCCCAAGGAATGGAATTGAAATTTTTTTTTCTCCTGCGGAAAGGGATTCATGCTTATCAAGTTCTATCAACACATCCTTGTATAAATCCACTAATGTAATCGTGCTCAGTTGAATATTCTCTAAACCCATATATATTAACGCTTGTGTAAGAAAGGACCGCGATTTTTTTTGTTTCTTTGTGACAAAATTAACCATTTATGATTGCCACATCGGACTGGCTTTTAACGAAAGTGGAAAGAAGCAAATTAGCCGATATTGATCTCGATAATCTTGCCTTTGGAAAATTTTTCACCGACCATATGCTGGAAGTTGATTTTGAGGGTGGAGAATGGAAAACTGTTGAAATTAAACCCTATCAGCCCCTCTTGCTGGAGCCTTCATTGGCTGCCCTGCATTATGGCCAGGCAATATTTGAAGGAATTAAGGCCTTCAAAAATTCCAGCGGGGAAGCATTCATATTCAGGCCACACGATAATTTTCGCAGGTTTAATATTTCGGCGCAACGCATGCAGATGCCTGAGGTACCTGAGGATATTTTCATAGAGGGTATGCGCAGGCTTATTGAGCTTGATAAAGCCTGGATTCCGCAACGTAAGGACCATTCCCTGTACATCAGGCCCTTCATGTTCTCATCTGACCATGTGATTGGCGTAAAACCTTCAGACAATTACAAATTCCTCATCATCTTGAGTCCCACGGGGCCGTACTATGCCAACCCGATGCGGATTTATGTGGAAGAGAAATATGTGAGAGCGGCCGAAGGCGGAGTGGGTTTTGCGAAGGCTGCAGGTAATTACGGTGGAGCCATGCTCGCCACTGCAGAAGCAAAGAAAAAGGGTTATGACCAGGTACTTTGGACAGACGCATTTGAGCATAAATATGTGCAGGAAATCGGTACTATGAATGTGTTCTTCATTGTTGGGAACAAGGCGCTTACACCCGACCTGGAAAGCGGTACCATTCTGAACGGAGTTACCCGCGACAGTGTGGTGGTATTGTTGAAGGAACTGGGCCTGCAGGTTGAGGAAAGACCTGTTTCCATTGATGAGATCATTGCAGCTCACAAGTCCGGGCAGCTCAAAGAGGTTTTCGGAACCGGCACTGCGGCCACCATTTCTCCCATTCGTGAGCTCCGTTATAAAGAATACGTGATGAATTTCAACGTAGACGAGTGGAAGACAGCCCCCTGGCTTAAACAAACCATGATGGATATCAGGGAAGGCAGGAGAGAGGACAGGTATGAGTGGATGTATAAGATTTAATAGCGGATTGTAGATTGTTGATTGTGGATCATATTTCTGCCAACCGCCAAGCGCAAGCATATATTAACTTTTCCGCCAGTTTTTTGGTATTTAAAGGCAGGGTCCTTACCTTTGCCTCCCCAAAATAAAAGGTCAGAATGCCTACAATACAGCAATTAGTAAGAAAAGGAAGAGAAATCATTAAGGCGAAGAGCAAATCCAGGGCTCTGGATAGCTGTCCGCAGCGCAGGGGTGTTTGCACCCGTGTGTACACCACTACGCCCAAAAAGCCTAACTCAGCTTTGCGTAAGGTGGCAAAAGTGCGTCTGACCAACAAGGTTGAGGTAATTGCTTACATCCCGGGTGAGGGTCATAACCTCCAGGAACATTCCATCGTGCTGATCCGCGGCGGTAGGGTAAAAGATCTTCCAGGTGTACGTTATCACATTGTAAGGGGAAGCCTTGATACTGCGGGTGTGAAAGATCGTAAGAAGAGCCGTTCTAAATACGGTACCAAGAAAGAAAAAGCAGGGGCAAAAAAATAAGCATTCAACCAGAATAAAAAATCTCCAAAAAATTTTCGATAAATGAGGAAAGCACAAGCCAAGAAATTACCACTCGCGCCAGACCCCAGGTTTAGCGACAAGTTGGTTACCCGTTTTGTAAACAACCTGATGTGGCAGGGTAAGAAAAGTGGTGCATACACTGTATTCTACAATGCGCTTGAAAGGGTTCAAAAGCAAACTGGTGAAGATGGCTATGAAATCTGGAAAAGAGCGCTTTCAAATGTGACTCCCTCCGTTGAAGTTCGCAGCCGTCGTATTGGTGGTGCAACCTTTCAGATTCCTGCAGAGGTTCGTCCCGACAGGAAAGTTTCCCTCAGCATCAAATGGCTGATCCGTTTCAGCAGGGAAAGAAATGGCCGCAGCATGGCTGAAAAACTCGCTAACGAAATCGTTGCTGCAAGCAAAGGTGAAGGTGGCGCATTCAAGAAGAAAGAAGATACACACAAGATGGCCGAAGCCAACAAAGCGTTCGCTCACTTCCGCGTTTAATATTACTTCGTTAACATATAATTTTTCAATGCGATGCCATTCCGTAAAAACGGGATGGCATTTTTCATTTAGCGGGATTTCGGTTGATGTTCACACCATAATATATTGCAGCGCACCTTTTCACCGAATTTAACGGTTTCATTCATCGGATTTATTGGACCATTCGTCGAATCAGATATTAGCTTTTTTTCCCGAAGTGCGTTAGTTACAAGCGCGTATGCATGGTTGTTATGAGCCAATGATAACTCTACGAGCAGGTCACTTGCATGCGCCGTAGTTTTACGTTTACTTTGTTCTAGTAATTGTACGTCCGAATACCATTTGAAAACTGAGACCCATGAGAACGAAAATTTACACGCTCGTGGTGTGTTTTGTACTCGCTGCACTCACACCCTTCACACTGAGCGCCCAAAACTGTGCAACGCTGCAGGCCACCTGCACGCCCGCAGAATCCCGATGCTTCGCAACGGGATCCATGACTATCGATGCAACTGGCGGTTCCGGAAACTATAACTACAAGGTTACAGGTCCCGTTAACACCACCTACACTTCGTCAAACATTATTACAGGCTTGCAAGCCGGAACTTATTCGGTATCCGTTAAGGATATCGTTTCAGGTTGCGTGACCCAGGTAGACAATGTAATTGTAACCGGTAGTTATGCTGATCCCCGCTTTTCACTGACCAAGACCGATGTGGTTTGTATGAACGCAAATGATGGATCAATTTCTGTGACCGGATTATCAAACGGCCGATCGCCATTTACATACACGATCATCGCACCTTCAGCGATGGGTGTAGGAACAACGAATTCAACAGGTAATTTCAATAACCTGATTGGTGGCGATTACCTCATTCAGTTAAAAGACTCCTGCGGTGGTATTCAAACCCGCGCCATCACCATTTTGAACTATACCTGGTGGATCGAAACAGCTACAGTTACCCGTTCGGGTTGTTCCAACGGTAACGTGGCAATTACACTTAAGGACAGCCGCGGTAACCTGAATACTTCAGGATCCACATTCAATGGGTATACTTATGGTTATATCGATGTGAATGGCGACACCACCTGGGGATCCAGCCGCACGTTTACCATTGACATCAGTGCCATGAAGAATGTGACACTTGTTGCGAAAGATAACTGCGGTCATGTACTGAAGACAATCTGGACCGACACCTATATTCCTGCCGTTGCTGCATCAGTAACCATTAGTGCCAAAACATGTTCGGGATTCACTGCCACCGTAACTGGCCAGGCAAACCTGACAAGCCCGCAATATTGTATTTATGATGCGTCGAACGTTCAGCTCAGCTGTAATACCACCGGCGTGTTTACCAATCTTGCATATGGAACTTATTCCATCCAGATTAAAGATGGCTGTTATGACACAACGCTCACGCGCACATTTACACAATTACAGGCAGTTCCTTCACTGGGCGCGTCTGTAAATATTACCGGTAGAGATTGTAGCGGATTTGACGCGGGCGTCACTACAGCAACGAACCTGACGAACCCGACCTACTGCCTGTTTGATGGTTCGAATGTGCAGTTATCTTGTAATTCAACCGGTACCTTCAATAATTTGCCTTATGGCTCATATTGTATCAAAATGACTGACGGTTGTTATGATACTACCATCAGCAGGTGCTTCACTGTGACGCGCGGTATTCCTGCTGTTGCCAATACAGTTGCTATTTCAAATAAACTATGTGCCGGATTTACAGCAACCATCACTGGTCAAACCAACTTGCTAAGTCCACAATATTGTATTTATGACAATCTTGGTAACCAGGTAAGCTGTAATGGTACAGGTGTGTTCAACAACGTTCCGTATGGTGATTATTGCATCCAGATTAAAGACGGATGTTATGATACCACCATTACACGTTGCTTTACGGTTACGCCAGCTATTCCTTCGATGGGTGCTTCAGTGACCATTTCAAACAGGGCATGTAGCACTTACTCGGCAACCGTGACCGGTCAAACAAACCTGACTACACCCACATACACACTGCTGGACAGCACCAGCGCTGTGGTGGCAACCAATTCAACGGGTGTGTTCAACAATATTCCCTACGGTTCATATTGCATCAGTATGAAGGATGGTTGCTTTGATACCACTATTACCAGGTGCTTCTCTGCATACCAGCAGGTGATGAGTTTCGCTACAGCCGTTACACAGTCTTGTATCATTGGCAGAAGTAATTTCAAGTTTACGATTACCAATGGTACGCCGGGCTATACGGTGTATGCGACGAATGTTGCTGGTGACACCACCGCGACTGCTTCTTCTGCTACCACCACCATCAACCTGACTGATATGCCGGATCTCGGATTTGGTATACCCTACACATTCATTATCGTAGATGCTTGCGGACAAAGGGTTGCAAATAACGTATTGAGTGCACCCAGTAACCTGAACCATGCGATTACGATTAAGAGCAAGTGTCCTACCGGATTATTGCAAAATGGTGCAGGTGATATTCAACTTAGTCTTTCAACCAATATTGGTGGTATCACGCCGCTGATCATTGCCAAGAATGGAACCGCTGTGAGCATGAACTATAGCAGTGCAAGCGGTGGAATGTACTATTTCATTGACCTGGAGCCCGCAACTTACGTGTTGCAATACACCATCGCCGGTTGCGCAAACAAATACAATGATACGGTAGTCATTTATCCATACGCCTTCCCGAACCTGAGCAAATCGGCTGCATACCAGTGCGACAACAACAGTTTCAGTTTGGGTGCCTCTGTGAATAACGGTGTAGGACCGTTTACCTACGAGATTATCGGAAGTAATCCTTCAATTCCAAGTATCAATGCGGGTCCGCAGGCGAGCCCCGTATTCTCGATCAATAACGGTACCGCTTACTCGCTTATCAGGTTGCGCGCCACGGATGCATGCGGTAACGCAACGTTGAATGACGTGAGCATTCTGCCGCTTGCGAATATCCTGGTGAATACAACTTCGAACTGCTTCTTCGACAATGTGACACTGGCAGTGGATACGATACCGAACGCAACTTATACCTGGTATAAGAAGACGAGCGCGGTTGACAGTACTATCATCGGTTCATCCATGAACTATAATATGGCCATGTTCAAACCTGCAGATACTGGTATCTACGTGTGCAAGATTTCTGTGAACAGTGGATGTCTAACCACGATATCTTCATTCGACATGGATGGAAGTTGCGGTGGTCACCTGATACTGCCCGTAACTGATATCAAATTCACGGGTAAGCCGCTGGGTGGTGTGGTTCAGCTGAACTGGGTCACGAGCGACGAGACCAATCAGCTGGCGTATGTAGTTGAGCGAAGCAATGATGCTGCAAAAGGATTCACAGCCATCGGTTCTGTGCCTGCCGTGAATGGAGCTCATAACAGTTACAACTGGACTGATAACAATCCGCTGCCGGGCAACAATTATTACCGCATCAGGATTGTTGACAAACAAAACCAATTGAGTTATACTAAAACCCTTGTAATAAATGCCGGAAAAGGCGCCGCCATCAAAATTTATCCGAATCCTGCCAAGGATCAGCTGATGGTTATCATTTCCGGAAAGGAAGCGCAAAATTATGAGCTGGTTATGTACAGTGTGTCTGGCCAGACAGTTTACCAGCGCTCGGTTCAGCATGCCACCCAGGAAACGATAAAGGTGAGCAGGACTGCCACCATGAAACCCGGAATTTACATGCTTAAGGTTGCCAACCAGACGACGGGTGACATCAGTACTTATAAGATCTTGTTTGAATAATGCGCTTCTCAGTCTCTCATGGTAAAAAAAGGCCCCGGTTTATGCTGGGGCTTTTGTTTTTCCACAATTGGCAGGAGGACCTACCTTAATTTTTTTTTAGCATTTTAATCAGTACCTTTGCAAACCGAAATTTAGAGGCAAATCCGTAATTCTCCGCCGCCATAGAAATGATTGATTAACAGGAGAATGTGAAAGGCGGAAAGAAACCCTGAAAAAGACACTCAAACGCTTTTAATAAAACAAAATGGCAGACTTAAGATTTCAAAGAAATTTTGGTATCGCGGCTCATATCGACGCCGGGAAGACTACCACTACAGAACGTATTCTGTATTATACCGGTGTTTCCCACAAGATCGGAGAAGTGCATGATGGCGCAGCCACCATGGACTGGATGGAACAGGAAAAAGAGAGGGGTATCACCATCACTTCTGCTGCTACAACCTGCTTCTGGCATTTCCCGACCAACCAGGGAAAGAAAGACGCAAATACCAAACAGTATAAATTCAACATCATCGATACACCGGGTCACGTTGACTTCACCGTTGAAGTAGAACGTTCCTTGCGCGTTCTGGATGGTTTGTTGGCATTGTTTTGCGCTGTATCCGGCGTAGAGCCCCAGAGTGAAACCGTTTGGCGCCAGGCCAATCGTTATAAAGTTCCAAGGATTGGTTTTGTAAACAAGATGGATCGTGCCGGAGCCGACTTCCTGAACGTGGTTAAACAAGTGAAGGAAATGTTGGGTGCCAAAGCCGTTCCTCTTCAATTGCCAATCGGCGCCGAAGATAATTTCACCGGCGTGGTGGATCTGATCCAGATGAAAGGAATTATTTGGGAAGAAGAAACCAAAGGCATGACCTATAAAGAAGTTCCCATTCCAGCAGACATGATGGATGAAGTGAACGAATGGAGACAACACCTGATTGAAGCCGTTGCTGAATACGATGAAAAATTACTCGAGAAGTTCTTCGATGATCCGAACACCATCACCGAAGATGAAGTGCACGAAGCGATTCGCAAAGCAACGATTGATATCTCCATCATCCCGATGATGTGTGGTTCTTCATTCAAGAACAAAGGTGTACAAACCGCACTGGATGCTATTGTGAGATATTTGCCCGGTCCGCTTGACATTGAAGCCGTGAAAGGAACAGATCCCAAAACCGGGGAAGAGCTGATTCGTAAGCCGGATGCAAAAGAACCTTTTGCAGCCCTTGCGTTTAAGATCATGACTGATCCTTTTGTAGGCCGACTCGCCTTCTTCAGGGCGTACAGCGGACACCTGGATTCAGGTTCATACGTGTTGAATACGCGCACCGGAAAGAATGAGCGTATCAGCCGTATCATGCAAATGCACGCCAACAAACAGAACCCGATTGATTTCATCGAAGCAGGTGATATCGGTGCTGCTGTTGGTTTCAAGGATATCAAAACCGGAGATACACTTTGCAACGAAGATCATCCGATCGTGTTGGAGAGCATGACTTTCCCCGAACCCGTAATTTCTATCGCAGTTGAGCCCAAGACCCAGGCTGATGTTGATAAGATGGGTATGGCAATTGCGAAGCTGGTGGAAGAAGATCCCACGCTTAGGGTTAAGACCGACGAAGAAACCGGTCAAACCATCCTGAGTGGAATGGGTGAATTGCACCTGGAGATCATTGTTGACAGGATGAAGCGCGAGTTCAAGGTTGAGATCAACCAGGGTGCTCCGATGGTGGCTTACAAGGAAGCATTCCAGGCTACAATTGAGCACAGGGAAGTATTGAAGAAGCAAACGGGTGGTCGCGGTAAGTTCGCTGATATTATTTTCGAAATCGGACCTGCTGACGAAGATTTCCTGAAAGAAGACAAAGGAAGCTACCAGTTTGTCAATGATATTTTTGGTGGATCAATTCCCCGCGAATTTGTTCCTGCCATTCAGAAAGGTTTCGAGCAGTCCATGAGTAATGGCGTGCTTGCAAACTACCCGATGGAAAATATGAAGGTTCGCGTATTTGACGGTTCGTTCCACGCGGTTGACTCTGACTCGATGTCGTTTGAGCTTTGCGCCAAGCAGGGATTCAGGGAAGCAGCACGTAAGGCGAAGCCGGTATTGCTGGAACCTATCATGAAGGTGGAAGTAATTACCCCTGATCAATACATGGGTGATGTTACGGGCGACCTGAACCGTCGTCGTGGCATGCTGGAAGGTATGGATAGCAAGGCTGGTGCACAGGTGATCAAAGCAAAGGTTCCGTTGAGCGAAATGTTTGGATATGTAACGCAGTTGCGTTCTATGTCTTCAGGTCGTGCAACTTCAACCATGGAGTTTTCACACTATGCTCCTGCACCGAACAACATCGCTGAAGAAGTGATTGCGAAAGTGAAAGGAAAAGTTTCTGCATAGGCGGATAAAAGAATAAGTAAAAGAAAGCCTCTTACGAAAGTGAGGGGCTTTCTTTTATTGGATACTGCCTGCCTGCCGGCAGGCAGGGATTCTGGATACTGGATAGATATTCCCAATATTTAATGTAATTCAAGCAACTATCTTATTCCTTCCTGCGTAGCTAGGTGTGTAAGTATATGCTGAAAAAAGTTATACCCTTATCTGGGTATTTATTAGCTTGGTTGCTGATTCACAAAAACGGGCATGATTTTGTAACGATCAACGCTGTTATTTGGAATTTTTTGGTTTTCAGGAACTTGAAAATTCATCTCTTGGGCGACTGGGTACTTTCCTCTGGAAAACATTGGGTTTGTTCACAGGTTGTAAACAAAACAGGTGCATAAATCCTTGACGGGTTCTAAGACAAACAACTTTTTTTGTCTAACTTGTATACCTCTTACTACCCTGAATTCTTGCTCCAATTATCCTTCACAAAAGATCTCAAGAACTATTCTCTATTGAGCTGAAAGCCACAAGGCCAGGTTATGGGTTGGTTGTAAAATTTCCTTTTACAATAATTAATCCAGTATTGAATGATTGATCAAAGCGCGATCACTCGTGTTTGGAAGGTCCATTATTAGCTTGTTGAAATCCTTACCCCTGGTATGAAAATTACAATTGAAGTAGTTTATGAAGCCTTTTGTTTTTAATCAAACTCTTACAAGACTGCGACTGCTATTTGTGTGTGCATTGATTTGCACAAAATTCTCCTTCGCGCAGAATACCATACTCACACCACTCGACAATCAGCTGTTTCCAATTGATCATTCGGTTTCGCCCATGGTTGCAACCGTTAAGTTTACGGGCACCATCACAACGCATACGCTGGT
>Ga0163163_10001285_pt1 | contig 21181 bp, 21 predicted proteins | sample S65metaG_FD_119766 | JGI IMG/M metagenome (GOLD analysis project Ga0163163, IMG submission 119766) | Switchgrass rhizosphere microbial communities from Kellogg Biological Station, Michigan, USA - S6-5 metaG | ecosystem: Host-associated > Plants > Roots > Rhizosphere > Soil | place: USA...
ATGGATTTGTGTCAACAAACATTGGCTGCAAGGCCCAGCGGCTTTCGTCGAAGATAGGAAAGACCTCTGTTCGAAGTTCGAGTTTTTCCTGAACCACATAGTCTCCCTCTAATGCCTCAGATAGTGCCACCTCCCACTCGGACGCAGACACGTGATCACCAAACGTTATGCCCCGACCGCCGTAGTCGTCGTTGGGCTTCAGGACGAATTGCGATCGGTGCCTCCTGATGTGCTGAATAAGATCCACCTCTCGCCCACCACGGCGTGTCTTTCGTCGGGCGACGCGTCTCGTCCAGGGCACTGTCCGCCGAATAACATCCCTCTCGCGTTGAGTAAACCAGCGACCGTTTGCTTCGTCAGTCAATAATTCAAAACACGCCTTCTTGTGTGCCAGCTTGCAACGAAAGGAATTCACGAAACAAATATCGCCGGCGATATAGGCGCGTATCAACGGATGCGAGTCATCGCAGCGCGAAAGTAGTTCGTTGATGATGACACGCTTGTAAACCAGATCAATTGGGAAGTCGCCACAGCGTAGCCTTCCCTTCTCGTATTCCAGTTGTTCAGGTGAACAGATAATGCTTGGAACACCGCTGCTAATGAAGAAATCTCGCAACAGATGAAACTCGTCAGCTGTTGGAAGGCCAGTCCAATCGACTATTGCAATATTGGGCACACCAGTCCCGCCCCAATCGGCGAACGTTCTAAGCAAGGCCTTGAGTAGATATTCTGCAGGGCGAAACTGAGTTAGTTGGTAACGCACTGCCGCGTCTCGCATGGCATCTACTTCGAAAAGAATCTCGTTGAGGCCAGCTTGGTCCGTGAGACTGGAAGGGTTTTCCGCGTTGTACTCAACTACCTTTATTTCGTGATCGTTAATGAAGGCATCGAGACGTGATGTCACTGCTAATGTCGAATATTTCGGCTCGACCAAGGTGAGTTTTATTTCACGTTCTGTAAGTCCAATCTCTGTCATTCGCGAGGGTTGACTCAGCAGCACCGAAGCGACTTTTTCGAAAGCTCCAGCGAGAACTTCAGATGTTCTGGTAAGAATGGCGTACTGAGTGCGGGTAAGCAGATGTGGTCGAAGCGCAACACTAATCTCGCGATCGCCATAAAGCAACCGGCGCGTTCGCATCATGGTTTTGAGACGAGCGAAGAACTCTGGCGTCAGACGTTCATCCTGGGAAAGTGTTTGGTGATATTCGGCGATCAGCGTATCGCGCATGGCTCCCTGCCATTCTTAATTCAGCGCCGGAAGTTAACAGAGCTACGAAATCACACCCGTCTCAACGGAACATAGTGCGGACTCCACATCTTATTTGCGACGTTACGTTCCAGCTCACTAAAACAAGTCGGACGTGCAAGTCCCGCTCGCTGTGCCTCCACCCCGACAGCCATTGCAACTCTGCGCGAGATCTCTCGCACACTCTCGAGTGGGGGATATAGCGGTGCGTCGGAGTCATTCAGCGCTGGGGAGAAGTCACTCAGAACGCGCGCTGCGAGGGCGAACATTTGGTCTGTTACTCGTTGGGCGCCTGACGCAACCACTCCCAACCCCATGCCCGGAAATATCAACGCGTTGTTGCACTGACCTGTCCTAATTACCCGACCCTCTCGATTTATGGGTGTGAATGGGCTGCCGGTTGCGATGAGCGCGCTACCGTTGGTCCATTCAATAAGATCCGCTGGTGTAGCTTCACTCTTGGAAGTGGGATTTGAAAGGGGAAAGATTACCGGCAGTGCTACGTGCTTCGCCATTTCGCGAACAATACTCTCACTGAAAGCGCCCGGCTGTGCGGACGTGCCAATCAAAATAGTCGGATGAACATTCTTAACTACGTCAGTAAGAGTGAATTTCGTTGCATCTGAAAGTTTCCACTCAGCCATTCGCTCAATAGGCTGGGCATACTTTTGTTTTGCGATCTCCAGTCCCTTGCGTCCACTGTGAACCAGACCCTTGCTATCGACGAGCCAGATGGCTTTTCTTGCATCAAGCTTTGAATATCCTGCTTGAATTGAGGCCGCAACAACCTGATCACTAATTCCGATCGCAGATGAGCCGGCGCCGAGAATCACGATACGCTGATCGCCAAGCTTACCTGCCGTTAGTTTCATTGCGGCTAAAAGTCCCGCCACGGTGACAGCTCCCGTTCCCTGGATATCGTCATTGAATGTGCACAATCGATCGCCATAACGCTCAAGTAATCGCCCGGCATTGTTCTTTGAAAAGTCTTCCCACTGTAAAAGCACTCGAGGAAATCTCTGCCGCACCGCTTCGACAAACGTTTCGATGAACTCATCGTACTTTTCACCACGCACGCGTTCGTGCCGCCAACCTAAATACAATGGATCTTCGAGTAGCTCCCGATTATCAGTTCCCACATCAAGCAGAATCGGAAGAGTCGTAGCTGGATGAATGCCGGCGCACAGAGTGTAAAGTGAAAGTTTTCCAATCGGGATGCCCATCCCTCCCACGCCAAGGTCGCCTAACCCGAGAATCCGCTCACCATCAGTCACTACAATGATCTCAATCCTTGCCGAAGGGGCGTTGGCGAGCAAGATAGGAATCTCATCACGCTGGGGATATGAGAGATAGAGGCCTCTTGGTCTACGGAACACATGACTATACTGCTGACACCCCTGGCCAACCGTCGGCGTGTAGATGATCGGCATCATTTCAGTGATGTGTTCCTGCAGGAGACGATAGAAGAGGGTCTCGTTCCGGTCCTGCAAAGCAGTCAGAAACACATAACGTTCAAGATCCGTTTCTTTTCGCTGATAGTTCTCGTAGGTTCGAGTCAGTTGCTCTTCAATGGAGGATGAATGAGGTGGAAGTAATCCCATCAGGCCAAACTCTCGTCGCTCGTTTGGTGGAAAGGCGCTGCCCTTGTTTAGCAGCGGATTATCCAGGAGCATTTGGCCGCTCAACGTCGTTAGGAGTGCAGCTTCAGTTTCTCTTGCTAGAACACAACTCATTTTTACGCACATCTTTCCGGGGGTCAGTTCACTCGACCGTGATCCGAGCCTACTTGCTGAACATACTCGAAGTAATCCTGGCTACTTCCGCATGACCTGAAGCGTGATGGTGACCACGGGTACCGTACTGCCGCTCCTGTTGTAGGACACCCAGAAGCCTTCCGCTTGATACTCAACCATCTTGTAGATCGATCCATCGGGTCTCGTCAGAATGTCGGCACCAATCACAGTCCGGTAGTCAGGCGCGCCAACGCCATTCGTGTAATCGACCGAGATGGTAACAACCTTGTGTTCCGGGTTATAGGCAATCTGCGCCGTTTCGTTCTCCGTGAAGACATAGAAATCGAGATCGTCGCTCCTCATCGCTGCCGTACCAAGTTTGGTCCGGGCCTCCTCCATCGTCATGCCGAGACGCACGCCGCGATACTCCTTGAAGATCGGCTGCTGAACTTCCTCCGCGTGAAACTTAGTCACTTTCAACTTTGATGTTTGGCCTTGCGCATTTGCAGTTGCGAACCCAACCAAAACCAAAGCACTACAAACGACGAGGTAAAACAATTTCACCACTGGCGATTTGAACTTATCGTTACTTAGCATTGCTATCTACCTCCTCAAAGATCGTAAGAGCGATCTTTCCTTTTATGTATTGAGAACCGTTTTGCCGATTGAAGGCGGGTGTTCTTTGGCTGTAACTTACGTGAGCTGGAAAGATCACTCGCTGTTCAGTTTTAAGGGCCTCCCATAATCCGCTACATTCTTTCCTATGGTCTTTCCCACGGCCCAGACCTGGCCCCCTGAGCGCATCTGCAACACAATCTGATCTAAAGGCCGCTGCGGTGGTCCGTAGACTGCATAGCCCATTCGCGTATCGAATGTTCCCAGGTGGCATGGACATTTAAGACAACGACGCGCGCCATCGAATTCCACTGAACATCCTGCGTGAGAGCACTTTCTGCTGAACGCGGAGTACTCGCCGTCGCTTCTACAGACCAACACAGCCGGATCATTTCGTGTCGGGTACTCGAAATAGAGACTCGAACCCGCCAGCAATCTTTCCGCGCCCTCGATCTTCATTGGCGGATAGGCAAGCAAGGAATCCGATTGGCTTAAGGTTTCACCTGCAACTGAGTGCGCCACTAGTAGCACCCCCGTAGAAGTCAGCAAGAGTTCGTTGCAGAAAACGCGGCGAGTAATTTGTGAGCCGTCTCCAGAACTATCGATTACAGGTTGGGGACTACTATGACTTAGGGATGATTCCTGTATTAGCGTTCGCTTGTTGAGCCCTGATGAATTCACTTGTCAGCCTCCGCTCGTGGGGCGCCATCGGCTATTCAGACAGCGCCCCGATTAGGAACACGACACGACCTTATAGGCGCAATGTATGTGCCGGAAATTCTCAAGCATTTCGTTGGGAAACGCAGTCGGGACCGGAGAGGAAGTGTGGAAACTTCACCACCCTATATGCGAAAGCCCGCAAGTCGAATCTTCTCTTGGGGGGACAAACTTCATTGAACCTAAGGAAAATAGACCAGGCTAATCGGCACATGCGTTGCAAATCATTTCCTTAATAAGTCTGCGGCCATGGGCCCAAGATGCAGATACTTGAGAGGAGATCATTATGAAGAGACTTCTATTCCTAGTTGCCGTGCTTTTTGCAGCAATGCTAATCAGCATGCCGGCGTCTACTAGCACGAGCGCTGCCGAAGGAGCAACAAAGCAGCGATCGGTAGTCAAATTCGACCAGCCCGTTACATTGATGGGTTTCACCTTGAAAGGTGATTACCTTTTCGTCCATGACGACGCAGCCATGGCGCGCGGAGATGCGTGCACTTACGTGTATAAGGGCCACGCCGAAAACCATGACAACCTAGTCGTGGCTTTTCACTGCACGCCCAAAGAACGAGACAAAACTGCTTACTTTACATTGAGAAGCAGGCGAACTCCGTCTGGACAACAGGAGATCACTGAGTTTCAGTTTGCCGGCAGTATCGAAGGACATTCAGTTCCGGTGGCTGTGGAATGAACCTCGTCCTCTGGCCGCAGCCAAACGCTGCATAGTTTCGGCTCTGCCGTCTCAGATGAGGCGGCAAAGCCGATTCGAAGTGAAGTGAAGAGGGGTATCAAACATCAACGTGTGTCGTAATTAACTCGCACGTTGCTTGAGAATCCTGTTACGCCAGTTCGCGTTACTTTTGGGCATCCGCCGATTGAGATTTCACGAAGACGCGGTAGCGTCCTCAGAAAAGGAATGCCCGCGTCAGTAATGGACTTGCATCCTTCGAACGAGAGCACCTCGAGCGAATTCATGCGACCTAACAACTCCAGGCTGCGATCGGTAATCAGAGTGTAACCGGCGTGATATTTCTTAAGACTCGACAAACCGACGAGATGACTCGTTGCCTCATCAGTAGTGTCGCGGCAATACATTAACGTCAGCGATTCGAGTTGTCGGCAGCGACCGATGTGTCGAAAACCATCGTCGTCCACGTCCATCGGAAGCAACTCCTTCAGCCACGGAAAATCAGGCAAAGCGGCAAGTGCTGCGTCGTCAACAAACTTGCAACTAACGGCGAGTCCCTTCAGAGATGTCATTCCCGCCAGGGCCACGAAACCACGTCCTTTCAAGTTTGGACACTCACGTCCCCAGATGTATTCGATCGTTTGTGACCGACTCAGAGATCTAAAGCCCTCATCAGTCGCGACCGTGCCCTGGCACATCAGCATCCGGAGTGTCGGAATCGCGGAAATGTGTCGCATCGCCTGGTCATCGCATAACTCGCCCTGACAACCGAGATAACCAAGATTAGATAACCCGTCGAGACTTTGAAGATCCTCGCCTCGCAAATGCGACGTGTGCCAGAAGAAACTCAATCCAAACACCCCGTCGAGTCCACGAAGATTAGCGAGACCACTCTGAGTGATCGGGCCATCGATCAAGAGATTGGTAGGCTCGCCGCCGAAGTCCATCAGGCTATATTTAACTTCTCCTCCCTGCCATGTCTTGAACGCTGGAAACTGGTGAAGCAGTTGAAGACCATCGTCAGTTACATTCCTCCCGGTCTTGAAGCGACGTAGCTTTGGTTTACCCGCAAGTGAAGCAATAACTCCGTCGCCCGTATGAGTCCCTAACAGGTCGACGTTCTCCAGTTGGTCACACAATCGTAGATTCGAAATACCTCTGTCGGTAACCCCACTCTGCCAACACATCTCGAAAACACGCAGCTCGCGCAAGTGTTGCAGTACTTCAAGACCGCGATCGGTAATGCGACCACCCGGGTATTCGCTTAGGTTCAATTCGCGTAGCTGCGGCATCTCCGCGAGATGCTGCAGGCCTGCGTCAGTGATTCGCTTCGAACCGCCGAGATTGAGCGACGTTATCTGATCGAGTTGCGAAAGTATCAGGAGATCATCGTCGCTGATCATATTGCCTGAGTTAACGGTTGTAATATCCAACTCTTTGATGATGCCACATAGATCCTCCCAATCCTTTGTCGACATCGGTTGGCGCGGCTCGATGCTGTTGTTGGCCCATTCAATTCGATAGAGGGGCGGCCTTGAACTCAACACAACAGGAGCTGAGCGCGCATCGTTAGGCGGCGCCTTACTAGACTGCACGAACTCCTGCCAGGTTCGAAAACCATAGAGTTGCGCGAGGACCAGTCGCGCGTCAGGCAATGTGAAGTTGTTGATGCGTTGCGCGGTGTCAGGAAGATTGAAGAGTTTGTCTCGGATAAAATCGCGTATCTGTTGAATGTCCAACGAACTATGAAATAGATCGTTAAGACGCGCAGCCGCATCTATATCTGCCGAGTTGTAAACGGCGACAAGATCTTCCGCTATTTGACGGTGCTCTTGAAGGTCTGGAGGTTGTGAAGCTTGAATGTGGTGGATCAGTTTGGGCCAGCTTTCAAAGCCGTGCTCGCGCGCCAGGATGTATTGTGCGTCAGCGAGGATTGGTGCGGAAACATCGGGCTTGAGGGTGCGCAATCGCTGCTTAGCGGACGGATCACCGGCACGGAACGCTTGCAGTAATTCCTTGGATTGTTTGCGAAGTTGCTCGAGCGAGGGACGCGCTGGCAGACGAGGTGTTGAGTCAGACATGTTGATCTCCTTTCGTTAATGCCCGTGTCCGCACAGCGGGCCAAAAGAAGATCGAGAATGTAGAAATTGAAGTCAGGTGGGCTCAGCCCTTTCCGCGGACGGGATGCGGCCTGTTACGCAGGACGTATTGTAACTTTGAGGTCAGTGGTGAGCAAAGATTGGAGAGTCTTAGACAGCATTGAGATCAGCTCAGACATCGGTTCTTTTGTACGCATCATGTACGCATCATGGAAGAGAAAAGCTTGGTGTGGAAACTTCACCAACCCCACATGCGAAAGCTCGCAATCTCCCACCTTTAGAAAGCGATCAAGCACAAAACTCATTCGATTAGCTCTACTCCCGTTAGGAATAGATTTTGCTCATTCAATGCGTTGATCTCGGATTAATTATTCATGAGGAGTAATTACTATGGATGACGGACTATTACTGCATTGCGTGGAAGGATTAGGAGACACGCCTTCCATGGGAACGGCTTTCATGGCAACCGAAGGCGGGATATGGAATTCGCTGCAGAGTCTAAAAGAAGAAGTCTCTCAAGATCTGCTTTATGAGGGATCACTGTGCCAAAGTAATCAGGGTGGTTTGGAAGGGATTGAAGTGGATGCCGCAAACTCCTGCGAACTCGAGTGGCTTCATCGGTCTCACCTGGAGGCAAGGCTCCGCGCTATTACAGAAGCACAAGATCGACTGTTGGAAGGCAGTTACGGCAAGTGCGTGGACTGCGGCAACGAAATCTATTTCGGCCGTCTCGTTGCTGACCCGGCCGTATCGTTATGCCTGGACTGTCAAAGAATCGCGGACGGTGAAGAACCATTCCAATAAGCGTAGCCTTGATTTTCAATCTGGATTTATTCGTGGTGTTCCTTAAATCGGAGAACCATCACAGCAGTACATCCAGTTCTCAGTGAAGGGTGAATACTACCCGGAATCCTAATTTGCTCATGGTCGCACAAGTACAGCTGGAACATGAACATTCTGTGCAAGCCATCCAACAGCGTTTGGCGTTGGGGCCCAAACATAATTATTTGCGCGACTGGATCTACGGAGGCATTGACGGCTCAGTAACAACCTTTGCTGTTGTTAGCGGAGTGGCAGGTGCACGACTTTCACCATGGATAATTCTTGTAATGGGGTTTGCCAATCTCTTCGCTGACGGATTTTCGATGGCGGCAAGTAACTTCCTGGGGACAAAAGCCGAGCATGAGGACCTACAACGTCTCGAAGCAGTTGAGAATCGTCATATCGATTTAGATCCCGAAGGTGAAAAAGAAGAAGTAAGGCAGATTTTTGAGCAAAAGGGGTTTTTGAGTGAGGATTTACGGCGGATCGTAGAGCTAGTTACCAGTGAACGTAAACGTTGGGTCCGGACCATGCTTACTGAGGAGTACGGCCTTCCATACGCTGTCCGTTCGCCGTGGATCGCTGCGTTGAGCACATTTAGTTCGTTTCTGGTTTGCGGGATCGTTCCACTCGTTCCCTTCTTGTTTCACGTCAACCATCCGTTGACTGTTTCGTTGATAATGACGGGAGCAGTGTTTTTTACCATCGGTTCAGTTAAGAGCTGGTGGTCCACAGCGTCATGGTTACGGTCGGGATTGATTACCCTTCTTGTTGGTACGATGGCAGCCGGCCTTGCGTATGGTGCTGGCGTGATCCTCAGAATTATCGCAGAGTGATTGATCTCGGCGGTATCTGGCAATTCTTTACACTCGATTCTGACAGGCCACAATGCTTGATGTGTTGCACACCTGAGCTGGTTGTTGCCAACCTCGAGTCTGCTGGATGACGCCGAGGTTAAATACCGAGATACGCTATCTGATCTAACACTTGCCTCATTAACAGGGTGGTCTTCGGATGAGCTGCTTCTAATTCAGGGACGACATCTCTCACTCGATCAATCAGACTCTGATAATGTCGTTCATCAGTTCCCCTGTAGTCGAGTATTCTTCGAATGTCCTGCGCCAGCAGGGAAAGCTTTTCTCGATCACTATCTTCCAGCGAGTCGAGCTGCTCAAGCTCGGCGTGGAGACGTTCCAATTCCTGATGAAGGTTTTCTTTATTCATGTTTGTTACCGCTTTATGAGTGTCGCCATTCTAGCTGTGGTTCCGTTCTGACGCACTTCACCTCGACAGTTCCTCCCCGATCAGATGAGTTGTCTTCGGTGGGTCAGGGCCGAGATGAAATGCCTGGACTCGTTCCTCGACTGCACGGTCCTCAGCGGTAACTCTTTCGTGTTGCCGTAAATGGTCCCCCCAGGATTCAGTCACAAAGGTTTCAACATATCTTTGCGGGTCGGCGGTATCACGCGATAGGTTCCAACGTATGGCGCCGTCTCGGAGACGTATTCGCTTCAGCTCTTTCATTGCTTCAAGGAATTCTTCAGCATTGCTTGGATCGATTCGATATTCAACGACAGTAATAGCCGGACCATCAGAGGCCTCAGTGTCGATCATCATCACTGGCTCGGGCCAATGCAGTGAAGGCGTTAGTGACAAATTCGTATTGCCGGCGAGACGGAAGCGCCAACTCACCAAAGGTCCGATAATCAGACCAACCGCAGCGACCAAGAGAGCAGCAGAGACGCCAACTCGTGTCGCCACAACCCCCCAAACGGCGCTGCCTGCGGCGAGACCGCCGAAGAAGACCAGAAGGTAAATGGCCATCACTCGCGCGCGAACCCACGACGGAGTAACTGTCTGTGCTGAAACATTCAGACTGGCCAGCACGTCGATCCACGCGACGCCACCGATTGCCAGTGCGACGGCCAACAGTGCGAAGGAGTGCAAGTAAGCAAGAGACATAGTGGCGAAGCCAAACACGATACTACCGGCGGCGACCAATTGATTCGTTGAGAGCCGCTCGCGCACCCTTGGAAGAAACCAGGCGCCGGCAAGAGCTCCTAGGCCGATACAACCGAGGAGCAGTCCGTAGCCAAAAGAGCCCAGGCCCAGGTGTCTCCGAGCCTGCTGTGGAAGGAGTGCCCAAAGTGCGCTCGCACAGATAACGAAGATGCCACTGCGTAGCAAAACTATTTGCAATTCCGGCGAGTGACGCAGATAGCGAGTACCTGCGCGCATAGCGCCAATGATGTCCTCAGGCGGGAGTTTGCTTTTTCGCGGAGCAGGCGACCAATGATAAAGAACAAACATTATTCCGATGAATGACGCCGCGTTGAGTAGGAAGACTGCCCATGGGCCAGAAGCGGCGATGATGAAACCGCCTACTGCTGGCCCAATCGCGCGTGCAATGTTAATGCCGGCAGCATTCAGTGTGATCGCGGCTGGTAGATCGGTCTGGGGAACCAGTTCGGGAGTGATTGCTTGCCACACAGGATTACTAATCGCTGTTCCCACGCCCAGGAGAAAAGTGAGTGAAAGCAAACGGTCCGGAGTCATGTGACCCAGTAACGTGAGAGTCCCCATCGCGCCCGCGGCGGCAAGCATCCAGATCTGCATCACTAAAAGCAGACGGCGGCGGTCAACGATATCTGCGAGTGCTCCTGCAGGCAGCGCGATAAGAACCACCGGGAGACTGCCTGCTGTTTCCACCATCGCTACGAGAACGGGTGAGGTGGTAAGCGAAGTCATCAACCAGGACTCGCCGACGTCTTGCATCCAGGAGCCGAGGTTGGAAGCCACAGTGGCAATCCAAAGTACTCGGAAGACAGAGTTGTGTAGAGGACTCCACGCTGAGGCGAGCGGTTCCTCTCCCGGCGGACGTTCATGAGGCAATGACATTTTCTTAACGGGCGTCGCGACTAGTGGGTTTACTCCAGATCAGTTGAACCATGCCCGGATAAATTCACCTCTGAACAATTCGACAGGGTCTGGTTGTTTTCTGATTGTTGGCCAACCTTACATCGTTAGAACAACGCGGAACTGCGCGTCCCCACTCATCATTCGCGCGTAAGCTTCTCCTGCTTTCTCGAGTGGAAAGGTTTCAATCATGGGACGCACTCCAGTTAGTTCGGCGAAGCGCAGTGTGTCTTCGGAATCGGTTGGAGTTCCCGACGCCCAGCCTTGAATTGTTCGACTTCCAGTGATGAGTTGTACCGGCGTGACTTCAATCGGATCGAATGCGGCACCGATTACCATCAGCTTCCCGTTTGGACCCAGGCCGTCGATTAGTGCTGACATAGCTTTCGAACTTGGAGCTGTGGCCAGAATCACCCGTGCGCCACCCAGCTTTTGCAATTCCTCCGCTGCATTTGTCGCTTTGCTATCAATGTAGACGCTTGCGCCCAGTTTCTTTGCGAGCGTTGCGTTTTCCGATCCACGTCCAATTGCAGCGACGTTGTAACCGAACTTATTCGCGAATTGAATTCCGAGGTGGCCCAGACCGCCTATACCTTGAATGGCAACTAGATCGCTGGGCAGCGCGCCACTGTGACGAAGGGCGTTAAAGGTTGTAATGCCCGCACAGAGCAGCGGCGCCGCGTCGATATCACTCAGGCTTTCCGGTATCGCTGCCAGTGCCTCCACCGGAGCTAACATGTATTGCTGGTATCCTCCATCATAACTGATGCCTGGGATTTTCAGATTCAGGCAATTTCCAAAATCGCCCCGCCGGCACTGAAGGCACGTGCCATCGTGACCCCCGTGCCAGCCGACGCCGACGCGCTGCCCCTTAGTCCACTCGGAAACACCCTCACCTGGTTCATCGATGATGCCGGCGACCTCGTGTCCGGGAGCGCGGGGATACTCAATTCCAGGCCAAACGCCTTCTTTTGTGAGCGCGTCACTGTGGCAGACACCACAAGCCTGCACCTTGATCCGCACCTGTCCGACACCCGGCTTCGGAATCTCGCGTTCAACGATTTCGAAATCGGCTCCCGGTTTGGAAACCTGTGCCACTTTCATTGGTGCTATTGCGACTCTTGTAGTTGACATAATTACTCCTATTACTCATTGCGTTGTTGTTTAATTCCTAAGTGCCCCATGTATAAATCACTACAAGTGCTGTGATCTCTTTCTCATTCTTTAGACTTTCCATGTTTTTCACATGCGGGCTTTGCTGTAATTCAGGAGTCTTGAGCCGTCGGTCGCAACACTTTTCGTCGATACCCACTTCACGGAGTTGCTCAATCTCTATTGGAGAGCTGAGAAGCTGGTCGGATCCATGAAGTATCTATCGATATGATCTACGAGTGGTCCGTTTACCTCCGACTCCGCCTTCACCTTCTGCCATTCCTTGTCGGCTTGGAAAGCAGCCCAGTTCTTCTCGGCATCCTCGCGGCTCGGATGCTCCAGGATGTAAACAAAAAGGTTCTGCGAATCCGGCGCATCTTCAGGCGACCAATAACCAATGCTCTTCATGTTGTGTTTCTTGAAGAGCGAGTCTGTGTGATCACCAAAGCGAGCTTTGAGTGCTTCTATTTTCCCCTCCTTGACGTGATACAGACGCAGTTCGTAGACATGGTGGGGTGGTGTTGCATCGGTGCCTCTCAGTCCACTCAAGACCAGCATTACTGCACCTCCGCAAAGAAAAGGTAGAACAAAGGATGCTTTCATAATTGTCCTTTCAAGCGTTCATCGGGATTCAAATGAATATTACCGGGCGAAGCAGTAACATTGTCAGGAGAGATTGCTCAGAGTCGTTAGTCTGAGCCCTCCCTACAGGTCGGGCTGCCCCGTTCTGAGTTTTAGCGCAGTGATTGACGAGGCGCGCAATTTTTGTACGAAAAATTTTCGCTATCTCAACATATTTCAACAAATGGATCCTGGTCACTGCTGGAGCAACCAGAGACGCATTTTGCTGTGGCGACGTAGTCAAGTATTCTTTGACTATGCAACTTCATCGTCATATCTCTTCCTTTGGAGCCGGAGCATAGATGCCTGTCAAGGTCGACAAAGAACTAATGAATCAACTTGCTGCGGCTCATGACGGGACTGTTGAAGCCGTCGTCAAACTGAAGCCAGCGGGAACACAAATTGTTCCTGCACCTGAACGAATGGAGAAGCTGACTAAGCGTGTACTCGATCGTACCAGCAAGAATTCCGGGCACAAACCTGAGCGCTATAATGTCTTCCGCAACTTAGGTTCTTTTGTCGTGGCAGCCAATCCCGGATTCATTCGAGAGTTGATTTCGCAACCTGAGGTTTCGGCAGTCATCGCGAATCAACAAGTAGGGAGCGCGATGATCGCCCCCGTGAAAAAGAGAGCGGTGTCGTCCTTACGTCCAAAGCGACAACAACCCTCGAAGTCAGCGCAAAAGAAATCAACAAAGAAGCCAGCTAAGTCGCGAAAGCGATCAGGTTGAGTCAACCGCCCAGCCTATTTCTTCGTTGAATGCTTTTTCGTAGTCTTCTTTGAACTCTTCGATTTCTTCTTACCTGCTGACGATGTTTTGCTGGCCCCGGCGTTAGAACTCTTTTTAGATGTCGCATTCAAAGTAATACCCGTTAAGACAGTGAACGCACGGACCGCATCCGGAAACCCTCGATTTCCCCGAGCACTCGATATCGAACCCAACGTCGATGACGCAAAGAGTGCCGATTCAACCTCCGCTGCAGTTGCACCAGGCTTCGCTTCCATTAACAACGCAGCCAGTCCTGCAATGTGCGGCGTGGCCATCGACGTTCCATCCATTGCCTGAAAACCCCCACCAGGTTTTGCTGAGATCACATTCACTCCAGGTGCAACAATGTCCGGCACTATCGGATCGTCAGCTCTCACAAATTTTTGGCTGGACGAGAAGGAGGCAATCCTCGCCTTCGCGTCGATAGCTCCGATAGAAAGACTCTGGGCGTAGTTTCCAGGCGAGCGACTCGTACCAGGACCTTCATTACCAACCGCAAAGACCGGAAGAATGTTTTTTGCGCGGATGATTTTGGTGACATCCAAAAAGTCATCTAAGAAACCGCGTATTCCCAGCGACATACTGAGCACGCGAACGTTTTGGGAGATGGCCCAGTCCATTCCGCCAAGAATTCGCGCGATTACATTGCCACCCTCAATCACGATGGCGCTGGCAAGTTTGGCCTCTGGCGCAACTCCGATCGAACGACCTTGCACAGGTCTGCCAGCGATTGTTGCTGCCGTATGAGTACCGTGTTCCCCCGTGTCATGCGGCGTCGGCTTAGGCTTAACCTCGACTCCAAACGAATCAAATTCAGCGAATGCCGCAAATGCAGTTTTCAATGCTGGATGTTTTCCATCAGCTCCGGTATCTAAGTGTCCAACACGAATTCCCTTCCCTGACAATCCTTGCGCCCATAGCGTTGGCACTTTCAAAAACTTGATGCCCCATGTTAGTTCCGTCGATAACTTGGCATCAGTCGTATGAACTGGCTGAATCAAGCTGAACTGTGGAGCGCCAACGACTTTCTTCACACGAGCGTCCGATTTCAGAGTCTTCAGTCCTTCCCTGGTAACTGTTCCCAGCACAACACCGAGATTTGGAAAATGGAGAACCGTCGGTGCAGGTCTCTCCTTTCTTCGTCTGGATGACGTTCCTCCGGTTGCGAGATCCGCCACGTTTCCCAGGCCAGCTTCAGCAAGTTCGTAGTTTTGTCCGGCGTGATGTACGAAGCAGTTTTCCAAGCCAGCAAGCTGCGGCGAATGCGAGGCAGTGGCCAATGAGACTCCGCCCGCAGCGGCAACTTCGGCCGGAGGTGGTCCGGACGCCAGAATGGCTATCACTTGTGCGGTTCCGGTTGCAGTGAGTTGTTCAGAAGTAATTGACGACATGAGGATCTCCTTATCGGTTGAATGGAGTGTGGTACGGCTGCCCTGGTGTTGTAATTTTGCTGTTGGAACAAGTCAGCGAAGCATGCTCGATCTGAAATCTAAGTCTGGCCCTTCTTGGCCGGGTCAACATCGTAAGCATCGACTTCATTGGTCTTCAGGATTCGATACTTCGTTCCCTTTGGTGATTTAAATAGGACCTCACCAACAATGGAATCCTTCGCCGGCATTCCGGTTCTGATCTCATTAGGCCTTTCAGCGCGCTTGCCGACGTGTTTAGTTGCTGCCTTCGCTTTGCGCGTGACTTGTTTCGATTGGCGTTTCTTCATTTTCCGATCGCATTCCGTTTTATGGCTCAAACGTTATTGTAGTAATGGGATGCACTTCCCAGATAACAGGCATTCGGCTCTTGAGACTCTTCGGCCCAGGACGTTGACCGCTGCTATGTGTGACGTCGAAGAAGAGCGATCCTGCAACATCAATAGGAATCGGTGGATCGTAGAAGTCGTAACTCAAACCTGGAAGATTGTCCGCGAAGAAAGTCTTGTAAGAGTCGCGGGCGGATTTCAATTTCTTGAAATCTGCACTACTTGACGGCGGAAGACCTGACAACTCCATGGTCATGTACATTTCAGGCGTCTTCTTTGGATCGCGTCCCACTATCAAATGAAAGTCATTGTCGTTTTCTCGACTGGCAGCGTACAAGAAAGCTCGAACACTGACATTCCGCTTTTCCTCATCGACACGATTCATCGTCGAGTCTTTCGTTATTTTAGGCACGTGGTGAACCATCAGCGATTCCGCGGTTAAGGAATTTATCAGCGGGCGCAGGTCCGTAAAAATTTCCGCTTTCTTTTTGGCAATTGAAAGCTTTGCCGCTTTGCGATCAGTTCCCTGAAACTTATCGCCCGTGGGTGGCGCAGCGGCAGCCAACGAGACTCCGATATCCCCTTGTGAAGTCGCTATCGCTTCGTAACCGTCCACCTCGGTGGTTCTAATAATTCGGTATTTAGAACGGGTTACACCGGCTGCTGCTCCGGAGGGCACGAATGGGAAAATAGCAACCACCGAGTCCAACGCCGGCATACCCGCCCGCGTCAGATTTAACCCTTGAGCAGTCGCTTGATTTGCTGCCGCCTTTGGTTTTTTCTTACTTGATTTGCTAGCCATACAAGATTTCTCCTTGTGGTTTTGGTTGTTGGTTGTTCCGATGACGTCCGGAATCAGCACAGAGCAACGTTCAAGTTTCGCGAACGTGTTTGTACTACAATCGCAGCTCTCTACGAGGTAAGAACTGAGAAAGGAAATTCCAACAAGGAAAGCGCCTGTACTTAAGTTGGTCTGCGAGGGAGCACAGGTCGGAATAATTCAGTCGATATTAGAAACCGCCCGAACCTTATTTCAGCTGGTCAGTCAAAGTCAATGCATGCTGTAGTGGCAACGAAGTCAGTACCACAACGCGGTAGCGTGTGGGTCAAAACTTAAATTAACGCTGGACCAGATAGAAACCTTAACCACGAAGGCACAAGAAGACTCTTTAAGAAGAGCAGCAAATGTCTCTCATTAGTGTCTTCGTGTCTTTGTGGTTCAGTCTTCGGCCATCTCTAATTGACCGCACGAGTTCTTGCACAGTCTCGGTAGCGTGTAGGTCAACCTCACTGTCGATAACTGAGGATGAACTGCGGAGTCCACCCACACGCTACTGCGTTGTGGTACTGGCTCCGTGACCACATCGCCGAGGCCTAAACCGCTGCGAAGAACTTTAAGGTCTTGTTAGTCCTCCAGCGGGATCTTGCTGAGAATTAAATGCCCTCAGCAGTTGGTCCAGCTGGGCCTCCCTCGCACGATCTTTGCGAATCAATTCTTCAAGCATAAGCTCACTCTTGAGATTGACCTTGAAATCCTGCTCGGCGGCGAGTCGATCTTTTTCGCCAGCGCGATTTTGCGACATCATGATAATTGGAGCTTGCAGTGCAGCTGTCATGGAAAGCATTAAGTTCAAAAGGATGTAAGGATAGGGATCCCATTGAGCCCCATCCGGCCCTTTTCCCATTCGAGAGAGGATAAGGCTATTGACGGTCATCCATATAAGTAATGCCCCGCTATACAGACCGATAAAAGCCCAGGAGCCGCCAAAGGATGCAACCTTATCGGCAATTCTCTGGCCGAAGGTCATCTTTTCATCCATCTCGCGATTTATGTTTCGCGTAACGCGCTGGGAGACCAACGCGTTGGTCTGCCTCATGCGCGCTCCGATTTCGCGGATCACATCAACTGCGGCGTCGGGATACTTCACGAGAAATTTCTGAAAATCTTCGCGGCTCAATCGATGTAGTACCGTATCCACAGTCGCGGTTGCATTGGCCGAGCGCTCACCACCATCGAAAACAGATAGTTCGCCGAAGAATTCTCCCGGCTTAAGTTCCGAGAGCGTGATCTCCTGCGTATCCTCGTCGCGTACCCATATCCGAATTGAGCCTGATTCCACGACGTACAACGCATCGCCATGATCGTGTTCGTGAAAAACAGTCTCGCCGGCTTTGTAGGTTACCTGATCTACACCTTCAGCCAAATTCTCCAATTCCACATTATCGAGCTGTCTAAACATCGGGATCTGTGAAAGGTGTTGAGCTTCATCACTCAGTGGGAATTCAGTTGACATCCTTGTTGCATCTCCTTCGTTTGGGAAGATTACGAGTCATGATTCGAGCAAGAATGAATTTCCGGAACCGTATTACTGGGTCAAGCGATCGATCAACTCTGGTGTAATGCTAAATGGATCGGATGGCGGGGTCTGGGCCGTGACCGATTCTACGGCACCTACTAGCGCGAGCACAGCGGCTCCCAGGTCTGCTCGATCTGAACTGATCTCGATGCAGTCGGGAGAATCGAATGGCGTAATGAAAAGATAACGAGGTGTACGATGATCCGCACTCGACACGTCAGGCCCAAGAATTAGCAGATTGTTATTCCATCGTGCATAACGATGCGCTGAATCTAATTGGCGTTCCCACTGAATCTCCCCTTTTGTAGTTAAATAAGTAATCTTTGCAATCAGTGAGCGCAATCGCTCAGTGGTCGGATCTGAATCCATCTTGACTCTCCTTGTTTACGTTCAAACCCATCGCAGCAGTGTGTGAGTTGCGGTAAACGCTTCGAGGAGAGAATGGCACAAGGTGTGAGACGGAGACAACACCTAGGTCCCGCTTTGAGTAACAAATCGTTAATTCAACTTTTACAGGGCATTAACGCGATCCTATTAACCTGTTACTGATCGAGCAGACTTTTATAGGTGATCACGAGGACTATATGTGGATGCTTCAATAACTGGCCCGGTGTTAATCATTGAAGATGATCGAGACATCGCCGAAGTGCTTCGCTACTCACTTGAAAAAGAAGCATTCAGCACCATAGTCGCCTTTGATGGAGAAGAAGGACTCAAAGCCTCACTCGATCAAGCTAATCCGCCATCAGTAATTCTGCTGGACATATTCCTGCCCGGTATGAAGGGTACGGAAATCTGTAGCAGACTTCGCAAAGAACCACGAACACAAAGCATCCCAATCATCATCGTTTCGGCAAAGCCCATTGATTCCTCCACCCGACATCTTGGCGCCGACTACTACATTCCGAAACCCTTCTCTGTTCGTGAGGTAGTTGATCGCGTTCGCGAATTGCAAGCACGACCGATCACCTTTAGTTCTAATCTGCTTTGAGCGCGATTAACCGGATGTGGAGTCTGTGCTTCGACCTCTATATGGCACTGACGCTTACACTCACATTAAGCGCTTCTTTGGCCTGACCTTTATAGACGCCTCTTGTGGGTGGTACATCGGAGTAATCACGACCAACGCCGATGCGGACGTAGTTCACTGTTTGCAAACAGTCGTGTGTGGGATCGACTGAAAGCCAGGCGTTGCGATTTACAAACGCATCAATCCAGGCATGCGACGCCGCCTGGGCATCAACATCAGCGCTGTTATCTGTGAATGACTTAGGGTTGTACAGATAACCGCTGACGTAACGCGCCGGGATTCCAACGGCGCGGCAAGCCGCTAACATTATGTGAGCGAAATCCTGGCAGACGCCCCTGCCGAGGGTTAGAGCCTCCGGCGCAGTGGTCTTAACGTGAGTGGCTCCGCGTTCGTATTGCATCGAACTGTGAAGCGAGTGCATTAATCCGAGAACGGTTGCCATTGAGTCATCCGGCACAAGATGGCTCATTGCAAATGAACGAATCTGATCGTTGATGGGTGTATAGAGGCTAGTCGTGAGGTAATCAAAGTTATCTAAGGGGGACAGTTCGCGTTGGTAATCGGCGAAAGTATCACTGAGGTGGACCTCGCTCGTTGCCTTCACTACGAGTTGGTCATGAGATTGCAGAGTATCGAAGTGATGTACAAGATTTCCAAACCGATCACTGTACTGCGTCACCTCGCCATGTGGCTCAACCTGTAATTTGAACCCTAAGCATCTTTGTCCCGAACCTTCCGAAGGACACAGTCTCATCTCCGTATATGCTTCGGTAATTGGCTCTTCGTAGATAAATTTCGTCGTGTGCTCGACGCGGAATTTCATAAATGGAATCCAACCTTAGTTATTGTTGCGCTTGAGACTGTTGCTGTCGTGGAGGATGTTGAGCCGTCGCAATTACCTGGGTGTTGAAATAGGTTCGAGTGATTTCAATCCCAGCCTCGTTCAGGCTAACTAACAACCGATCCAAATAAGGGTGCATATTCTGGTCCAGTACTTCATCAATCTCGAGATAGCCTAGTTCTGAACAGATGCGGCCCAGTGTCCGTTGTGGGCTGAGCAAGTTTCGTTTACTTCCGCCATCTCCGGAGATGAGGTTCACGGAACGCAGTGCTCGTTGTAAGCAATAAGAAACAGCACGTGGAAATTCCTGGCTAAGCAACAAGAACTCAGCCACACGCGCGGCGTGAAGTTGAGACGCCTGGGTCTTACGAAACGCCTCAAATGCGCTACATGAGCGCAACATCGCTATTAACTGTAACGAGACTTCCGGGCCACCGCTCAACCGGTTTACCGCCTCATACTTGACATTAATGATTCGAACCGTTTTGTCAGCTCGTTCCAGGTGTTTGCCAATTTGAATGAACTCGTATGCTTCTCCGTGTGCCATGGTCTCGTTGGTTATCCCCTGAAAGGCTTGCGAGCCAACTCGAATCTGATCAAAGAATTCATAAGGTCCGCGCGAACCGATCTCACGCTTCAGATCCCGCACCAGGAAATACAGGCGATTTATGTGCTCCCACATTTCGCTGCTGATTTGCTCGCGGACACTGCGTGCGTTTTCGCGAGCCAGCGTTATGCATGTCGTAACGGCATTTTGATTGGCGGAATGCCACAGCAAAAATTCACTAACCGTTCGCGCGCTATACTCGTCAAAGTGATTACTAAAAAGTTTCTCGTCGCCGGTGAGGGAGATTATCGGACGCCATACGTCCTGGGAATCCTGGACCTTAGCATCAAGTTCCGTGTTGAAGTTCACAGTCAGGATGCGCGTGATATCTTCTGCGCGTTCCACATACCGGGACATCCAATAAAGGGTTTCAGCTACTCTTGAGAGCATAAGGTTTTTGTTCGGCTAATCATTGAGGACCCAAGTGTCCTTACTACCACCACCTTGAGAGGAATTAACCACCAGGGAACCGCTGCGCAGGGCAACTCGCGTCAATCCGCCCGGCACGATAGTGATCTTCTCGCCGCACAGAATATATGGTCGCAGATCAATGTGGCAGCCATGAAGTTCACCATCCAAATAAGTCGGATGCCGGCTCAGGCGCACAATTGGCTGGGCAATGTAGTTACGGGGATTGCTAGAGATAAGTCCTCGGAATGTTTCTCGTTCCGCAGCTGAAGCATGCGGTCCAACTAACATTCCATAGCCTCCACTTTCGTTTACAGCCTTAACAACCAGCTTGTCCAAATTATCCAGAATGAATTGGCAATCTTTCTCGTGCATTGCCAGGTAGGTCGGAACGTTTTCCAGGATTGGTTCCTCGCTAAGGTAATAGCGAATCATGGCGGGAACATATGCATAGACTGCTTTGTCGTCTGCCACACCCGTACCTACAGCGTTTGCGAGAGTAACGTTCCCTGCTCTCCACGCATTCAATAGACCCGAGCAACCCAGTGTGCTCATCGAGTTGAACGACAGGGGATCTAGAAAGTCATCGTCGATTCGACGATAGATGACGTCAACTGGTTTCAGCCCCTTTGTCGTTCTTGTGTAGACACGATTGTCGTGCGTTACGAGATCGCGGCCCTCAACAATCTCGATGCCCATTTGCCGCGCAAGAAACGCATGTTCGAAATAGGCTGAGTTATAGATTCCCGGCGTGAGAAGAACAACCGTTGCGTCCGGATTGTCGCGGGGCGCAACGGAACGCA
>Ga0163163_10001287_pt1 | contig 21174 bp, 18 predicted proteins | sample S65metaG_FD_119766 | JGI IMG/M metagenome (GOLD analysis project Ga0163163, IMG submission 119766) | Switchgrass rhizosphere microbial communities from Kellogg Biological Station, Michigan, USA - S6-5 metaG | ecosystem: Host-associated > Plants > Roots > Rhizosphere > Soil | place: USA...
CCTTTTGCTTGAGCTTCAGGCGCTGCTGCACGCCGAACCGATGCTGCTCGTCGACGATCACGAGCGCGAGTCGATCGAACGTGACGCCTTCCTGGAACAGCGCGTGGGTTCCGATCGCGACGGCCGCGGCGCCGTCGGCTATCGCCTCGAGCGACCCCGCCCGCGTGCGCGCGTTCTGCGAGCCTAGCAGCGTCGCGACGCGCAGGTTCAACGGACCGAGCCAGCGAGCAAAACTTGCGGCGTGCTGCTCCGCGAGCAGCTCCGTCGGCGCCATCACCGCGGTCTGCATACCCGCCGCGGCCGCGACGAGCGCCGCGAGCGCCGCAACCACGGTCTTGCCCGAGCCGACGTCGCCCTGTAGCAAGCGGTTCATCGGGGCGTCTCGGCCGAGGTCCGCGAGGATCTCCGCGAACACTTTCTGCTGCGCGCGCGTGAGCGGGAACGGCAGCACGGCGCGAAAGCGCGCGAGCGCCTCGCGCGGCTCGGGCAACGGCCACGAGCGCTCGCTCCGGATCGCGTCGGCGGAAGCCCGCAGTGACAACCGCTGCGCGACGAGCTCCTCTAGCGCGATTCGGCGCTGGGCGGGATGGCGGCCCGTCGCGAGCAGCGCGGTGGCCGTATCCTGCGGCGGTCGATGCAACAGCTCGAGTGCCGACGACAAAGCGATCGAGTCACCCGGCTCCGCCGTTGCGCCCCCGCGTTGCTTCGAGCTCTGCCGCTCGTCGAGCAGATCGGCGAGGTAGTCGACGAGCGGTTGACGCTCGAGCACGGCGAGCGCGCGGCCGACGAGCCGGCGCAGCAGAGACTGGTGCAGCCCCTCGGTGCTCGGGTAGATCGGCGTGAGCGTCGCGTCGGGCGCGACATCGGAAGCCGTCAGCGCGCGCGTCTCGGGATGGACCATCTCGAGGCCCGTCGGGCCCGCGCGAACCTCGCCGTAGCAACGCAGGCGCGCGCCGCGGACCAACGAGTCTTGCTGCGAGCGGTTGAAGTGGAAGAAGCGCAGCGTGACGGCCCCGGTCCCGTCCGCGACGCGGCAGAGCAGCGAGCGGCGGCGCCTCATCGCGACTTCGGCGAGCTCGATCGTGCCCTCGATCAGCGCCTTCTCGCCCGGCACGAGCGCGCCGATCGGCGCGATCGCAGTCCGGTCTTCGTAACGCTGCGGTAGGAGGCACAGCAGGTCGCCGATCGTGCGCACGCCGAGCTTTGCGAAGCGCTCGGCGACCTTCGGCCCGACGCCCGAAAGGCCGTTGACCGGCCGCTCGAACGCGGATTCCGGCTGTCGCGCGATGCCCGACGGTCCGGCGAAGCTCAGACGACGAGCACGGCGTCCACTTCGACGGCCGCGCCGCGCGGCAGCGCCGCGACGCCGATCGCGGCGCGCGCTGGGTACGGCTCCTTGAAGTATTCCGCCATGACCTCGTTGACGAGCGCGAAGTTCTTGAGGTCCGTGAGATAAACGGTGATGCGCACGGCGTTGTCCAGCGACGCGCCGGCGGCCGCCGCGACCGCGGCCAGGTTGTCGAACACCCGCTCGATCTCCGCGCGCGTGTCGCCGGTCACGAGCTGCATCGACTTCGGGTCGAGCGGTATCTGGCCCGACAGATAGATCGTGTTGCCTGCACGAATTGCCTGGCTGTACGTGCCGATCGCCGCCGGCGCGTCCTTCGTCTGGATCGCTTGCTTCGCCATCTCGTTCTCGTTGGTTGTGACTAGCCGGTGCTGCGCGACACGCGCACGACGCCCGGTATCGAGCGGATGCTACGAACCACCTGCGCGAGCTGGCGGCGGTCGCGGACCTTCAGGCGGAAGGTGAGCGCCGACGCGTCGCCTTCGGTGTCGACGCGCACATGCTCGATGTTCGTGTGCGTCGCGGAGATCCGGCCCGCGACCTCGGCGAGCAGGCCGACGCGGTCGAGCGTGCGGACCTGGATCTCGGAGTCGAACACGCCCTTCACGGCCCTCGTCCAGTTCACCGGAATCCACTTCGCGGGCTGCTTGCGGTACTCCGCGAGATTGCGGCAGTTGTCGCGGTGGATCACGATGCCGCGGCCGCTCGACATGAAGCCGATGATCTCGTCGCCCGGGATCGGATAGCAGCACCGCGCATAGTTCACGACCATGCCTTCGGTGCCCGCGATCTCGAGCGGCTTGCGCGGCGTCGCCTGCGATTCCGTCTCGTCCGTCTGCTGCGCGAGCATGCCCGCGATGACCGGCGCGAGCCGCTCGCCCAAACCGACCTGCTCGAACAGCGCCTCGTCGTCCTTGAGCTTGAGCTCGGCGCGCAGTCCTTCCAGCCGAGCCTTCGGCAGCTTCCGCAAGCTCAGCGAGTAGGGCATGAGCTCCTGGTTCAGCAAGCGGCGGCCGAGCTCCTGCGCCTCGTCGCGCTTCAGGTTCTTGAGATAGCCGCGAATCGCGTTGCGCGCCTTCGCCGTCGAGACGAAGTTCACCCAGTTCGGGTTCGGCCGCGCGCCGCGCGCCGTCACGATCTCGACGGTCTCGCCGTTGTGCAGCATGGTCTTCAGCGGCACGAGCCGGCGGTCGATCTTGGCCGCGACGCACCGGTTACCGACGTCCGTGTGCACCGCGTACGCGAAGTCGACCGCCGTCGAGCCGCGCGGCAGTCGCATGATGTCGCCCTTCGGCGTGAACACGTAGACCTTGTCGGGGAAGAGATCCGCCTTGACGGTCTCGAGAAACTCCTCGGAGTTCGCCGCGCGCTCCATCTCCATGAGCCCCGCGAGCCACTCGCGCGCGCGCTCCTCGGTGCTGTAACTGTGCTTGTCGATCGCCTTGTAAGACCAATGCGCCGCGACCCCGCGCTCGGCGACCTTGTCCATCTCCTCGGTTCGGAGCTGCACTTCGAGCGGAATGCCGCTCGGCCCGAACAGAGTCGTGTGCAGCGACTGGTAGCCGTTGACGCGCGGGATGGAGATGTAATCCTTGAAGCGGCCCGGCATCGGCTTGAACAGCTGATGCGTGATGCCGAGCGCTCGATAGCAGGTGTCGATATCCGGCACGATCACACGCACGCCGTAGACGTCGACGATGTCGGACAGATGCGCCTGCTTGCGGTGCATCTTGAGGTAGATGCTGTACAAGTGCTTCTCGCGCGCGTGCACGCGCGCCTGGATCTTCGCCTCGGCGAGTCCCTTCGTGAGCTTGCCCTCGATCTTGCGCAGCAGCTGGCGCTGGTTGCCCTTCGCGCGGCGCAACGAGCGTTGCAGCACGCGGTAGCGGAACGGGTAGAACGTTTTGAAGCCGAGATCCTCGAGCTCGACCTTCAACGTGTAGACGCCGAGCCGGTTCGCGATCGGGGCGTAGACGTCGAGCGTCTCGCGTGCGATGCGGCGCTGTTTCTCGAGCGGCAGTGACTGGATCGTGCGCATGTTGTGCGTGCGGTCGGCGAGCTTCACGAGGATCACGCGCAGGTCTTTCGCCATCGCGAGCAGCATCTTGCGGAAGCTCTCGGCCTGCGCCTCGGCCGCGCTGTCGAAGCGCAGATGATCGATCTTGCTCACGCCGTCGACGAGCAGCGCGACGTCCTTGCCGAAGCGGCTCTCGATGTCCGCGAGCGTGCTCGAGGTGTCCTCGAGCACGTCGTGCAGCAGCGCCGCCTTGATCGAGCCCGAGTCGAGGTGCAGCCCGGCGAGGATCTCCGCGACGGCTACCGGATGGGTGATGTACGCGTCGCCGCTGCGTCGCTGTTGGCCCTCGTGGGCCTTCGCGCTGTACTCGTACGCAGCTTGGATGCCGGGCATGTCCGCGCTCGGCAGATACGTCTCGAGCTGCCCGAGCAGGCGGCCGAAATCGTCGGTGCGCCCCACCCACGAGAACGTTCGTTCGATGGCGGCACCATAATCCATGGCGGCTAGCTATTGACCGGCGTTGGCCGGCGCCTCTCGCTGAATGGCGTCAGTCGCCGATCGAGATCGGCCTCGGCCCGAGCAAGTCGTCGCCGGGCATCGGCGGAGCGACCGCGCTCAGGTCGAGCAAGTCTTCGACCGGCTGGTCGCGTTGGGTGAGGATCTCTTCGTTCACGTAGCCGTCGGCGATCTCACGGAGCGCGACGACCGTCGGCTTGTCGTTCTCCCAGTCGACCATCGGATGGGCGCCGTTCGCGAGCTGGCGAGCGCGCTTCGCCGCAACGAGCACGAGCTGGAACATGTTCGGGATCTTCTCGAGGCAATCTTCTACGGTGATGCGGGCCATCCGGGCTGCCCTCCTTGGGCGCAGGGTCTGCCAGTGTACTTCAGATGGCCTTGCCCGACCAATTCTCAAGCACCGGCGCCGGGGGATCGGCTCGCGGTGCGAAGGATCGCCTTGGCCTTGGCCCGAACCGCGGGCAACGCGGTGCGATGGCTTTGGTCCCCGCCGCGGATCACGTCCGCGAGCTGGCCGAGCGCCGCGTCGAAGTCGTCGTTCACGATCAAATGGTTGAATTCGTCCCAGTGCGTCATGTCGCCGAGCGAATCACGCAGCCTGCGCTGAATCGTCTCCTCGGAGTCCGTGTCGCGTGCATGCAATCGTCGTGCGAGCTCGGCAGCGTTCGGCGGCAGGATGAAAATCGTCTGCGCGTCCGGCGCGCGCTTTCGGACCTGCTGCGCGCCCTGCCAATCGATCTCGAGCAGCACCGTGTAGCCCTTGTCCCGCACCTTGTCCACGTACGCGCGGCTCGTGCCGTACCAGTTGTCGAACACTTGTGCGTACTCGAGGAACGCATTGCGCCGCACGAGCTTCTTGAACGTCGGCTTCTTCACGAAGAAATAGTCGCGCTGGTTCTTTTCGGACTTGCGCGGCTCGCGAGTGGTGTACGAGATCGAGAACCGCAGGCGCGGATCGCGCTCGAGCAGCTTGCGGACAAGCGACGTCTTGCCGGCGCCCGATGGCGCCGCGATCACCCACAGCCCCCCGCGCGCGGAGCCGGCCGCGGCTCGACCACTCGGGGGCCTGACCTTCCGCGCACCCTTTCCAGCCTCGACGCGTCCGGGCTTCGCACCGGGGGCCGCTCGCTTTGCGGCGCTCCTGCTCGGCCCGGTGCGTTTGGCGCCCGTGCTGCGCTTCGCGCGCCGCGGCGCGCGGTCACTCGCGCTCATTCGAGGTTTTGGACCTGCTCGCGCATCTGCTCGATCAGCACCTTGAGCTCGACGGCCGTCCGCGTGAGGGCCTCGTCCTGGACCTTCGACGCGAACGTATTGGCCTCGCGATTCAACTCCTGAATCAGGAAATCGAGGCGCCTGCCGATCGGCTCCGCACGAGCGAGCGTCGCGCGGATCTCGGCGACGTGGCCTTCGAGGCGGTCCACCTCCTCGGCAACGTCGATGCGCTGAGCGATCAGCGCGAGCTCCTGCTCGAGCCGCTCGGGCTCGGCTTGCACGTCGAGCCGGGCGAGACGCTCGCGGAGCTTGTCGCGGTACCGACTCTGCGCGCCGTCGAGCAGCGGCTTCGCCGAGTCGAGCAACGCAGTGATTCCCGCGGCGCGCTTCTCGAGCAGCTCGGCAATCCGCTCGCCCTCGCGCTGCCGCGCACGCCCGAACGCCGCTACGGCGGCGCCGAGGGAGCGAAGCAACGCGGCGGCGCCGAGCCCGGCAACGCCTTGCTCTGGGCCCCGGATCACGCCGGGCCAGCGCAATATCTCCGCTACGCTCAGCTGCTCGGCGTCGGGGAAGGTCAGATGCACTTCGACTTCAACTGCCTTGAGGGCGGCGAGCGCGTCGGCGACGAGCGCGCCGCGCTCGGCATTGGCGTCCGCAGCGACGATCTTGAGCGTGCAGTCGACCTTGCCGCGATTCACGGACCCGCTGACCAAGCTCCTGCATTCCGGCTCGATCGCGCGCAGCTCGTCCGGCATCCTGAACCCGAGCTCGAGGAAACGATGGTTGACGCTGCGGATCTCCCAAACGACGCGAAATGGCGGAATCGTTTCCTCCGCCGTCGAAAATCCCGTCATGCTGTGAGCCATTCGATTGAGTCCGCCAAACGTTTGAGCCAATCTGTGCGCCGCATTGCGGCAAGCGAGTTTACAACAGCGAGTGTCGGGCCATCCGTGTACCGCGGCGGCGTCTAGGGATTAAGGGTCGAAGGGGACGGAGGCGGTCGGGGAATTCGTGCGGGTCGAATATTCCAAATTGAGCCTGGCCGGCAATCGGCCGGAGAACCAAGACCGAGTAGACGTGATCGCGCACGACGCTGCGGTGCTCCTGGTCGTCGTCGACGGAATGGGCGGGCACGCGCACGGCGCGCGCGCGGCAGAGGTCACGGTCGCGACGCTCAAGGAATGCTTCGCGGAGTCGCCGGCGCCCGTCTTCGATCCGCAGGGCTTTCTGACGCTCTCGCTCGCACGTGCCCACGACCGCGTGGTGAAGCTCGGCAAGGACGTTGCGCTCGACCACAAGCCGCGCGCGACGTGCGCCGTGTGCCTCGTCCAAGACGCGGCATCCTACTGGGCTCACGTCGGCGACAGCCGCGTGTACCAGTTGCGAGAGGGCACGATTTGCGAGCGCACGCGCGACCACAGCCATGTCGAGCTGCTACTGCGCGAAGGGCTGATCCACGAGCACGAGGTGCGCGGTCATCCGATGCGCAACTTCGTCGAATGCTGCCTCGGCGGCGACGCGCCGCTTCCCGACATGAGCATCACCGGCCGAAAGAAGCTCTCGCCGGGTGACGTGCTGCTCGCCTGCACCGACGGCGTGTGGTCAGGCGTCGACGACGCGGACATCGCCGCGTTGAGCGCCCACGGTGAGGAATCGCTCGAGCGTTCGATGCGCTCGCTCGCCGAGCGCGCGGTGGCGCGCAACTCGCCGTACAGCGACAACACGAGCGTCGCCGCCGTCCGCTGGCTCGGCGACTGAGCAGAGCGCCGGCGCTGCGAGCGGCGCTCGAGCTGCTAAGCTGTCCCACCTCGAATAGCCCACTGGAGTCGCCCGATGCGCCCGAGCGGACGCCGCCCCGACGAGCTGCGCGTCGTGCGCTTCACGCCCCGCTACACGCGACACGCCGAAGGCTCGGTGCTTGCCGAGTTCGGCGACACGCGAGTGCTGTGCACCGCGTCGATCGAATCGAAGGTGCCGCCGTTCCTGAAGGGCAAGCAGCAGGGATGGGTAACGGCGGAGTACGGAATGCTGCCGCGCGCGACGCACACGCGCACTCAGCGCGAGGCGAGCAAGGGCAAGCAGGCGGGCAGAACGCTCGAGATTCAACGGCTGATCGGCCGGAGTCTGCGGTCGGTCGTCGACCGCGAGGCGCTCGGCGAGAACACCATCACGGTCGACTGCGACGTGCTCCAGGCAGACGGCGGCACGCGAACCGCGGCGATCTCGGGCGGCTACATCGCGCTCGCGCTCGCGGCGAGTCATCTCGTGAAGACGCGCAAGATCCCCCGTGATCCGATCCACGGTCAGGTCGCGGCGATCTCCGCCGGCGTCTACCAGGGCGTTCCGATCCTCGACCTCGATTACCAAGAAGATTCCGAAGCGGAAACCGACATGAACGTCGTGATGAACGACGCCGGCGGCTACGTCGAGATCCAGGGCACCGCCGAGGGTCACGCGTTGCAGCGCACGGAGCTCGACGCGCTGCTCGCGCTCGCGGCGCGCGGCATCGAGCATTTGATCGCGGCTCAGGCCGAGATCCTCGGGAAGTGAGCGGCGGCCGGCGCTGGGTTCTCGCGACCGGCAACCGCGGGAAGCTCGCCGAGCTTCGCTCGCTGCTCGGGGATGCCGGGCTCGACCTCGAAGTCGTTCCCCAAACCGACCTCGGCATCGGCCCGGCCGCGGAAGACGGCGTCACATTCGTCGAGAACGCGCTCGCGAAGGCGCGACATGCCGCTCGGGCGAGCGGCCTGCCCGCGATCGCCGACGACTCGGGCCTCATCGTCGACGCGCTCGGCGGCGAGCCCGGAGTGCGCTCCGCGCGGTATGCGGGCGAAGCGGCCGACGATCGAGCAAACGTCGCGAAGCTGCTCGACGCGCTGCGCTCGGTGCCGGACGACGAGCGCGGTGCCCGGTTCATCTGCGTGCTGGTCGCGCTCGACTCGGCCGACGACCCGGCACCCGTGATAACCAGCGGCGAGTGGCGAGGGCACATCGCGGCGCAGCCGCGCGGCTCCGGCGGGTTCGGCTACGACCCTGTATTCGTGGATCCCGCGACGGGGCAGACGGCGGCCGAGCTCGGCCCCGGTGCCAAGAATCGCGTGAGCCACCGCGGCCGGGCGCTCGCGGCGCTCGTCGTGGCGTTGCGGGCCCGGCGGGCCGCGAGCGGCTCGCAGGCCCTCCGCTGAGCGCTTTATGCACACCGTCTTGACGGATCTCTAGAAACAAGCGCTTTGCGTCGCTTTCCTGTCCGTCGAGTTTTGAATGGACAGCTAACCCTTTGAAAAAACTGATGTCGACGTTCTTGATCGTTTTTTGATCAAACGCGGCAAAACTGTTTCGGGACGGCGTTCGCCGCGCTGCACACAACCGATCTGCACAGAGTTACTCACAGATTCTGTGGATAAAGCCTCCGGCGGTCCGAGCCGGCCCGCGGCCTTGTTTTCGAGGGTGTCGGGCCTTATTCTTGCGCGCCCGCTCGGAGCACCGCTCATGAAACCCGAGATCCATCCGAATTACGCCGAGATCAAAGTCGTCTGCAGCTGCGGCAACGAGTTCACGACTCGTTCGACGCTGGGCCAAGACCTGCACGTCGAGGTTTGCTCCTCGTGCCATCCGTTCTACACGGGCAAGCAGAAGATCGTCGACAGCGGTGGGCGCGTCGACAAGTTCCGCAAGCGCTACTCCAAGGCCGCGAACTGACCTGACCGTCCTGTTCGTCGTTTGAACCGCTGCTCGGGGCTGCTATAGACTCCGGCGGCTCGGCTCGCTTCGCGTTCTCGCTTGTCAGGGATGTTGCATGGCCAATAGCAAGAGCTACACGCTGATCGCCCCGGATGGCACCAAGACCGAGTTGCCGGTTTTAAGTCCCACGCTCGGACCGCCGGTGCTCAAGATCGCGCACCTCTATGGCGAGCGCGGCGTGTTCACGTTCGACCCGAGCTTCGCGGCGACCGCGGCTTGCGAGAGCTCGATCACCTATATCGACGGTGAGAAGGGCGTCCTGCTCTATCGCGGCTATCCGATCGAGCAGCTCGCCGAGGTCTCGAGCTTCATCGAGGTGTCGTATCTCTTGATGCACGGCGAGCTCCCGACGCAACAGCAGCTCAGCGCGTTCGATCGCTCGATACGTACGCACACGATGATCAACGAGTCGTTGCTGCGTTTCTTCAACGGCTTCCATCACAACGCGCACCCGATGGCGATGGTCAGCGGCGTAGTCGCGTCGATGTCGGCGTTCTATCACGACAGCACGGACATTCGGAATCCGGCGGACCGCGACACGTTCGCGCACCGGATCATCGCGAAGCTGCCGACGATCGCGGCAGCGGCTTACAAGCACTCGCTCGGCCAACCGTTCGTCTATCCGCAGAACCGCCTCGACTACTGCAGCAACCTCCTGCACATGTTCTTCGCCATGCCGTCCGACGAGTACACGGTGAACCCGGTCGCGGCCGAAGCGCTCGATCTATTGTTCATCTTGCACGCGGACCACGAGCAGAACTGCAGCACCTCGACCGTGCGCCTAGCCGGCAGCTCGGGCACGAATCCGTACTCGGCGATCGCGGCCGGGATGTCCGCGCTCTGGGGACCCGCGCACGGCGGCGCGAACGAAGCCGTGATCAATATGCTCGAGCAGATCGGCAGCGTCGGAGAGATCGGCAAGTACATCGCGAAGGCGAAGGACAAGAACGACTCGTTCCGCCTCATGGGCTTCGGGCACCGCGTCTACAAGAGCTACGACCCGCGCGCCGCGATCATCCGCAAGATGTGCCATCGGGTGCTCGAGAAGCTCGGCCAGCGCAACGACCAGCCGCTGTTCGAGCTCGCGCTGAAGCTCGAGGAAATAGCGCTCAAGGACGAGTACTTCGTCGAGAAGAATCTCTACCCGAACGTCGACTTCTATTCGGGAATCATCTATCGCGCGCTCGGCATCCCGAAGTCGATGTTCACAGTGATGTTCGCGATCGCGCGTACGGTCGGCTGGGTCACGCATTGGCGAGAGATGGTCTCCGACCCCGAGACGCGGATCGGCCGGCCGCGCCAGCTGTACGTCGGCCGCGGCAAGCGGGAGTACCTGCCGGTCAGCAAGCGCTAAGGCTGGAGCAACGCGAGCACTGCGCCGCGCGCGGCGCGGCGCATCGGTTTCTGATCGATGGGGGAGAGCGGCGCGTGGTGCGCGCTGCGCTCCGGGAACACGATCACCTCGACCTGCTCCCCGTCGCGCTCGAAAGTGAAACCCGGTCTCTGCACGGTCGTCTCGGCGTCGAGCCGGTAGCGGCGTTGGCAATCGCGTACGGCCGTGCCGTTGCGCTCGAGCTCCGCGGCGACGAGCTCCGGTGCGTCGGCGAACACGTGCAGCTCCACGCCGGACGCGATCGTCACGGTCCCGACGAGCACCGCGCCGACGAGGCGCGGCGCGAACGGCTCGAGCTCGAGCATCACGTCCGCGGCGACGCGCCGCAGACTCTCGAGCCGGCCTTGGGTGTCGTCCGGCTCGAAGATTCGCAGCCGCTCCGCTAGGCAAACTTGAATCTCGGCGTTCGTCGGCAGCGCACCCGCGCGGCGGATACCGAGCCGCTCGGCCGCTTTGCGCTTCGCGAGCCCGAAGTCTTCGATGCCGCTCTCGGCCATCATGCGCGCGGCCTCGTGCGCGAGCCGCTCGCGCGTTGCATTGGTGGCCTGCGCATGGCTACGGGGTCGACGGCCGGGCATGGGTCGTCCTCCTCGGGCGCGAGTCGCGCCGCGATCGTCAGTCGAACAGCGGATCGCCCGCGCGCGCGGGCGTCGTCGGCGTCGTCGAATCCGGCGTGACGAAGCCCTGCTCCGGCTCGCGCGCCGGCACGTTGTCGATGTCGAACTGCTCGAACACGGTGTCTCGCGTCGCGTCGTTCGCGATCAGTCCGCTGGTCGGATTGATTCGGTACTCGACGATGCCGACCGGACGCGCCAGCGTATGCACCGGCTCGTTCGCGAGCGCCTCGCGCATGTAGTCGATCCACATCGGCAGCGCCGTGCGGCCGCCCTGCTCCGTGCCCCCGAGCGAGCGATCCTGATCGAAGCCGACCCAGACCGCCGAGACGACGTCCGAGTTGAAGCCGACGAACCACGTGTCGTGACCCTCGTTCGTCGTGCCGGTCTTGCCCGCGAGGTCGGTGCGGTCGGGGAACGCGGTATGCGCTCTCGCCGCCGTGCCTCCACGCACGACATCCTTGAGCAAGTCCGTCATCAGATACGCGTTCTGTGGCGTGATGATCTGCGGCGCGACTGCGTTCAGGTTGATGAGGTCGGCGTCGGGCGAGGCCGCATCGGGCTTCGCGCTCGGCAACGGGGCCGGCGGCCTCGCGCAACTGTTGGCGACCGCTGCGGGCGGTGGCTGTCCGCAATCCGCGCACACGAACGCCGGCTTCGCCTCGTAGACCACTTCACCAGCCGCGTTGGCGATTCGCTGGATGAAATAGTGATCGACACGGTAGCCGCCGTTCGCGAACGTTGCGTAGCCCGTCACGAGGTCGAGCGGCGCGACGCCGCCCGCGCCGAGCGCGATCGACAGGTTGTTCGGAACGGCCGTGTCGTCGAAGCCGAACTTGCGCGCGTAGCGCACGACCGTCGGCACGCCCATCGCCTTCGCGATCCGGATCGACACGGCGTTCAACGAATGCTGTAGCGCGAAGCGCAAGCTCACGAAGCCGAAGTACTCGTTGTTGAAGTTCTCCGGCCGCCAGACGCGCTCGAGCTCCGCTTGGTATTCGCCCTCCGGCGGCGAGTCGTTGACGATCGTGGCCGGCGTGAATCCGTTTTGCAGCGCGGCGGAATAGACGAACGGCTTGAACGACGAGCCGGGCTGACGCTTCGCCTGTGTCGCTCGGTTGTAGTTGCTCAGATAGAAATCGAACCCGCCCGTCAGCGCGACGAGACCGCCGTCGAGAGGATCGACTGACGCGAATGCGCCCTCGACCTCGGGAATCTGCGCGAGCCGCCAATGGCCCGCCGAATCCTGGCGGAAGCGGACGATGTCGCCGACCTTCAGCACCTCGGTGACGGAGGTCGGCTTCGTGCCGACCGCGTCGTCGTTCACGAACGGCGCGGCCCACGCCATCGCGTCGAAGCCGATGGTTTGCTCGCCGCGGTCGGCGAAGAACACGCGCGCGCTCTGCGGCTCGACAGCGAGCACGACCGCTGTCTCGTAGTCGACGACGCTCGGGTGATCGTCGAGCAACGCGCGCAGCTCGGCCGCCGCCGACGCCGAACCGTGCTCGGCAGTCGCGGCGACGGGCAAATCGACGTGCGCGAGGGGACCTCGGTAGCCGTGCCGCTCGTCGTACTCGAGCAGCGTCTTGTGCATCGCGCGGTTCGCGGCCTTCTGCAACCGGCTGTCGAGCGTGGTCGTCACCTTGAAGCCCGCCGTGTAGGCCTCCGGGCCAAAACGCCGAACCATTTCGGCGCGCACCATTTCGCCGACGTACGGCGCATCGACCTGGGTCTCTACGCCATAGCGCTTGCCGATGACCGGCTCGGCGAGCGCCGCTTGGTACTGCGCATCGGTGATTGCGCCGGTCTCGTTCATCCGGCGCAGCACGTAAGCGCGCCGCGCGCTCGCTCTCTCGACGCTCGCGACCGGGTTGAAGTCCGTGGGTCGGTTCGGAATGCCCGCGAGCAGCGCGACCTCTGCGATCGAGAGCTCGCCGAGATCCTTGCCGAAATAAGTTCGGGCCGCGGTCACGACACCGTACGAGCTCTTCCCGAAGAAGCACGTGTTCATGTACAGGTCGAGGATCTCTTCCTTCGTGAACTCACGCTCGATGCGGAACGCGAGGATCCACTCCTTGAACTTCTGGACGAAACGCTGGGGGCCCGAGCTCAAACCCGCCCGCGAGAACACGTTCAGAGTGCGCGTGATCTGCTGCGTGATCGTGCTGCCGCCGACGTTGCGGCCGCTCGGGCTGATCTCGTTCAGGATGCCGCGCAGCACGCCCCGGTAGTCGACCCCCGCGTGCTCGAAGAAGTGCTCGTCTTCCGCCGCGAGTACCGCCTTGATGAGGAGCGGGGGGATGTCGGCGTACGCGACCGGAGTGCGCTTGATGTCGCCGTACTCCGCGATCAGGCGGCCGTCGCGGCTGAATACCTGTAACGGGACGGCAATCTTGACGTGCCGCAGGTCTTCCGCCTTCGGGAGGCCCGGCGCGACGTAATAATAGGCGCCCACGCCGAGCGCTCCGACCCCCACCGCCAGCATGCCGGCGAGGGCCAAAATCGTTAGCGGAATCTTGAGGTAAGCGCTCATTTCTGAACTTGGAGTCTACTCCCTTGCCATGGCAAGGGCCTTTGTGCATAGTCCGCTCGCGTTAGGCAAACCCACTGAAAGGTGGGGACGCAAAGCCTCCGGTCTACGGGCGTGCAGCTGGCAGCGGCGCGTCTAGGATAGCGGGGCTGCCGAAGCAGTTGAACCGGCCGATTAGGGGAGCCGGTCGCTTCGCCAGCAGTTTCCTCCCTGCTCGCCTTTAAGACCGCGAAGCCCGTCCCACCCGAATTGAGTGTTTGCGGGGGCTTTCTAAACAAGCGGCGTAGTTGAGGCGGCACTAACCTCACGAGACCGAGAGCCGGTTCACACCGGTGTCCATTTGTCGTGGGTTATAGTTAAATAGAGCGTTTGAGAAAAGTCTAGGATTCGATCCCAACTTCCCGAGTTGGAAAGGAAAAGTTGTGTTTGCGAGCCGTCGGAAACGATCCCTGGTCGGCCTGGACATCACGACCTCCTCCGTCAAGCTCATCGAGCTCACGGAAAGCGGCAGGGGCTACCGAGTCGAGTCTTACGCGGCCGAGCCCACGCCGCCGAACGCGATCAACGAGAAGGCAATCGTCGACGCCGACGCGGTGGGCGAGGCGATCCGCCGAGCGCACAAGCGGGCCGGCAGCAAGACGCGCGAGGCCGCGATTGCGATCAGCGGCGACGCGGCGATCACCAAAGTGATCCAGATGCCGAAGTCTTTGAGCCCGACCGACCTCGAAGGGCAAGTCGAGCTCCAAGCCGATCAGTACATCCCGTTCCCGATGGAAGAAGTCAGCTTCGACTTCGAGGTGATCGGCGATAGCGACCGCGATCCCGACATGGTCGACGTGCTGCTCGTCGCGACCCGAACGGAGAACGTCGAGCAGCGCCAAGTCGCCGTCGAGGCCGCCGGCCTCACCGCGAAAGTCGTCGACGTCGAGGCATTCGCCGTCGAGAACGCCTGCCAGTTGCTGACTCATCAGATGCCCGATGCGGGCTCCGACAAGTTCGTCGCGATCGTCGACTTCGGCGCGAGCACGACCACGTTCAGCGTGCTCAAGGATCTGAAAGTCATCTACACGCGCGACTTCGCGTTCGGCGGTCAGCAGCTGACGGAAGAGATCATGCGGACCTACGGCCTCAGCATGGAGGACGCGGGGCGAGCGAAGAAGGAAGGCGGCCTGCCGAGCAACTATCAACCCGAAGTGCTCGACGCGTTCATCGACGACATGTCGCAGCAGGTGAGCCGCTCGCTGCAATTCTTCCTCGCCTCAGGCAGCGGACGCGAGCAACCAGATCAGATTCTCGTCTGCGGCGGCTGCGCGAACATCCCCGGCGTCGCCGACGTGATCGGCAGTCGCGTCGGTGTTGCGACCCAGATCGGCGATCCGCTCGGCCAGATGAAGGTTTCGTCGCGCGCCAAGTCGCAAGGCGTGGATCGCGACGCCACGGCGTTGTTGACCGCTTGCGGTCTCGCGTTGAGGAGCTTCGACTGACATGCCACGCATAAATCTACTGCCCTGGCGCGCAGAACAGCGTCAGGAGCGTAAGAAGCAGTTCTTCATGGCTCTCGGCGGCGCCGCGATCGTCGCCGTCGGCATCGTTTACCTGTCGAAGCTCACCGTGGAGGGGTGGATCACCAATCAGAGTGGCCGCAACACGATTCTGACGCACGAGATCGCCGAGCTCGATAAGCAAATCGAAAAGATCAAGGGTCTCGAGAACCAACGCGAACGGCTGATCGCGCGCATGAAAGTGATCGGCGAGCTCCAGCGCTCGCGGCCCGAAGTCGTGCACTTGTTCGACGAGATCGTCAAAGCGGTTCCCGAGGGAATCCACCTCACCGAGGTAAAGCAAACCGGTAACCACATCGAGCTGCAGGGCATGGCGCAATCGAGCACGCGCGTCTCGACGTTGATGCGCAACATCGACTCGTCGGATTGGCTGAGCGATCCGGGCCTCGACGTGGTCCAGACCGTCGCGAACGGGCCAGAGCATCAGTCGCAGTTCAAGCTGTTCGCACAGCAGGTCGCGACCACGAACGACGACGATCCGAAGAGCGACGCCAAGCCGAGCAACGCGAAGCCTGCCGACCCCAAGCAGGCTAACGCGAAGCCGAAAGGGACCGCGAAATGAGCATCATCGACGATCTTCGCGGACTCGACACAAACGACCCGGGTCGTTGGCCGCTTCCGTTCAGAGTCGCCGCGGTGGCGATCGCATTCGTCGCCGTGGTCGCCATCGGCGTTTACTACTTCGTCTGGCTCGACGATAAGCCGCTCCTCGATCGCGAGAAGCGAAAGGAGACAGAGCTTCGGGCCGCGTTCGAGGATCGCCAGCGCAAGGCCGCGAACTTCGATGCGTATCGCACGCAGCTCGCTGAAATCGAGCGCGACTTCGGTGCGATGTTGCGCCAGCTACCGGGCAAGACGGAGGTGCCGAGCCTGCTCGTCGACATCTCGCAAACAGGGCTCGGCGCCGGCCTCGAGGAGAAGCTGTTTCAGCCGACGGGCGAGGTGCAGAAGGACTTCTACGCGGAGCTGCCGATCAAGCTTCGTTACACCGGCAGCTATCACGAGCTCGGCAAATTTGTGAGCGGCATCGCTGCGTTGCCCCGCATCGTGACTTTACATGACATCGACATCAAGCCGGCCGAGAAGGATTCGACGAGCAGCCTCATGCTCGAAGTGACGGCGAAGACTTATCGCTATCTCGAAGAGACGGGAACGGAGACGAAGTGATGCTCGGGCGCAAAGCTGTTTTGACGCGCACGTTCGCGTTGACCGCCGTTGTGCTTTCGTTGGGCGCTTGCGGTCGGAGCAACTCGGATCTGCGCACTTATATCGACGAGGTCAAGGCTCGGCCGGGTGGACGCATCGATGCGTTGCCGACGGTGCATCCGGCGCCGACTTTCGCTTACGAGCCCGGCGATCGGCGCTCGCCGTTCGTAGCCGAGGCGCCGCAGCGCCGCGTGAGCACCGATCCGAATGCGGTCGTCGGACCGGATCCGAACCGGCCGCGCGAATTCCTCGAGCAGTTTCCGCTCGACACCATGCACATGGTCGGGACGCTGGCCGACAAGCGCGCGAGCTTCGGGCTCGTGCAGACGGCGGACGGTCTCGTGCACCGCGTGACGGTCGGCAACCACCTCGGCCAGAACTACGGTCGAGTGGTCGCGGTTACGGATTCAGAGATTCGCTTGGTGGAAATCATTTCCGACGGTCTCGGCGGGTATTTGGAACGACCCGCGAAAATCGCTCTGGCCGCCGGCAAGTAAGCGCAGGGGAGTTTAGGGAGTGAATCGTATGCTCAAGTCAGCGCCCGTTCGCAGCGGGAAGATCTCATCGTGGCTCGGCCAGGTCGTGGCAGCCGCGGCGTGGGCTCTCGCGCTCGCCCTGTCTAGCCCAATGGCGCGCGCACAAGACCTCAAGCTCGAGGCGATCGACGTGCAGCCGCTGCCGGGCCAACGGCTCGAGCTGCGCCTGCGCACGAACGGCACAGCGCCGGAGCCGATGGCGTTCACGATCGAGAACCCGGCGCGCATTTCGATCGACCTGCCGAACACCGCGCTCGGTCTCGCCAATCGCCGCCGCGACGTGAACGCGGGGCCACTCACGTCGATCCTCGCGGCCGAGGCCAACGGCCGGACGCGCATCGTCTTCAACTTGAGCAGCATGGTGCCGTATCAGACGCGCGTCGAAGGCGACAGCATCTACGTGACGCTCGGCCAAGCGCCGGACGGCGCGCCGCAACCGTCGTTCGCCGCGCAGCCTGCGCCGAGTGGGGCGCCCGGAGCGCGCGCCGCTGCCGCACAAGCGGGCCCGCGTTCGATTCGCAACATCGATTTCCGGCGCGGAACCGACGGCGCCGGCCAAGTCGTCGTCGAGCTCAACGACCCGCATACGACTGTCGACGTGCGCGAGGAAGGCGGCCGCGTCGTCGTGGACTTCCAAGACACCGCGATTCCGAACGAGCTCATGAAGCGGCTCGACGTCACCGACTTCGCGACGCCGGTGCTCACCGTCGACGCGCTGCGCGCGAATCGCAACGCTCGGCTCGTCGTGAGCGCCGCGTCCGAGTACGACCAAGTCGCGTATCAGACCGACAATCTGTTCACTCTCGAGCTCAAGCCGCCTGCGCAGAAGGCGGCCGCAACGACCTCGGGCGTTTACAACCAGAACCGTGAGTATACGGGCGAGCGGCTCACGCTGAACTTTCAGGACATCGAGACGCGTGCGGTGCTCCAGCTCATCGCCGACTTCAGCGGTCTCAGCATCGTGGTCAGCGACACGGTCATGGGCAGCGTCACGTTGCGCTTGCAGAACGTGCCTTGGGACCAGGCGCTCGACATCGTGATGACGACCAAGGGCCTCGACATGCGCCGCAACGGCAACGTGATCATCGTAGCGCCCGCCGAGGAAATCACGGCCCGCGAGCAAGCCGACCTGACGGCGCAGAAGGCGCTGCAGACGCTCGAACCGCTTCGCTCCGAGTTCATCCAAGTGAACTACGCGAAGGCTTCCGACCTCTCGACTCTGATTCGCGGCGGCAGCGCGACTGGCGGCAGCAGCGCTGGCGGCGCCGGTGCCGCGGCGGCTGCCGCAGCTGCGTCGGGTGGGAAGGCCGCCCTGCTCTCCGAGCGGGGCAGCGTCGCGGTCGACATGCGCACCAACACGCTGCTCGTGACCGACACGTCGCGGAATCTCGAGAATATCCGCCGGCTCGTGCAGACGCTCGACATTCCTGTGCGCCAGGTGTCCATCGAGACGCGCGTCGTGATCGTGAACGACGACTACCGGCGCGACCTCGGCGTGCGATTCGGCGCGACGGTCGTCAAGAGCAATACCGCGAACGGCTTGCTGTCGATGACCGGTACGGGCACAGGCTCGGATCAGATCGTCTCTTCGGGCATCAACAACATCAACACCGGCGGCACGCCGTTCCCGGTGTCGATCCCGCCGATCGGTCAGCGCTACAACGTGAACCTGCCGGTCTCGAATCCGGCCGGGTCGTTCGCGCTCGCGATCCTCGACTCCGACTACCTCGTCGACCTCGAGCTCACGGCGCTGCAGGCGGAAGGCAACGGCAAGATCGTGTCCACGCCGCGCGTCATTGCGACGAACCAGCACGAGGCCCGCATCCGCCAGGGCGTCGAGATTCCGTACCAGGAATCGTCCTCGAGCGGCGCGACGACGACGCAGTTCAAGGAGGCCGTGCTGAGCCTCACGGTCACGCCGCAGATCACGCCCGACGACCGGATCATCATGGATCTGCTCGTCACGAAGGACTCCGTCGGCCAAGTGGTTCAGAGCGCGACGGGCGGCCAGGTGCCGAGCATCGATACCCGTTCCGTCACGACCTCCGTGGTCGTGAACGACGGCCAGACAGTCGTGCTCGGCGGTATCTACGAGACCGAGCTCCGCGAGACGGTCAACAAGGTCCCGGTGCTCGGCGACATTCCGGGATTGGGGTATCTGTTCCGCAGCCGCAGCAACATCAACAACAACGCCGAACTGCTGATCTTCGTCACGCCGAAGATCCTGCGCGAAGGTGCGCGGATCGAGTGACGCGCAGGGGAATACGGACGTCTCTAGCTTTAAAGGATCAGGGACCATGCAAACGTTGAAGCATTGGCTGTTGGCGGCCGTTACCCTCGCGCTGTGCGCGTGCGGCGGCAGCGACAATTCGATCACGAACGCCGGCGGAACCACGGGTAGCGGCGGCGGCTCGGCCGCGACCATCACGCTGCTGACCTCGAGTCCGCAGATTCCGTCGGACGGATCCTCGAATGCGACGATTACCGCACTCGTCCGTGACGCCACCAACAACGTGGTCTCGGGCCAATCCGTGCAATTCACCGCGACCTCGGGCGCGCTCGTCGCCACGCAACCGCCTACGACGGACAAGAACGGCACAGTGACCGCCACGCTGAGCACCGCGGGCGACCAGACGAATCGCAACATCACTGTCACGGGAATGAGCGGCAGCGCGCAGAGCACGATTACCGTGGCCGTCACGGGCACTGCGCTCTCGCTGAACGGCCCGACAGCGTTGCCGACCGGCAGCAGCGGCAAGTACAACGTGGTGCTCACGACGGGCGGCGGCGCGGGCATCGCGAACAAAACCGTCACGATCACCTCTTCCAAGGCCAACGGTATCTCGCAGACGCCGGTCTTCACCGACGCCACGGGCAGCGCGTCGTTCAACTTGACAGCGAACAACAACGGCGTGGACACACTGACCGCGAGCGCGCTCGGTATACAGGCGACGATCAGCGTCAACGTGTCGTCTGACGCGTTCGTGTTCAGCTCCCCCGCGGCAAATACGGAGGTCGCTCTCGGCACTCCGGTCGCCGTTACCGTCAATTGGAAGAAGAACAACGCGGCCGTCGCGAACTCGCCGATCACGTTCTCGACGACGCGCGGCACGCTGAACGCGGCCACCGCGAATACCAACGCGGCGGGCGATGCGACCGTCACGGTAACCGCGACCAACGCGGGCCCCGGAGTCGTCACCGCTACGAACACCGACGGCACGAGTATCCAACTCAACATCGAGTTCGTGGCGATCACGCCCACCGCGCTCGACTTGCAAGCGTCTCCGTTCACGATCACGGCCAACGGCCAGAGTGCGTTGACGGCGACGGTTCGCGATGCGGCGGGCAACTTCGTTAAGAACCAGACCGTGAACTTCGTCCTGACGGACGTGACCGGCGGGTCGCTGTCGGTCGCAAACGCCGTCACGAACAGCCAAGGTCAGGCCAAGACGTTTTACAACGCGAGCAATGCGACGAGCGGCGCGAACGGCGTGCGCGTGGACGCGACGGTGCAGGGCACAGCCGTAACCGACTTCGTGCAGCTGACGGTCGCGCAGCGCCAGGTGTTCATCAGCTTCGGCACCGGCAATTCGATCGAAGAGCCGAATACAGCTCAGTACGGCCAACAGTGGATCCTTCAGGTCACCGACTCGCAAGGCAACGGCGTAAGCGGCGCCGACGTGATACTGAGCATCTTGTCGACACGCTATTGGGACGGCACGCGCGTGTTCGTGTCCGGTCCGCCGGCGTTTTGGAGCACCCCGCACGTTCCGGCGGGAGGGTGCCCCGACGAGGACGTGAACCACAACGGCGTACTCGATGCGGGAGAGGACCTCAACGGCAGCGGCAAGATCGAGGCCGGTAACATCGCTTCGGTCGCGCCGGACGTCGGAACGGCTAACACGGCCACGACGGACAAGAACGGCTTCGCGCTGTTCCACGTCTACTACCCGCAGGCGTACGCCTATTGGCTCGAGGTCGCGTTGACCGCGAAGCTCACGGTCCAAGGCACCGAGTACACACGTACCCAGGTGTTCCTGCTGGACGGATCGACTGCCGACTTCACGAGTCAAAACACGTCGCCCCCGGGCGTGGTCAGCCCGTTCGGCAGCGACCAAAATTGCGCGACGCCGCCGCCGCCGCTTGGCCCGTAACGACTCCGTTCTAAGGTGCAACGACGAAGGCCGGCCAAGCGCCGGCCTTCTCTTTTTCGGCCCGCTGCGAGCGCGCGAGCACAACCGCTAGACTGTCGCCCGTGGCGACGCAGCGCACGAACGTCTATCTGATCGGGCCCATGGGCTCGGGCAAAACCGCGGTCGGCAAAAGGCTCGCGGCGCTGCTCGACAAGCAGTTCCTCGACAGCGACGCCGAGATCGAGCGCCGCTGCGGCGTCGACATTCCGTATATCTTCGAGAAAGAAGGCGAGGCGCGCTTTCGCGAGCGCGAGCGCGACGTGATCGCGGCGCTCACCGCGCTAGAAGGCGTGGTCGTCGCGACCG
>Ga0163163_10001288_pt1 | contig 21171 bp, 18 predicted proteins | sample S65metaG_FD_119766 | JGI IMG/M metagenome (GOLD analysis project Ga0163163, IMG submission 119766) | Switchgrass rhizosphere microbial communities from Kellogg Biological Station, Michigan, USA - S6-5 metaG | ecosystem: Host-associated > Plants > Roots > Rhizosphere > Soil | place: USA...
CCCGAAAGTTATTGAACCTGATCTCGGTAGGTTCATAAGTGCTGACCACGACCGCGAGTCCCTCTTTTTCGCGACGGTCCAGATCAGGTTTGCCGCGTTCTGGATGGTCCGCTTGCATCATTTCCCGTTGCAGTTCGTAACCGACTAGCGGGAAAGAGCGCCGGTTCACTGGTCCTTCCAATTTTATGGCGCCGAAAAATGCCCCTTGATCCCAGGTATAGTAACGGTTGGTGGTCGTCTCTGGGCGTGTGGCCTGGGGCGACATCGCCTCGCGCAACGCAAATTCGGCTGCGCTTAAGTATCGGGCCATTTGCACGTGAGAAACGTCCAGTGCGTCACCCACCTTGTTGAATCCGGATGCTTCGCTGTCCTCAGGCAGGAAGGATTTGACTTCCAAATATGGAAGCCCCAGTAAATCGGCCAGGGTGTCCTCATACTCATACCGATTGAGCCGTCTCTGTGTGGCTCTGCCCTCGGTGGCGATACGCTTCAGGTCCGCCTTCAAGAGAGTGGACGACAGAGAATTAGTGAAGCCGCTCAAATCGGAAGTCTTCGGCCGCGGTTTCTTTTTTGGTGGCATTTCGCCGGAGGTCACCCGATCGTGAACCTTGACCCAGAGCTGAAAGTTTTGGGGATTAGTTAAATCCAGCGAAATTCCGCTCAGATCAAGTCCGCCTTTCTTCGTTTCAGAATCATGGCATTCGATACAATACCTGTTCAGAAAGATTTGCACCTCGCTTGCGACCATCAAATCCGGGAAAGCAGCGACAATCAGTATAAGGATTGCGCTGCGAAGGCACGTAGCATGGACCATTTCAATTCAATGTTGTAAAGCTTTGGGCGGGTTCAACTGGAGCCCGCTATCCAGATATTACTTATTAAAAGGCTGTGGTCAGATCAAATCGCCACCTTTAACAATTCCTTTGCCTCCGCCATGCCCGGCGCTGGTCGGCCATACTCGCTTGCAGTTACGCGTGCCAGCGCAACTAACTGTCGCCAACGAAATGCAGGCCGAATGGCCGTGAATTCCTCGGTCACTGTTCGATAATATTTCTCCGCGTGTAGCGCACCATCTTCGCTGACGGCATAGCGCAGGAGCAAATCGAACACGGGACGCGGGTCATGGCCAAGTTCGCCGTAACGATAAACTGCGGCAGCGGCATGAGCCTGAAGATTCTGGCGGATCGCTTCGTCAGCTTCGTGTAGAAGTTCGCTTTCTTCTTTGCTCTTAATTAGTCCAAGGTGATAGGGAGTAGGAAGCGGATCCCAGTTCAAAAAATCACCCCCGCGGTTGGTGCGATCAAGGGCGGCCTGGAAAGCGCCAAGAATCAGACAGGCGAAGGTATTCCGCGCGTTGCTGACTCGCGCGAGATTGCGCCAGGCGCAGGCGGAATCGCAGGCATGCACGCCGATCCCGTCTCCATGGACGCTTCCGGGAGGTTTGCCGATCGATTCCTCTCGCGGTTTGCGGCCCAGATCGCGAAGCACAAGTTGGTTGGCTGCGAGCGAAATCGATTCGCCTACAGCCGATGGCGAAAAGCCCTCGGCTAAAGCCGCGGCGGCAGCTTCGGCAGCCTGCTCGGGAGTGGATTTGAAAATGGTCTGACTGAGCTGTTCCACCCAGGTATCCTCCGCTGCCCGAGTGCCAGGAGACCGATCCAGGAGCTTATGTTCTTCGAGCAATTTGGGCAGAAGCGTTCGAGGCTGATCCCCTGGGGCGGTGTGTGAGCTGGACTCGGATTTGACACAATAACGAACGGATTGCCGCAAAAGAGTATGCGCGTGCTCTTTGCCGATAAGGTCCAGCAAATCCCAGGCGCGATACGGCAGGACGACACGATGGACTTCGGTGGTTTCCTGTACCGTTAGGAGCAAGTCATTGAGCGCATCGCTTGCGCCCCCCTGGGCCAGCATGGCAAAAAGGCGCTCGGCCTCCTCCACAGACTTTCGATGAACCGCTTCCTGGAATGCCTCCACACCCGATCGGCCCTCGGCGAGTGGCGTTGGCTTGATTGCGTGAAGGACTTCGTTCTTGCGGCCACCTTTTTCCTGCATGCGATTGGTATTGCGATATAAAACTTTGAAGACAGGTAGCGGCTGCTGAGCTGTTGGCAGTTCACGCGCCATGTGGAAGGATGGCGCCAGCGCCATCATGGTGTGGAAACCGACATAATCCTCCCCGCCGAACGTTCGGGCGTTGGCGAGCGCGCCGGCCGCAACGAGTTTGCGCAGGTCTGTCCCCGAGCTGAGCTTAGCGGTCAACGCTGGTAATAGCTTTGTCGCCGGGGTTTCTTGCATCAGGCGGACGAGAGGCTCAAGCGAGCCGAAATCCAATACGTCAGGAGCGTCAGCAGCGAAAGCGGGGGCAAGCCCCAGGTCAGTAGCCACGGTGGAACCGACAGTAGCCAGAAGCATTCCGCGGCCGACGTCAGTCAGGAATTCACGGCGAGTAAATCTAGTATTCATTTTTCCCTCCGAAGGTGGGATTAGGGGCCATATCTTTCAGTACGCCTCGGGAGGGGGATCGTCAAGCCCGTAAATGCATGTTTCCGGATTCAAAATTCCTTCCACTTGGTGGTATCCGTCAGCGTACCGTTGACTAACTTCCCTTGCCGCCTAAGTTTTCTTGTGTCCGAACCGCGGATTGAATTCCGAGAACGAAACCTGCATCTGCCGGAGCTTGGTTTATGGCTCGATCCACATGAACCTAAAACCGAGAAGGTATTTGTCAGCCATGCCCATTCGGATCACATTGCAGAGCATCAGGAAGTTATTTTAAGCGCGCCGACGGCCAAGTTAATGCGCGCGCGTCTTTCAGGAAATTGGAAGGAGCATGCGCTGAATTTTTCTGAGACGCACAATTTTGACAGCGGTGGCAAGCCCTTCAAACTTACCCTCCTGCCCGCGGGCCATATATTCGGAAGCGCAATGGCGCATCTCGAAATGGACAGCGGAACACTGCTTTACACTGGCGACTTCAAGTTGCGACAGGGCCTTTCGGCCGAACCATGTCAACCTCGCAAAGCTGACGTTCTAATCATGGAAACAACTTATGGACGGCCAAATTATGTTTTTCCACCCACGGCCCCTGTCATGGAAGGGGTGATCCGCTTTTGCCGCGAGGCTCTGGACAACGGGGAAACGGCAGTGTTGCTCGGTTATTCACTCGGCAAAAGCCAGGAGTTGCTGTGCGGCCTGGATGATGCTGGATTGCCGCTGATGCTTCACGGTGCTGTCTATAAGCTGACACAAATATACGAGCAATTTGGCCAATGCTTCCCTCCGTATGAACGTTATGAAGCCGGTGCCGCCCACTCCAAAGTTTTGCTATGCCCGCCTTATGTCGTGAATTCTGCCATGTGGCGAAATCTTGGAAAAACCAGAAGTGCAATTCTGACTGGCTGGGCAGTCGATCCCAATTGCCGGTTCCGTTATCAGTGCGACGCTGCCTTTCCCCTGAGCGATCACGCCGATTTTCCCGATCTGATCCAAATGGTTAACCTGGTTCAGCCCAAAAAAATTTATACCCTGCACGGTTTTGCTGCTGAATTTGCTCATACTTTGAGGGGACTGGGTTATGATGCGCAGTCTTTGAGTGAAGAAGAACAGTTAACGCTTGGCATTGAATCTCCTGCTCGGACTCGCACCAAACGGGAAATGCAATCACGAGAGCACGGCTTACCCCGCGCCACCGACTCATCCTCTGCTCCAGTACTGGATAGGAAGTTCCTGTTCATCAATTTTGCGCAAGCCTGCTCACAGATAGCCAGCACCAGTAGCAAGTTGGAAAAAGTTCGAATCCTGGCAGCGTACCTTGCGAGTTTAACGAGCGCGAAAACCGGGCCCTCAGCTGAATTTGATTATGAAGGACCTCCTTCCGCTCAGCCCTCTCCTCTAGAGGGGAGGGAGAAAGAGCAGCGACGTCGGAGTTCAACAGGGCAGAGCGCTTCTCCCTCTCCCGGGGGAGAGGGTTGGAGTGAGGGTGGACCTTATTCTCAAACTCCCCGTTCCGATTCGGGAAAGCCAGTCGCACTAGCGGCCACCTGGTTTTCCGGTCGCCCATTTCCACCAAGCCACGGCAAGATTTTGCAACTGGGTTGGGCTGTGTTGCGTAATGCCATGTGCGCCGCCGGCAACATCGAAGAAACGGCATTGTTGCAAATTTATTTGAAGCACAGCGACCTGGGCGAGACTGCCTTCGAGCTTTTCCAAGGCCGGTCTATAGAGCCGTCCCTGACTTTGATAGAGCTGGATCAATTATTCCACCAGCTTCAGTCCGCCCATGGCCCGTTGGCTAAAACACCCATTCTCATTCGCGCTCTGGCTCGGTGCAGTGCTCTGGAGACGAAGTATCTCGTCAAGATTATCACTGGAGAGTTGCGGATCGGCCTCAAGGAAGGCTTGGTCGAAGAGGCCGTCGCGGCTTCGTTTAACAAATCCGCCGAACAGATACGGCAGACCAATCTATTACTGGGAGACATTGGGGAAACTGCGCAATTGGCCGCGGAAAACCGGCTCAGCGATGCTTCACTGATCCCCTTCCGGCCAGTCAAACTGATGCTTGCTTCGCCGGAAGAAACCGCAGATGGGGTTTGGAAACGGATGACCTGCAGCTCGCAAAAGCGCTCAGAAGCTCAAAACGAAAATCGCCAGGATGGAACATGCCCTTCCACAGTATGGATTGAAGATAAATACGATGGTATCCGCTGCCAGATACACAAACTGGGCACTCGGGTGGCGCTCTACTCCCGCGATTTGAAGGATGTCACAAACACGTTTCCAGAATTGGCCGACGCCGCGAAGAAGGGCGCGGACGATTATATTTTGGATGGGGAGATCATTGCGATGCGCGGTGAGGAGGTTTTGCCCTTTGCCGATCTTCAAAGACGGCTTGGACGTCGCGAAGGCGATTTGTTCATGCGCGATGAGGTTCCCATTCGGTTTGTTGCCTTTGATCTTCTCTGGTTAAACTCCCAAACTTGTCTGGCTCGTCCACTTCAGGAGCGACGCCAGAAAATGGAATCGCTGCAGTCACTGCCTTCGATTGTTGCCCTTGCTAAAATCACGCAAGCAAGGTCGGTGGATGAGATCAACCTGGCCTTTGCTGCAGCGAGAGGCCGTGGAAATGAAGGTCTCATGATCAAAAATCCTGAAAGCCTCTACACACCTGGACGCCGTGGCCTATCCTGGCTCAAACTAAAAAAAGCTCTCGCAACATTGGATTGCGTGGTGGTCGGCGCTGAATTTGGCCACGGCAAAAGGAACAAGGTGCTTAGCGATTACACTTTTGCGGTTCGCGATGAAGAGAGCGGAGACTTGAAAACAATCGGCAAAGCTTATAGCGGGCTGACCGATGTTGAAATTGATCAGCTGACGGAACATTTCCACAAGCATGCGATTCGCCAGAATGGTCGCTATTTCGAAGTGGAACCAGATACGGTCCTGGAAATTGCTTTTGATAAAATTCAGCGCAGCACGCGGCATAACAGCGGCCTGGCCATGCGCTTTCCGCGCATTGTGCGGATTCGTACGGACAAAACCCTCTTAGATATTGACACGCTCGCCACAGCGCGAAAGCTGACGGAGCGGTTAAAATCGGAATCACAAACCTGATCTGATAACCTTCAGACGTGGACTTGTGCAGGCGAATGACCGGGAGCAAACCTTTTCCAGACCGTCGCCGCTGCCCCGACCAGCCCCGCATTCTCACCGGTGAGTGCGTGCACAACCGGAATGGTGCGATGATGGTCTGAGTAAATAACACGGCGCGCCGATTGCACCAAACTTTCCCAGTACGGCCCCTCCGCCAACCCAACTCCGCCACCGACAATCACCGCTTCCGGGTCGAGCACATTCACCAAAAAGCCCACCATGGTTCCGACCGCTCTTCCGGCGGAGTGCACAACCTCAAACGCCTGCGCATCGCCCGCACCCGCTGCTGCCAGAACCTCCTGCCCGGTTCGCGCCATTCCGGGCCGATGCTGGTGGAAACGCGCCACCAGCGCCGGACCCGATGCTACTTCTTCGAGAGTGCCACGGGTAACATGCCCGCAACGTTCACACGCAGTTTCGATTGAGCCGCTGGCCATCGTTCCGGTCGCGCCATGAGCGCCAAGGAAAGGTCGGCCCTCGATCATTAGACATGAACTGATCCCTGTTCCAATTGTAACGTAGAGAAAAATTCGAAGCGAACGGCCTGCACCGAACATGGCTTCGGCCAATGCAGCGCTACGCACATCTGCTTCCAGGACAATCGGGGCAAAATGCGAAAGCCGCTCCACGATGGATTGCTCCTGCAATTGGATAGAATGACTGCTAAAAATGTGGCCGTCGGGATCAATTAATTCGCAAAGGCCAAGTCCTATGCCGCCCAATATCATACCTTGGGCGTTTGCAGTTTTGGCCAGTACTTCGGCCAAGCGCACGGCATCGTCCAGGACCGCCTGGCCTCCTCGGTGAGGCGAGGTGGGAACGATCTGCCTGGAGAAAATTTCTCCTTCCGGGAAGCTTACCAGTCCCGCGGCGATCTTTGTTCCTCCAACATCGATGCCGATTGCGTGGAAAGGCAGACAACTCATTCCAGCCGCTTCACCTGTGAAAGCCCGTTTGCCAGGGAACGGATATAAGCCGCGTTGCAGCCACAGCAACCTCCCAGGTAACGTATGCCTTCGTTTTGTGCCTGCCTTCCGAATTCCTCAAACTCCTTACGTGAAACCTGAATGGTTTCCAAATCATCGGGAAAAGCGGGCTGTCGGGTAAAACAATGACATGCATCTGTCGTGCGGAACGCGGCAGGTTGCGCGGCAATGGGTGTTTCCACTGCGGCGCGCATTTCACGCAGCAATGGTATCATGCGCGACGGTTCCTGTTCGCAATTAGCTCCAACCGCTACGGCCCCTAAATCGGACATTACCCGGGCACAATCGGCTGGTGAGTGCCCGTCGGTGCATTGGCTAATCAGTGGCCGAAAACTCATGGTGGCCACCGCCGGGAGACCTGCTTTGGCAGCCGAACGTAATGCAACCTTCATCTCGGCGAGGTGAAAGAAGGTTTCAAGTATTAGGAAATCCGCCCCGGCGTCCTTGAGCAATCGAATTTGCTCGTTGATATGATCCGCAGCCTTATCCAGTGCCTCGATGCCTTCACGTTCGATAAGCTGTGTCCGTGAAACACTTCCCGCCACCAGTGCTTTGTCTCCTGCGACTTTCCTGGCGAGTCTGACCGCTCCACCATTGATCATTTCGGTCTCCGAACCGTAGCCAGAACGCGTAAGCTTTTCGCGAGTGCCGAAAAAGGTAAGCGCCTGCAAAACCTGCGAACCGGCCAGGAGAAATTCCCGGTGCAGTTCACGCAATGCTTCAGGGTTTTCAATCGCCACTTCCGGAGTGAACTGTCCGCTGCCTTTGCCTGTGCCGACCTTTTCCCGACCTGAGCCGCTATCTACATAACCGCGCCGCTCAAGTTCGATCAGGTAACCGCCATCGCCCAGGACGATGCCTTCCTTCAACAAATCGTTTATCGATTTCATTTGTAAATTTTAAGTTGGGATTGCGGCTTCGGACGGGGCGCGCGTTTCCCAGGAGAGTGCCACAGCGGAAATGAGAGCAAAAGCGATTCCCACCGTCTCACGCCAGCCAACTCGTTCATGAAGCAAAAGAATGGCGATGGGAATGCTGACCACTGGATAAAGCGCCGCGAGCGGAGCAATGATAGAAGCTTTGCCATGACTGGCGAAGGCTGCCAGCAGAGCAAAGTTTCCAAGGGCAAAAGTGAATCCCAATGCAATCACCAGCAGCCATTTTCCGGAACTAATTTCTGACGGCAAGGGGCTCCGAAGCAGAATGTAAAGGGCTACCGGGACAAAAGCTGCCAGAAACCAAAGAGTCGAGAGCTCACCGGAAATATGATTCGTCGCAACCTTTTGCAACAATCCCGCGACTCCCCACAAGGCGATAGGAATAAGAGCGACAAGCAACCAGGACGATAAAAAGCCTTGTTCCTGTTGCACGTTGAACAGGTAAATTGCGCACAATGACAGCGCAAGGCCTGCGAATTGGATATGATTTAACCGCTCTTTCAGAAACAACATCGCCAAAAGAATAGTTACGACAGGATAAAGTGCTGTCAGCGGCACGACTGTCGCCGCCTTGGCGCCATGGTTCAAGACCTCGTAGTAGGCCACGTTGCCCAGACAGGTAAGCATTCCCGCCCCAAATGCAAAAACCGCTCCTCGAAGCCGATTTCGTTCGCAACTTTTGTCCAAAAGGCGTTGAGTTTCCTCCTGAGTTCTCTGACTAAGTTTTATCGAGAATGCCATGAAGAGCAGGACCGGCAGGATGCCAATGGTGGACAGTGCCTGAGTCAACGCCGGGGAAAGAGTATCGCCAACTAACTTTCCAAGGAGAGCCCAGACTCCCCATGAAACGACAGCTCCCACTGTCCAGAGCAACCAGGGGCGCATCAGCCGGTTTCCCCCTTTCTCTCTTCTCGCGGCTCGAAATGCTCACGCGTGCGGTCGTGCTGGAGATGAACGGGCTCGGCGTTTTTTGTTTCCGAGAGCTCCGGAAGCGTGAAGGCCGTTTCCAGATCCATAGCGCGGCCTTCGCGGCTGGATTGTTGCGCCTTAAGCATGACCTCGAGCACGTGCAGAGCATAATCGGGCCTTACCAACGGCTGGGTCTTGCCGGCAATGCACTCGACCAGGTGACGAAGGCCGTCGGTCCAAGGCCAATCGGGAGCCGTTTCCTTAAAAATTTTCCACGCGCCGACGGAGTTCTCGAACAATTCATACCCGTCCGGATCCCAATCATCACCCAGCATCTGAATGGTCCCGGACGTCCCATACACCTCGAGCGCCGGATTTCTGTATTGTTGCATGGTAAATCCGGAGGTGACGACGCCAAAAAGGCCTTTACCAAAATCGAGCAACACTTGGGCGTTATCCTCGGATTCAACTTGCACCTTTTGACCGTTAACCTCGCGTTCCGGAATTGCGATACCAGTCATGGCCATTACACGTCGCGCGGGGCCTAACAAACCAGTCAAGCTCGCGATGCAGTACACACCAAGATCAAATAAACAACCTCCACCCTGCTTATAAAACCATTCGTTCCAGGTAGGACCAGCCCACCCGTAGCGCGCGCGTGCCAGGCACGGTTGGCCGATCTCGCCCCGACGGATATGACCACTGATCGTCAGAAAAGTTGGGCTCAGAATCGTAAATGGCCCGCAAACCAGGTGGCTCTGGGTCCTGTTTGCCAGGGCGACGAGTTCCTGTCCATCGCGGAAGTTTGTCGCCAGAGGTTTCTCCAGCAGAACATGTTTGCCCGCATTAAGGGCTGCTTTTGCCAGTCTGGCGTGTTCCGGCATCGAGGTTAGAATAAGAATCAGATCCACTTCAGCAGATGTGAGCAATTCTTTCTCGTCTGTGGTGAAACGAGGCACACCAAGCTCTAACGCGCGCTGGCGTTGCTTTTCACGTCCGCACGCGAGTGTCACTTCTGCAAGCCCACGGGTCCGGAGCTTTTCGCACTGAGGCATGTAAGCCTCGAGCACGTTTCCGCAACCGATGATTCCAATGCGAATGGGTGAAGAGACGTTCATGCGGTTCTGGTGCGATCTATTTATATGAAAACAATTCAACGCGCTCTACTAAATTGGCGCAAAACAATGAATTTCCTTTGAGGACACCCAAAATATAAATTTTCTTCTTGAATTGATTCGGAGGTTGTGACGACAATATCTGTTCAGAGATTCAGTTGCCGAACCTAAGGCGAACGGTGTCCCCAGAAGTTTTTGGTCTTTAGGCAGTTGCGCTAATCCGTACCAGCGCGGGCATTTTCCTGAATCTATTGACTTTCGTTTCATTGGCCGCGCAGTTGCGCGGGTGTAAGGCTACGGTGAATTCATTAGTAAACATACGCAGTCGAATTGCAGCGTTACGTAATAATTAAAAAATGCCTTTTGTTGGATAAATCAAACAAAGGCATGGTCCTCTGATAATTATGGTGAACAGGAAAGACCCTAAAGATTCAAATGGTACGAGCCCCGGAAATATGGTCGGCCAATCGGCTTCCGTGAAAAATCAGAACCGGCGACGGTTCATCATTTCTAATAAGGCTCACGGCGCCCGTGGACGTGAGGAGGCCGCAAATCCAAATCCAGGCAAGCCCAGTCCCCCAGATTTGACCAAAAACAATGGTGTCGCTAGCGCGTTGACCGCTGGCATTTCAAGCGGTCAAGCGCAAGATCTGACCGAAACCATAAAAACCCTCGTGCACCTGGCCCACGAGAATGGTCATGTCACCCACGAAGACATCAATGATGTCCTCCCGGAAGGATTATCCCCGGCGGATCTGGACGAGCTTTACACAAAATTACGCGGCCTGGATGTGGAGATTGTCGATCATGCAGAAGTCGAGCGCGCCAAACCTGCCGAAGCAGAGGAAGAGCAGGAGCACCGCCTGGAGGCGCTGGACGACCCTGTTCGCATGTACATGAATCAAATGGGCAAAGTGCCTTTGCTCACCCGGGAACAGGAAGTCGAGATTTGCAAACGTATTGAGGTCGCTGAAACCGAAATGAAACGCCTGGTCTATGGGCTGGGATTTACCGCGAAAGAGCATATCGCGATTGCCGAAAAGTTGCTCTCGGAACCGCCCAAGGAACGGTTTGATCGCGTCGTCGTGGACAAAAAAGTTGCCAACCGCGAAGGGCATCTTCGCGAGCTTCGAGTGCTGATTAAGAAGGTGCGCAGTTTGGATATGGACGTGGACGAAAAGTTCCTCGCCTGGAAAAAGGCGCCTCACAGCGAGCAAGAGAAACTGGCAAGCGCTTATCGCAAATTGGAAAAGAAGCTGCAGGATCTTTTTCCGAAATTCTTTTACAAGCAGCGTGTGCTCGAAGACATGATTCTGGTCGCGAGCAATGTGAACGAGAAACTAAAGAGCAGCCTGCGTTCGATTCAGGAGTTGGAATCCCATCGCAAGTCTCCCCAACAGCACACTGCTTTACAAACCGAGCGCACCCGGATTCGCGCTCTGGAACAATTTGTTCGGCTTTCTACCGCAGAATTCCATCAGACTTTCGAGCAATTGAAACGCGCCGCCGATCGTGCTCACCAGGAGAAAACACACATGGCCGAGGCCAACCTGCGCCTGGTGGTTTCTGTAGCTAAAAAATACACAAACCGCGGGCAGTCTTTCCTCGATCTGATCCAGGAAGGAAACATCGGTTTGATGAAAGGTGTCGAGAAGTTCGAGTATCGTCGCGGCTATAAGTTTTCAACCTACGCCATCTGGTGGATACGACAGGCCATTACCCGCTCGATTGCCGATCAGGCACGGACGATCCGGATCCCAGTTCACATGATCGAGATCATGAATAAGCTCTGGCGCGCCCAGAAACAGCTTACCCAGGAACTTGGCCGTGAAGCCACACCCGAAGAAATTGCCGATGAGATGCACATGCCCGTCTCGCGCATTCATTCGCTTCTCAAAATGGCACAGCAGCCGATTTCTCTGCACGCCCCGGTTGGAGACGATGGCGACGTCAGCGTCGGCGATTTTATTGAAGACAAAAGCGCCGAAAATCCCTCGGAAGTCACCAGTTACAGCTTGCTCAAAGAGAAGCTTGGTAATGTGCTTACGAGTCTCACCGAGCGCGAACGAAAGATTCTGGAAATGCGTTTTGGGCTGGTGGATGGATATGAACGGACGCTGGAAGAGATTGGAAAAATGTATAACGTGACTCGCGAACGGATTCGTCAAATCGAAGCAAAAGCGTTGCGTAAACTACGCCACCCGACTCGCGTTCGTCATCTTCAAGGTTTCCTGGATACCGAGGAAGAAGCCGCCTGAGACTGGGCCAGCTTAAGAGAACGGTTGAAGGCTACCGCATCCCGGTAACGCACTCCAGTGCCACCAAAGATGTCCAGTGCCGAGCCGATGGTTAGATCAATTCTACCCTGGCTTAATCGCGTCACATCTTCCAGATCCTGTAAAGAATTGGCGCCACCCGCATAGGTGGTCGGGATGGGAGAAGCCTGTCCCAATCTGGAAACCAATTCTTTGTCGATACCTCGGCAGAGTCCTTCCACATCGACGGCGTGGACCAGGAATTCCGCGCACAGCGGAGCAAGTCTAGTAAGATTTTCGGGTGTGATTGCCAGGTCTGTGAACCTGGTCCAACGATCGGTCACGACGAAATAACAATCATCCTTACGCCGGCAACTTAGATCCAAAACCAGCCGTTCTTTGCCAACCTTTTCAGTTAGCTGCGTCAGCCTTTCCCAGTCCACCTGACCTTCCCTGAAAACCCAGGAGGTAACAATCACATGTGAAGCGCCGTGAGCAAGCCAGGCTTGGGCATTTTCTGCGGTAATGCCTCCCCCGATCTGCAAACCTCCCGGATAAGCCTGCAATGCTGCGCGCGCTTGTGCCTCATTGCCTGGGCCAAGCATGATTACATGGCCTCCCCCCAATTGATCGCTCTGATAGAGTCTGGCGAACCAGGAGGCAGGGTGCTCGGAAACAAAGTTCTCAGTTACGCTGCCGGCGGTGCCAAGTGTACCGCCTACAATTTGCTTAACTTTGCCTTCATGAAGATCGATACAAGGTCGAAACACGGTCGATTGCCTCTAATATGCCGCAGGAGCGGACAGCTTGGGGGCACCTGTCCCTTACGCCAGATTAAGATTTAAAAACCGGGTAAGCGAATCTCCCAATGCTCATGCATTCGGTTATTGTCCTCTTGAAAGATTGCGCTTCAGAACCGGGCGCAGAACAATATTACGGTATTCGATACTGGCATGATCTCCCTGCAAATAAATGGGACCCGGCCGAGTAACGTCTGACCAAAGAGCCCCTCCGGTACAGCCTCGCAGCGGTTCATTGTTCAGCACAGTCGTTCCATTGAGAATCACGGTTACATGCCGATCCACCAGGGTAATATCGAACTTCTGCCATTCTCCAGCTGGCTTGCTGGCATTTTGTGTTGGTTGAAGACGGCTGTAGATCGCACCCATATTATGGGTAGTGGGAGGCTGACCGTAGCATTCCTCGACTTGGACTTCGTAAATACCGCGCAAGTAGATCCCGCTGTTTTGTTTCTCACCAGCCCTGACTTCCAGTTTCAAATTGAAGTCTTCAAATTCGCGGTCGGTGCGCAAGTTTCCGTAATGTTTGTGGGGTTTGCCTTCCTCGTGGTTTGCTTTATTGACCAACTTTCCATCCTCGGCGACCCAGCCGTTATCGGCTTTAGGATCGGTCGGCCTCCAGCCAGACAGGTCGAAACCGTTGAACAACGGGAACCGATTGCCGAATTGTACTTTGCTCAAGTCAGGCGCTGGAGGCATCGGAGGGGTGCGCCGGCCTAGAAAATCAAAGCGTTCATCCCCGGTGCCATTCTCCCGCGGCTTAACACTGGTGAGCCTGATTTGGTCTCCACTGACGGCAGCGATGATTGTTTCCAAAATGCGTTTCTTGCTTTTCGTGCCGGAAGCGTCCTTTTGCTCGATGAAATGTTCTCGTGTCAGGACCAGCTTTCCATCCACCATCTTGGCCTCTGCCACGGGTTCTACGCTGCCTGCGACCATCATCATACTGGCAGTAAGATTCCCGCCTGAATCTTCCACACCCAACCAGCCAGCAGCGTCGTTAGGAAGGCTAAGTTCCCAATCACTAACATAGGGATTGGCGCCCATTGCGATTCCGCCGCTTGCCAATAAAATGAACAGGACTGTTTTAAGTCTCCAACAAACTTTTGTAACCATCTGGTCCTTATGCAAAGAACCGCCCAGGACTGCAAGCAGATTTGTCCATATTCGAAACGCGTGATTGACAACCCATCTCAAACCCCTTATCCGAACAAACAACCGGACAGCAATAATGAACTTGGAAGAAAGGTATTTTATGAGAATATTCGTTCAGCTACCTATCGCCTTAACTATCCTCATGTTTTTATCTCCAGCGGCCCACGCCCAAATGGGCAGATGGTATTTCACCGCAGACGCTGGCGGCAATTTAACCAGCGATACTGACCTAAAAAACTTTTTTGGTGAGCCTTTGGCTGCCAATAGCAAAGTAAAATTTGATCCGGGCGTGCGGTTTGGGGTGGGAGCCGGATATAAGGTTACCGATTGGCTTGGCACTGAGATTCAAAGCGGTTTCTACGCTAACGAGATTAAGTCCATCACAGATGCTTCGCGTGTGGATGCAGTTTTCTCCAATGTGCCACTTATCGCCAATGTCCGGCTTGAATGCCCGTGCTGGAGCTTTGTCCGTCCCTACTGCGGGGGAGGCGCCGGCGTTGCTTTTCCGGTCCTTGATGCGGACCATATCGAAATCGGTGGAACTTCAATGCACGGATCGGAAGTCGACGAAGTCTTTGCCTACCAGGCTTTTGCCGGGATTCGTTTCAAAATAAACGACCAGATGGGGCTTAGCCTTGAATATCGTTATTTCCATTCCGATAGCGCTGAATGGAAGGCTGAATTCTCTGAAGGCACAGGTTCGGATAAAATGCGATTCGGCGGTACCGAAACACATTCACTGAGTATCGCATTCGATTTCCGTTTTTAGCCGTGTTACTGAATCAACCGCTGAGCATCGCAGGCCGCACTTTTCGCTCGCGCCTGATTCTGGGGACCGGGAAATTTTCTTCGCCGCAAGCCATGCGCGATGCGCTCGAGGCCAGCGGCGCTGAAATTGTCACAGTGGCATTGCGCCGGGCAGACCTGAGCGGACGGAAGGATCCGTTCGCAAACATCCTGGAATTCATCGATACGGATAGGTTCCTCTTGCTGCCCAATACCAGCGGCGCAATGACCGCCGAAGAGGCTTTGCGTCTCGCCCGGCTTGCGGCTGCTGCCGGTTTGCCGAAATGGATAAAGCTCGAAATCCACCCTGACCCTCGTTACCTGTTGCCCGACCCAATCGAAACTTTAAAGGGCACGGAGCTGCTCGTGAAAGAAGGGTTCACCGTCTTACCCTACATCAATGCAGATCCTGTTTTGGCCAAACGGCTGCAAGATGCAGGCGCTGCGACTGTGATGCCATTGGGTTCGCCTATCGGTTCGAATCGTGGAATTCAAACAAAAGACCAAATTCGGATCATCATCGAGCAAGCGGTGGTGCCTGTGGTCGTCGATGCTGGGCTGGGCGCGCCAAGTCATGCTGCCGAAGCCTTGGAAATGGGCGCTGATGCCGTACTGGTGAACACAGCCATAGCCATCGCCAGCGACCCAAACCGAATGGCGATGGCGTTTAAACTCGGCGTCGAAGCGGGCCGCGCCGCTTTCGAATGTGGCCTCGCCGCCGCCCGGGAAACAGCGGAACCAACCAGTCCGCTCACGGCTTTTCTGGATTAGATCTGTTTTCGGACCAACAAAATGCACCCATGAAAAAGAACATTTCGCTGGCCGTTTTTGCTGGGCTCTTGCTACTGCTTGCGTACGGACTTGGCTACTGGAACGGGTTCTCCCAGGCACGGAAAGGTCCTCGCGTTTTCGTCGCTACAGACGCAAGTGACAACCGGCAGGCTTCAGGAAAGGCCAATTACGAGCCTTACTTCACCCGGCAAAACACCATTCCCGACAAGGTGAAATGAAAACCATCGGGTACAATCCGACGTATAAGCCAAACGTCTTAGTTTTTATCGCAACGCGTCAAGGTCACTAATACCTGGCCAGTTAGAGTCCGAAAAACTCGAAAATGAAGAAGAGTTCGAGGCGACTATCGTTTCGTAATTATCTGCTCTCGCTTCCTGAACGGGGGGTGAGATCGCTCACAGCGATCACCGGGGGTTTGGTCCGCGAGTTGGGCGAGCTCTCCATCCCTCAGACGATTCGCAAGGGCCAGCTCTATCGGAATCTTGTGGAAGCCACCCTGCGATTCTTAATCGAGCAGGTCGGACAAGTGAAAGGGGTGTATCCGGGGGAAGAGGAACTTTCGGAAGATTTTTTGGTTCGCCGCGCGGCAGGCAATGGGATCGAGCTGATCGGTATTCTGACTTTCCGCGCTTCGCCGGTATGGGTCCTGGCTGCCCTGGCCGATGCTTCTGGAGCTGGTCGTTATCTCATGAGGGAAATCACAGCCTGCCTCAAAGACGAGGGACTGCTTGACCGCTCTGCCGAATTTGCAGGCATTGACGAGATGCTCGCTGGGCTCGAAGCCTCCTCCGGCCGTCTCGCCGCAACATTTAACACCCCGCCCCTGGATGTCGCGACGCTTCGCCAGGAATGGAGTGCTTTCCGACGTGATCTGTCCCGGATTCCGCCAAAGCAGCTTCCTCGAATGGACTCGTTGCGCGAGCTCTGGACGGCGATTCAGCAGGAATCTCGAAAACAACATCGAAGTGTTTTCCAGGTCTCCTCGCTCATGGCGATGTCGGCCGTCACTCACGTGCCGCAAAAGGCACGCTGGTTATCTGCTTCCGCGCAGTTGGCCGCCCGCAAGACGGGTGTGGCTGTGGGGGGCCTTTTACTCGAGGACTACCGCGCCACCCTAAACCAGATTCGAAAAACCGGCTACGTTCGCTATGCCGTACGCCAGTTCCGGCCGTACCTCTCTGCTGCCGTTTCACAATTTTCACCGCGGCGTAAATCACTCACCGAAAAACTACTGGCGAGAGGCCATACGCCTAAGCGCAGGAATCATGGGCTTCCAGGCAGAACCAAGCGGTAGAATTGAGCGCTGGCCGGTGACGGGATGGTCACCTGGTTCAGGCTGTTGGTCTGTTAACATTGGCTGCTCATCCCATTTGAATCTTGGTTCTTGCGAACCGCAAATGTGTGTGCTCCATTCCACTTTTGCAAAAGGCTCTACCCAGTCAAAGAGTTATGGCGCGAAATAAAATCAATGCTGCATCTATTCGCGCGATGAAAGGGCGTGAGAAGATCGCCGCCCTAACCGCCTACGATTTTCCAATGACGCGATTGTTGGACGAGGTGGGCGTGCCGCTGATTCTCGTGGGTGATTCTTTGGGTATGGTAGTGCTGGGTTATCCCAATACCACCTGTGTAACGATGGACGACATGGAACACCATGTCAGGGCAGCTGCTCGGGCAAAACCCTATGCGCTCCTTGCGGCTGATCTTCCTTATCATAGCTATCAGACCGTCGAGAGCGCAGTTGCCAGTGCCAAACGCCTCGTGGAAGCCGGAGCTGAAGCAATCAAGGCTGAAGGCGGTCGGGAGATTCTGCCGCAGGTTCGGGCCATCATTGCAAGCGGCATTCCATTCCTGGGCCATCTAGGAATGCTGCCCCAGCATGTGCTGGAAGAAGGTGGCTATCGCGTGAAAGGTAAAAATCCGCCCGAACGTGAGGCCCTCCTGGCCGACGCGGATGCTCTCGCTCAAGCGGGAGCGTTCGCCATTGTTCTGGAATTGGTCACCGCAGACGTGGCAGCCGAAGTTACCAAGTGGTTGCCGATCCCAACCATTGGCATTGGCGCTGGGATTGGATGCGATGGCCAGATTCTAGTGACACCCGATTTGCTGGGCATGTTGCCCTGGTATAATCTCAAGCACGTGAAACCAAAATTGAATGCCGCTGAACAGATGCGCGCGGTTGTTGAGCAGTGGCAACAGAGTGTTCAAGCAGGGGGCGAACCGTAAATTTTTTTCTGCCCCAGTTAAACTGCCCGACCAGATCTGTTTTATCATTAACCGACCATTGAAACCTGCAACAGTGAACAAACTCACACATCTCGACGCTCGCGGCGAAATTAACATGGTGGATGTGTCTGCTAAACCTGTAGTGCATCGACAGGCAGTGGCTTGCGGAGAAATTCGGTTGCAAAAAGCAACTCTGAAACTCATCCAATCTGAAGCGATTGCCAAAGGAAACGTGCTGGCCACCGCCCGACTCGCAGGGATTATGGCCGCCAAAAAGACCAGCGATCTGATCCCGCTTTGTCATCCTCTGCAAATTACCCATTGCGAGGTTCAATTCGAAATCCCCAAAAGCAGGGATCGAATTCATATTCTTGCCTCGGCAAAAATCGGTGGCCAGACAGGTGTGGAAATGGAAGCGCTGGCTGCTGTGACTGTTGCGGCCCTGACCATATACGATATGTGCAAAGCAGTGGATAAGCGTATGCGCATTACCAACATCCACCTGGTTTCCAAAGAAAAAACGTGACCACTTAACCGCGCGACCCATGCAAATTCAAACAGGCATTATCACTATTTCCGATCGCGCCTCCAAAGGATTGTACGACGATCTAGGTGGCCCAGCGCTAAAAAAAGCTGCCGAAGGCTATGGCTGGAAAGTCGGCGCTGAACTGCTTGTGCCAGACGAACAACGCGATATTCAGCGCGCGGTTCGCGAGCAAATCGCCAAGGGATGTCAGTTGATCCTCACCACCGGCGGCACTGGTGTTGCGCTTCGGGATGTTACTCCGGAAGCCCTCCGCGAAATCGCCACGCGCGAATTACCAGGTTTCGGAGAAATGATGCGAATGGAATCCATGAAAATTACAAAGAATGCCATTCTCTCGCGCAATCTAGCTGTTGTTGTCGACAAAGCGCTGGTGATCGCTCTTCCAGGAAAGCCCAGCGGCGCGGTCGAATGCCTGAGTTTCGTCGTAGGTGCCATCCCGCATTGTGTTGAAGTGTTGCAGGAAGTGCCTACCAGTTGCTAGCGACGAGCGAGGTCCGTTAAGAAACTGATGCTTGGATTAAGGTTGGTTAGGAGTTCCGTAAATTTTCCCGAGGAATGCAGCAACCAGACCTATCCAGATCCAGCCGGACCCATCCAGGGCCATCCAAGCGTTTTCCCTCGCTCCTTCTCACTTGACTGTTTCGAAGTTCAGGTGAGAGTTATGGAAATCCAGCTTTCAACCCGTTGCTTTATGAAAACGAATGGTTTTAGCCGTCGGTCTTTCCTGCGACAAAGTATCATACTCACTGCTGGCGCTCCCGTGCTGCTGCGCTATCAATCCAATGTCTTCGCTGCTGAGGATAAGGCCAAGTCTCCTCGACGTAGCGACCGCTCAGATGCGAAAGTCGCCATCGTCCAATGCCGTTCCTATGGCCCGGAAGTGCGCACTGCCATGGCAAAGAGCTTTGATCTGCTCGGTGGAATTGGCTCCCTGGTGAAGAATAAAACTGTGACGATCAAACTGAATCTGACCGGGACCGATTTCAGTGCATACATGCAAAGGCCGGTGGGTGAAACTTATATGACTCATTACTCGACTGCGCTTGCTTTGGCCTCTCTGATCTTCGCGGCGGGCGCGCGGCGGGTTCGCTTCGTGGAATCCACCCAAAGCAAAGCCCAGTTGGGTTCGACGCTGGCATTGGCGGACTGGGATGTCAAAGCCCTCGACGCGCTTGGGAAGGTTGAATTCGAGAACACCCGGAATCTGGGGGACGGAAAATCCTACGCGCACCTCCCTGTTCCCACCGGCGGTTACATGTTCTCGGCCCTGGACCTGAACCACTCTTATGCGGACACCGATGTGATGGTCTCGCTAGCCAAACTCAAGAACCACATCACCGCAGGGGTGACTCTATCCATGAAAAATCTCTTTGGGCTGACCCCCAATTCTCTTTATGGCGATCAGGCTGGAAATGAGGAAGCCACGGCCGGACGCGGACCGTTGCACAATCCCACAGAATTTCCAAATGTGCGGCTGCCCGGATTAAAACAAGGCATCACTTCTACAGACGCGACCTGGCGCGTGCCGCGGATCGTAGTGGACATTTGCGCGGCGCGGCCGATTCATCTGGCAATTATTGATGGCATAACTTCCATGAGCGGCGGTGAGGGTCCCTGGTGCAAAGATGCGGCCGAACTGAAATTTACACAGCCGGGAGTGCTAATCGCAGGGCTCAACCCTGTGTCCACGGATGCGGTTGGCACCGCAGTAATGGGCTATGATAACCCTCGGGCTGTTCGAGGTGAAAAACCTTTTGGATTCTGTGACAATCATTTGTTGATGGCCGAACAGGCTGGATTGGGCAGCGCGGAATTGAGCCAAATCGACGTGCGAGGCGCGGCTATTTCGAAAGTTAAATATCCGTACGCCTGATTGCCTTTTTAGCTGCCGACTGGAATCTCACTTTTGCGGGTTCTCGAGTATCTTAAGAGAATATTGGCTGGAAAGAGCGCTGTCAGACTGAGGCTGCCCCATCGTATTATAATTATAATCAAACTTGTAGCGGTAATGGACAAGGTTTGTACCAGCGGGGACCGGCACTAAACCCTCCCAACGATTGGTCATCAGCCGCGTGGGACGCATTGGATAAAACTCCGTCCCCACAACAATCTGAGGTTTAATACTACTCCACAGAAGAGTCTGTTGTCTGCTATTGAGAGAGACTTCAACGGGGTAGAGGTTGTTTGCATTGCGCTCCTGGTGTTGAGGAGTGAGATTAGTAAACGTGGCCTGACATCCACTGATCAGCAGCAACAAAGGCAAAAGCAAAACAGATCGAAATTTCGTCAACATAAGGCCGTAGGCTTGCAAGTGCGGCATGGCTTGTAAAGTTGGATTTTAATGGGAATTGACTTTCGGAACATTTGAAACTATTCCTCCGCCACTGGTTCGGTGACTGAGGTTTACCTGCTGCGTCAAACAAAATAGCTAGAAAACGTATGATTCTGCCAAAAGCCCTCCTCCTGGCGGCATGCACGCTCGCATGGGGAATTGCCCCGGTTTTCAGCCAAAAACCGGATACTGGCCCGAAACCAGGAGTGCTCAAAGGTCCTGCCAAGGCTCAACTCGAGAAAGTTGCTCAAATAGATGTGCCCGCAGGCTATATATTCATCGATGGCAAGGGGACCCGCAAATTATTGGAATCCAAAGGCGAACCGACCTCAGGGCAGGAAGTGGGCCTGTTGGTCTCCACAAACGAGGATTGGTCGGTTTTCTTCCAGTATTCTGATGACGGTTATGTCAAAGACGATGAGAAAGATAAATTAGACGCGGACAAATTGCTCGCGTCCATCAAGCGGGGAAACGATGCGGCCAATAAAAAACGAGTGCAAGCTGGCAATCCTCCACTTGAAGTTGTCGGCTGGGAGGTGCGACCTAAATATGATGCTGCGACTCATAACCTGGAGTGGGCTATTCGGGCTACGAGCGAAGGACAGCCTGTGTTGAACTATAATACACGCCTGCTGGGCCGGAAAGGCGTTATGGAAGTTGTGTTGGTGGTCGACCCCG
>Ga0163163_10001289_pt1 | contig 21169 bp, 15 predicted proteins | sample S65metaG_FD_119766 | JGI IMG/M metagenome (GOLD analysis project Ga0163163, IMG submission 119766) | Switchgrass rhizosphere microbial communities from Kellogg Biological Station, Michigan, USA - S6-5 metaG | ecosystem: Host-associated > Plants > Roots > Rhizosphere > Soil | place: USA...
AAGAAGCCAAACAGGTGTCCGGTGTTATAAACAACAGCATCGTCCAGCAAAATCAAATTCTGATCTGGCCCGCCGCCACGAACATAAAAGCCAGCATTCACCTCCCCTGCGTTGCGAACTCCCGGCATGAGCTGGATGGCTTTCAATATATCCACCTCACCCATAAATGCCGGGATGTTTTTTATTTGATTGATCGAAGGGTCAACCTATCCCATTTGTGCACTTCTGATATTGGCATCCTTTCGTTTACTATATACAACTACTTCTGTGAGGGCAGCAGATTTGGGCAGCAGGAAAATATTGTGTTGAACATTGTTGTTCAGGTTTAGATGGAAGGATTGGGTGAGATAAGAAACGTGTGTTACCAATGCATCGTATTCTCCGCCTTCCAGCGTGATAGAATAAAAGCCATATTGATTGCTGGTGATGGATTTTCCGTTGACAGAGATGGTTGCTCCAATTATCGATTCGCCGTTGGTTGAATCTTTAATGTAGCCGTTAAGAGTAAATTTAGCTTGAGCAATGACGGAGGTTGAAAAAATCAACCCGGCCAAACACAGGCTGAGTAGTTTACTGGTTCTTCGTGTTTCGCTCATTTCCTGGTGTTTTTCTACTGTTTTATTTTCCGTGCTTATTTTGCTTTGTTTTTCTCTGATGTGAAATTGATAGTTGCTTTTGTGTCGCCGCAGTCAATCATGGCCTTGCCATATTTTGGATGATGCAGGCCCAGGTATGGATTTCGAATATCCTCGGTTTCACTTAACCAATCCCCGGGTTCCGTATCATTAAAAGCCATTGGGCATTCCTGCAGATAAATTTTCTTATCGTCATATTGAACGGTTTCAAGAAAGGCATACAGATGTTGCGTAAGAGAATTCAGATCATGGCGTTTGTCTGTTATTGTTTTATTCAAAGCCATGGCCTTGAGATCTTTTTTTGCAAGGTTCAGCGTGTCTACGGGCGCCGTTATTTTTCCCGGATCAAATCCATAAAAATTCACGCTATCCAGCCTACGTTCCAATTCTCCTGATTGCCGGATTAATGCTATGGAATCCCAATTAACAAAGGCTTCGGTTAATCCATGGTAACTATCCATTACTGATTGAACAGAAGTATTGAAGCTGTTGCTATGTTTACTACTACTTTTCGTTTGGGCATTCTGTTCCTTTTGGGAATTATTGCAGGACAATAAAAATCCAAGAAGAAAACAGGCCAAAATAACTCGCATACCAAAAATTTGTGGCAAAACTAACGACGGACGATGACATGTATAGGTCCGCTGATCATTAAAACATTCTTAATCCGTGAAATCAATGCTAAATCTGCGCAAACCACAATTATCTTTGCCGCCTTATGTTGGCAGGTTTACAAAATGTTACGTTCGAGTTTGGTGCGAGAACCATTGTGAGAGATGCTACCTGGCATATTCATCCTATGGAACGAATTGGATTGATTGGGTATAATGGAACTGGTAAATCCACATTATTGAAATTATTTGTTGGAGAATACCAGCCTTCTGCGGGAACAGTAGAAAGAAGTCGAAATACTACCATAGGTTATTTACACCAGGACCTTTTGAGTTTTGACACGAGTGAATCCATTGTTGAAGTAGCGATGCATGCTTTTGATAAAGCAAAGGCACTTGAAAAAGAATTGGATCGGTTGACTAAAGAAATTGAAAATAACTCTACGGACGATCTACTCCATAAATACAGCGATAAGCTTCACCAGTTTGAAGAAGCCGGGGGGTATACCATGCAACACCAGACAGAAGAAGTGTTACAGGGATTGGGCTTTGAAAATAAAGATTTACAAAGGCCTTACCGCGAATTCAGCGGAGGATGGCGAATGAGGGTGTTGCTTGCGAAGATGATTCTTCAACAGCCAGATCTTCTTTTACTCGATGAGCCCACGAACCACCTTGACCTTCCCTCAATTGAATGGCTCGAAAAATATTTGCAACACTATAAGGGTGCTGTTGTAATTGTAAGCCACGATAAATATTTTTTAAACCGTATGGTTAAGAAGATCGTTGAGCTTTATCAACGGGAATTACATATTTACAATGGCAATTACTCTTTCTATGAAACAGAAAAGCTGCAACGGGTGGAGGTTCAGCAAAGAGCTTATGAAAACCAGCAGGATTATATCCGGCAAAATGAAAGATTGATTGAACGTTTCAGGGCGAAGGCCAGCAAGGCTGCAATGGCACAGAGCTTAATGAAAAAGCTGGATAAACTGGAAAAAATTGAAGAAGCAGAAATTGAAAGACCAAACATCAGAATCAATTTCAATATCGATAAAACTCCGGGAAAGGTTTTGGTTGAATTGAAACATGTAACCAAACATTTTAAAGATGTAGACATACTTGACAATGCTTCTGCTGAAATTGAACGTGGCGATAAGATTGCATTAATTGGAGCCAACGGAAAAGGGAAATCCACCTTACTGAGGATAATTGCCGGAACTGAACCTTTCCAGGGCGAACGCAAATGGGGACATAATATTGATTCTGCTTTTTATGCACAACACCAATTGGAAGCATTAAACTTAAGTCACACTATTATTGATGAAATGAAGCAGGCCGGTTCTCAAAAAACCGAACTGGAATTGAGAAGTCTTCTTGGTTGTTTTTTATTTAGTGGAGATGATGCTGATAAAAAAATAAAGGTATTGAGCGGTGGCGAAAAAGCAAGAGTGGCTTTGGCAAAGACAATACTTTCCAAGGCAAACTTTTTATTGCTGGACGAGCCTACCAACCACCTGGATATTCATTCAACAGAACTGCTTGTTGATGCCCTGAACCGCTACCAGGGAAGTTATATCCTGGTAAGTCACGATCGTTATTTTATTTCAAAATCAGCCAACAAAATTTGGGAGATCGTTGATCATGAGATAAAAGAATTTAAAGGTGGATATGAAGAATACGTTGAGTGGAAAGAGAGAATGAGCGCAAAGGCAGACGTGAAACGTGAGAAGTCAGAAGAGAGGGACACCAAACAAAAGACGCAAACCACGGCAAAGGAGGCAGCAGTAAACAAACCGCCACAGGAAAAAGAGACACAAAAATTCAATAATTCATCAAAATCTGTTTCCGATAAATCTGCTCTCAAAAAAGAACTCCAAAAACAACAAAAAAATTTTCAGCAGTTGGAAAAACAAATTGCTGAATTGAAACAGAAGAAAGAAGACCTGGAAATGAGTCTTACAAAACCGGAGATCTATGCCAATAAAGATGAATTTAAAAAAACAGAATCCGGCTATAAGGAAGCAGTAAACAAATTGGCGGCGGCAAATAAGGAGTACGAAAAGGTTTTTGAAAAAATAATGGAGCTGGACGAACAGTTGCTGGACTAAGGTTGTTCAATTGCTTTTACAAAATCAGTTACAAGGTAACTGATTAATTTACCGGTCAAATCATTGGTTGTTCCACTTGAAAGTCTGGTCGCTCCTTCACAGACGTGTAAATAAGCAGGCTTGCTCTGTACAGCTGTAAGGCTGATAAATTGCCGAGCATGAGTTGTTTTAATTCCCACGGGCGAACAGGCACTGCTTAAAACATTTTCAATACAATCAAGGTCAAGTTCAATTCCGGTGAAATTATCATCGGTAAAATCAATGGCATGAGCAACTGCCTGTATGAAATTTCTTTTTTCATGAATGAAAATGTCTTCATAGCTTATGAAATCGAGAAAAGGATTATTGACAATGTCTAACCACACGTTTTGAGGAAGATAATTTTCATGAACGCCAATTACACAATACTTCTGTAAAAAACCGTCTTCTTCTGCGTAGCGAAAACCGTTACCGCTGTGTCTTCCCTCACTTGGTCGGAAATCGGTGTGTGCGTCAAGGTTAATGCAGTTGATTTGAGGTAAAGGAATTTTTTGAAGCTGGTGTAATCCTTTTGAAGACCCTTTAATTAAAGGATAGGAATTGTTGTGTCCTCCTCCAACAGCTATCGGGATTTTTCCCGCTGCAACAATTGCTTTTGTCAGGCTTTCCACCTCCTCATCAATTGTATTTACAGCGTGACGGTAAGCCTCTATCTTTTCTTCTGTACTATGTGCGTTCTTGTCGATTACGTATTGAATATCTCCAAAATCAAAATGCCCGATCACCGCAATTTCCTCCCCTGTTAAAAAATCATTGCTTTGAATATTCAAAAAGGATTGCAGAAAAGAAAGCCATGCGGTGCTCGTTCCGCCGGTTCCATAATTGGCCTGCACTCCTATATCCTCAGGAATTCCAAACACGACATATTTTACCTGCAATGCAGTTATAGATTGGACAATCTCGTTTGAATCTATAAGCACTCCAACTCTCTCTCCTAACTTCGTTTCAAATCGCCTAAGCCTGACGATTGAAATGATATCCTGTTTACTGTAAATTTTAAAATGGGTAAAATTCATAAAATATCTTTTCGTTCCGCAAATTGAGGGTCTTCAATGATTTCGTCGTTCTTCTTTTTATAAAGCATCATACCAATCGACATAATAATTCCGGTGGCAAGAATAATAAAGAATAAAATATCGTCATCGAAATTACTAAGCTTCATATTTGCCGGTATTTTATAAAACAACACAATCGTAACAAGTCCACGCGGAATGAGAAATACCTCGGGCAACAATTTAGTTTTGAAAAAGAACTGTAAGTATAAAAATCTCACCAGGAACAGGGCAAGTACAATCATGGTTCCAATAAAAAGCACATCACGGTTGCCAAAAAAATCAAGATCAATGCTAAAACCAAATAACACAAAAAAGAAAGTTCTTACAAGAAAGGACGATTCAGCAGTTATTGAATGTAAAAAGCGCCGTATCCCCACTAATTCATGATGAGGTACCAACCGGCTGGTTTTTTTGAAAGGAATCTTTTCCCAATTATTGACCATCAATCCAAACACAAGAATGATCAACAGAGATGGCAGATGCAGCATTTTACCACCCAAATAAATTACAATCAACAAGGCGAACACCAGGAAAAATTTTACATGAGTCCTTGATTTTGCCAGGAGTAAAAAAAGCAGGAAAGAAACCACCAGGGATAAAATAATGGAAATAATTATACTCAATGAGAACGAACCTATTGAACGAAGAGTAAAAATTTCTCCGCCAGTAAAATAGTTAAACAATAAAATTCCGATTATATCCGAAAAAGAAGCCTCATAAACCAAAAACTCTTTTTTACTTTTTGTAAGATGATGAATGCTCGGTAAAACGATTGAACTGCTCATAATGGATAAAGGCAACGCATACACAATACATTTCGTTACATCATCGTGAAGCAAAAAGTACAAGATGGCAGTAAGCAATGCGGCAGAAAGAATTAGAATAAGAAGCCCTGCCAAAAATGAATCGCGGATCAGAGAAGTTTTATTTTTTGACAATTCAAGATCGAGACCTGCCTCCAGCACAATCATGATTAAACCTACCACACCTAAGCCGTCAACAATTTCAGACGGAATTTGAATATCGAAATTATATGCTTGTGCAAGAGTGCGAAAACCAATTCCTGCAAATAAAAGCAAAAGCACGGAAGGCACCCTGATATATTGACTTAAAACAGAGAAGAGATAAGAAAGAATAATAAGGCTACAAAGCACAATCAGTAACAACTCCGAGCTAAGATTCATGAACTGAAATTAAATCATTTGAATTATTGCTTTATCCATTCACCGCTTATCATTACCTGGTCGATTAAATTATTTCCGAAAGAGTATGGCAAAAATGCAATGGACGGAATTTGTTTGGTGACAATCAAGTTGGCTTTTTTACCCTTTGTAATAGTACCCACCTCATTTTCCAACTCCAGGGCATAAGCGCTGTTAATCGTTGCTGCATTTATAGCTTCTTCCGGAAGCATTTTCATCTGAATGCAACTTAATGCTACAACGAAATTCATGTTACCTGATGGCGAGGAACCCGGGTTAAAATCGCTTGCCAAAGCAATGGCGCAATTACGGTCAATTAATTGTCTGGCTGGTTGATAAGGCATTCGAAGAAAAAAAGCTGCAGCCGGCAACAGGGTTCCAATGGTTACAGAACCAGATAATGCTTTAACGGCATCTTCATCCATAACTTCCAAATGATCTACTGAAACCGCTTCCAGTTTGACCCCCAGTTGTACAGCTCCGGAAGTTGATAACTGGTTCGCATGAATTTTCGCTTTTAATCCGAAAGCCTTCCCTGCGTTACAGATTTGTTCAGTCTCGCCCAGGGTAAAAAAACCTTGTTCGCAAAACACATCTATGTAATCAGCAAGTTTTTCATTGGCAATTGCGGGAAGCATTTGATTGATGATTAGATCAATGTAGCCTTGCCGGTTGTCTTTATATTCTGTTGGAATAGCGTGTGCGCCAAGAAATGTAGACTTAATTGCAACATTTGAATTCCTTTTCAATCTTTGAATGACACGTAGCATTTTCAGTTCGCCTTCTACGCTTAAACCATAACCACTTTTAATTTCAAGGGCACCAGTTCCCATTGCAACTACTTCCTGTAATCGTTTATATGATTGCTGATACAAATCGTCTTCAGAAATAGCATTAATTTTTTTTGCAGAATTTAAAATTCCTCCACCTTTTGCAGCGATTTCGGCGTACGTCATTCCTTTGATCTTTTCAACAAATTCGTTCTCCCTGCTTCCCGCAAAAACCAAATGGCTATGGCTATCACACCAGCAAGGCAAAATCATTTTGCCCCTGGCATCCAGCTGAGATGTGAAATCAGTCACCCGGAATTTCACATCCTTCATCGCTCCATATTCGGCTATCTCGTCATCTTCAATAATTACAAAAGCATCTGCGACACATGGCAGTTCGCCTAATTCCTTTCCTCTCAGTAGTTGAAAGTCTTCCCTGGTGTTCACAAGCAATTTAATGTTAGAGATCAGGGTGGTCATTGGATAAAAATACGCCTGAACCTTGATTTGGGCGTGTTGACTAGATTATAAAAAAAGTTTTGCCTGGCATTTTGCCCACGTTTATATCTTTCATTAACTACGCTATCTGTATTCACGCCGGCTATCTGCTAGTCCTATTTAATTTTGCAACATCAAGGCATGATATTTTATTAATCCTTAATACTCAAATTCAGACAGGACCATGACGCAGAACTCAGCACTTGATGATAAAAGGCACTGGTATAAAGACGCAATTATTTACGAACTCCACATCAAAGCATTCCGGGATAGCGATCGCGATGGAATTGGTGATTTTAAAGGCCTCCTGGAGAAGCTGGATTATTTACAGGAATTAGGAGTATCCGCAATTTGGTTACTTCCCTTTTATCCATCGCCATTAAGAGACGACGGCTATGATATTGCCGACTATTATTCCATTAATCCCCGATACGGTACAATTGATGAATTTCATCAGTTACTTGAAGAAGCCCATAAACGAAATTTGAAAGTAATTACCGAGCTTGTCATTAACCATACTTCTGATCAACATCCCTGGTTTCAACGAGCAAGAAGGGCACCGAAAGATTCACAGGAAAGAAATTTTTACGTGTGGTCCGATGATCCTACACGATATAAAGACGTGCGAATTATTTTCCAGGATTTTGAAACATCCAACTGGACATGGGACCCCGTTGCTCAACAATATTATTGGCACCGGTTCTTTCATCATCAACCAGATCTTAATTATGACAATCCACTGGTACAGGAAGAAATTTTTAAAATCATTGACTATTGGTGTGAAATGGGTGTCGATGCATTTCGTCTGGATGCCGTGCCTTACTTATACGAAAGTGAAGGTACCAACGGAGAAAACTTACCTGAAACACATGCCTTTCTAAAGCGTTTGCGGAAACACATCGATGAAAAATATCCGAATACTGCATTTTTAGCTGAGGCCAATATGTGGCCTGAAGATGCTGCTTCTTATTTTGGCAACGGCGATGAATGTCATATGAATTATCATTTTCCTGTAATGCCAAGGATGTTTATGTCGGTACAGCAGGAAGATCGTTACCCCATCACAGATATTTTCGACCAGACTCCCACCATTGCTGAAACATGTCAATGGGCCATTTTTCTTCGCAATCATGATGAGTTAACCCTCGAAATGGTGACAGATGAAGAACGGGATTTTATGTATGCAGCATATGCAAAGGATCAGAAAGCAAGAATCAATTTAGGCATCCGCCATCGACTTGCACCACTAATGGATAATAACCGAAGTAAAATTGAGTTAATGAATTCATTATTGTTTTCATTACCCGGTACTCCAGTTATTTATTACGGTGATGAAATTGGAATGGGTGATAATTTTTATCTGGGTGACCGGGATGGGGTTCGCACGCCTATGCAATGGTCACCCGACAGGAACGCAGGTTTTTCAGAAACGAATCCACAGCAATTATATCTGCCGGTCATAATCGATCCGGAATACCATTATGAAGCGGTGAATGTGGAGATGCAAAGAAAAAATACATCTTCTTTGTTTTGGTTTATGAAGCGAATGATTAGCATGCGAAAGAATTATAAGGCTTTCGGCCGCGGTGATATGAAAGTCCTTCATGTAGATAATCCAAAGATTTTTGCCTTTACAAGAACATACGAAGACGAAATCCTTTTGATTATTTGCAATCTTTCAAAGTATGCGCAACCAGCTGAAATTGACTTAAGAGAATTCAACGGATTCGTACCGGTCGAAATTTTCAGTAAGAATTCATTCCCACTAATAAAAAATGAACCGTATTTTTTTACACTCAGTGCCCACTCGTTTCAATGGTTTGCACTTCAAAGAATTCAGCATAAAAAAGATGACGTTTCTACGTTGGAGGTACTTGAACTGGATGATTGGGAAGATATTTTAAAAGGAGAAAACCGGGAGTTATTGGAAAGTCAAATTCTACTTTCGTTTTTAAATAAAAGAACATGGTTCAAAGGGAAGGGAAGAAAAGTATATTCTACCATTATTCAAAAAATCGTTCCTGTTGCTGTTAATAATAAGTCTATTTACTCGCTTTTAATTGATGTGAATTATGAAAGTGGTTTGCCGGAAACTTACCACCTTGCGATCACTTACGTTTCCGGCGATGAAATGCAAAAGATTTCTGCCAGTTGCCCAGAATCGGTTATTGCGCAAATGCACATACAGAATATACCTTCAGTGCTCTGCGATGCGTACTATGTATATGAGATCCAGGAATATCTCATGCGGAGTTGTGCGGAGAACAAGAGCTTAATCATCGGAGAAGATAATCTTCAATTTAAGTCTAAAGAAACTGTGTCATTATTTTTAAAAGAACACGTACAGCCAATAGCCAAAATGCATTCAGGCGATAAAAACAATACCTCTATCACATTCAACAATACGTTCTTTTTAAAAATGTATCGCAAAATTGATAAATCGATTAATCCTGATGTTGAATTGAGTTATTATTTATCTGAAAAAGCGAAGTTCCAACATGTGCCGGGCTTTCTTGGTACGGTTGAATTGAACCCGGGAAAAGATGCTTTTACGCTTGGCATCATGCAGGTCCTGATTGAAAATCATGGCGATGGCGAATCGTACATGAGAGAACGCATTGCCAATTACCTTGAACGAATCATGGCAGCAAACAGGGAAGACCTCGATCCGTATGACAGAAAAGGAACGATTACCAATCCGATTGGGTTTAATGAATTGCCAGCCAGCATGCAGGGTTTACTGGGAAGCCGTACTGCCGATCAGGCCAGCCTGATAGGATTGCGAACGGGGGAATTGCATTTGACATTGGCTAATGGACCGGAAAAAGATTTTAAGCCCGAGGAATATTCACTGCATTACCAACGTTCAGTCTTTTCGTCGATGCAGGCATTAATAAGAGAGAGTACGCAAACTCTGGAAAAGAATTTTGACAGGCTATCTGAGGAAACCAAACTGGAAGCTCAATTCCTTCTCAAAAGCAAGGAGGACTTATTAAACACCTCTAAAAAAATTTATCAAAAGAAACTTGACATCTGGAAAACAAGAACACATGGTTCATACAGTTTGAACAAATTACTGATGTCCGGGAAAGATATAGTGATACAGGATTTTGGTGGGAAGCCGATGAAAAGCTATAGTGCAAGAAGACTAAAAAGATCACCTTTACGAGATATTGCAGAAATGATTATCTCCTTTTATTATGTAGCATACGAAGGTTTTTTTGCAGACAACCAGGTAAACAGGCAGGACCTAAAAAAGTTTTTACCATTTGCGGCATTTTGGGCACATTATATCAGCGGCTTTTTCCTAAAAGCTTATTTGAAAAAGGTACAGGGAACTGCGTTGATTCCAAAGGAAAAAGATGACCTGGAAATTGTATTGAACACATTTCTTATTGAAAAATCATTGACTCATTTTATCGACAACATAAACACAAAACCTGACTATGTAACAGTTCCCTTACACATCATTAGGTCTGTGCTTGGAATCAATAACGAGGAATCCAGCCAGGTTATGAATACTTAAAATTCTTTTGTTCAATTGCCTCTATAAACTTTCTTAAAAATGGATATACCTCTTTTTGAGAAAGAATGGTGTATTGTGCAGAAGTATTGGCTCTTCCTATTTTTATTGTGTAAGCTTTATCTCGCATTACTTTGAACATATCTTCATCAGTAGCATCATCTCCAATGCAAAGTATAAAATCTGCATCTATACTGGCAAGCATGCTTAAAGCAGCCACTCCCTTGTCTACGCCCACCATTCTGACTTCTAAAACTTTATTACCGTCCACTACTTGCAAAGCTGTGTTAGCCGTTAACTGCAACAAAGCATTACGCAACTCTCTGGACCGCATGAAACCCAGTTCCTGGTTGGTGTTTCTATAGTGCCATGCTAAAGTGCTCTTTTTTTCTTCAACAAATGAGCCGGCACATCGATCAACAAAAAGCTGCATCAATGGTCGGATCTGTTCCTTCCACTCTATATTTATGGAAATTTGTTCTTTCCACTCCCCTTTCCGAAATTTTATGCAGGCGCCATGTTCCGCTATCATGTTCAGCGGCAATTTGCCAAGCCATTTTTCAAGAGTATTCACATCCCTGCCGCTAATGATTACAATTTCATTTGATGGATCGCTGGTTAATTGCTGAAGCAGTTCCACCAGTTCCTCACTTGGGGCTGCCATTGAAGGTAGCTTTTGATATGGTGCCAACGTACCATCATAATCCAAAAGAATACAACGCTTGTTTGCTTTCATAAAATCTGCCATAATCTTTTGAATATGGCTTTCCGTGAGAATATTTACTTTCAAAGCTTCCTGTTCTTTTTTGGTGATAATTAATTGTTCCATAAAATCATTGATCCACTTCTGGACATCATATTCAGCAATCCGTCTTTGCATGTCCGATAGCCGCGAACGTTGTTCAATCAAAGGCATAGTCAGGGCGTGATAAATTGCACTTGCAACTTCGTCGGTGTCCGTTGGATTTACTAAAACTGCTTCATTTAATTCGCTTGCAGCACCGGTCAATTCACTTAAGATTAATACTCCCTTATCAATGCAACTTGCAATATATTCTTTAGCCACTAAGTTCATTCCGTCTCGTAACGGCGTGATCAAAGCAATATCTGCAGCCTGGTACAACGCACACAGCTCTTCAAATTTCAAATGGCTGTAACGGTAAATGATTGGCTGCCAGTGAAGTGTAGAAAATTTACCATTGATGGTGCTTATTTGCACTTCAATAGCCTTTTTCATTTCATTATAGGAAGGAATAGTGTCACGTGACGGAATGATGTTCAGAATAAAAATGATTCGCTCTTTAAACTGGGGATGGTTTTCCAAAAATTGTTCAAAACCACTAAGGCGATAATTGATACCTTTTGTATAGTCAAGCCTATCAACGGAGAAAATTATTTTTTGATCGTAAAAAGTTTCTTCGATCTCTGTGCAAATGCCAACCACCATTTCATCAATACAGGCAGCTCTGAATTTTTGATAATCGATACCAATTGGAAACTGGTCCACCTTTACCATCCGGCTGCCATAATAAATCGTGCTAAACTGGCTTTCTACCTGTAAAATCATTTTTGCTGACTGAATGAAATGCTGGACATAATCGTGTGTATGAAAACCTATTAAATCGGCACCCATTATTCCCTGCATCAATTGTTTTTTCCAGTCGGTTGGCAATAGTCTGAATATTTCATAAGAGGGAAATGGAATGTGCAAAAAGAACCCGATAGTTGCACCAGGCAAAACTCGCCGCAGCATATCAGGTAACAGCATCAGTTGGTAATCATGTATCCAGATAATATCACCTTGCTCATAAATATTTAAAACAGTATCTGCAAAAAGCTGGTTGACTGTTTTATAGTCTTCAAAATATTCTTTTTTGAATTCAACAAGTGAAGGAAAATAGTGGAAAAGAGGCCACAAAGAAGAGTTGGAAAATCCATTATAAAAATTCGTATAGGTTTCACTGTCCGGAAAAATTGGTTTTATACGGAAATCATCCGGTATCGCGTCATTTTCCATTGCTACTTTCCAATCAGGCTCATTGCCATCCATACTTCCAATCCAGATCTTATCAGTATAAACTTCATGATTCTTATTTGTTTCAATAAAACTTTTAATTGCAGAAACCAAACCACCCGAGCTTTGTCTGATAATGATTTGTCCATTTTGTCGTTCAATTGCAAAAGGCAACCTGTTGGAGATAATAATTAACCTGCTCATAATACGGCCGAAGCAAGGCTAGTTATCCAAAAATTAGACCAGCCAGTAATTAAGAGCAGTTTAGCCTTTTCATTTGATAAAGAGAACAATGAATGCATTAATCGCAGACAGCAGACTTTACTTTTATTTTTTTAGAAAAACCAATTTCTAAATCTTCTAAACGTTCAAAGTTTATAACGTTCATCATTTTTCCATATTACTATAGGAATATATCAGTTATGGCTTATTTTAAATGGATGTGCTTCTGTATTTAAAACCATTTTGTCGAGGTTGAATACGGATTTAGGTGAAAAAATAAGGTAAGCATATTTTAATGTCTCCGCAAAAAAGAAGCTTTGCATGGAATTGGCTTTTTCATAGGTCTGCACATTTTTCAAAGAAGCATAAGCAATTTCTGTGCGACAATGCCCTATGATATCATCTACCATTCGCTTCCCCATCCACAAATAAGTATCATCATTAGTAAACCTGTAGAGGTAAAAACAGCTTTCTAAGTTTTCAGGCCGAAGCACATAATATGCACTTAAAACTTTGTTGGTTCTAAAATCAAATTCCTCCGGTTCGATGTTGAACTTTCGCCACATGAAATAGTTTGCTTTTTGAATTTGCCTGCCTGTAGAAACATCTCCAGCATAAGCAGACAACCCGGCGTAAAAAGCATCGAGAGCGCCATAAGTAGACGAAATCTCTTTGCCTGTATTCATATCTACGTGTTTCAAAAACCAACCGCTGTCCTGCTTACTTATTAAATATTGCCGGATTGCTTTTTGATGTACATCCCATGCCGTTTTAAAATCTTTGTCTCCAAATAATTTCCAGCTCTTGAAAAGATATTCATAGTATGAATCGATATAAGCACCAATTGCAGATTCCTTGTTTGTCCAGTTTCCATTGATTACATCAATCTGTAACCCGACTAAACCAATTTTACTTCTCCTTTTATAGACCTGCATTATTGCTTTCTTCGCCACCGCATAATATTTCTCATCCCCTGTCAACTTTGAAAGCTTACCAAACTCTAACATTAGCGTTCCAATTTCTGCAGGATTATTAATGCTGTCCCTTATTGCTCCTGTTTGTAAATGAATATAGCGGCAGGGCATTCCAGTAGGTGTATTAAATGCCGGTAACAGTCGGTCTGCAAGATCTTTTGCCAGTGCTAAAAATCTTTTATCACCATCCAGTTCATAGGCTGATTGAAGCCCTCCCAACAAACGAATAGTGATTTCAAATAGCTGCACTTCATTATCAGTGTCAAAATTGAGCTTGGAAAGAATTAATTGTTTTGCCTCTTCAGCCTCGGTGTTCATTTCCAGGAAAAAAAACGTATCAAAAGCGTCGACGGGCGTCATCAACATAGAATTTTTATACCAGTTCTTGCCTTTTTTGGTGAGCGGTTGCAGGTCATCATATTCCCAGGCAAATTGCCTGTATCCCTGCCAAGCATGCTTAGTAGCTTCCACCACTTTTTCCCGCATTTCCTTTTTTAAGTCTTCAGAAAATGTTTGAGCATTTAAATAAAGCACCGATAAAATGAATGCGACCAGTAGGAATTGTTTTCTCATGAAATCATTTGGAACAACAATTTATCAATTCGGTTTTTACCAGCAATAAAAAAACCGCCCATTTAAAAAGGGCGGTTTTTGAATTATCATATCATTTGAGATTAATAGGGCCAAATAACGTTAGCTGTTGCACCGTTTGGTCCGGTCCACTCTACTTTAAAATAATAAAAACCTGTAATCGGGCAAGTGGTAGGTTTACCAGTTACATCCAGGCCAAATGTTACTGAGGCAGTGCCAACACCATCGCTGTGTTTAACCTGGCCTGATGTTAAACGGAAAGAGCAATCCTGCCTGATCACCAGCGGTTGCGTAATGGAGGTTGTAAAATTATTTCCAAAACGGTTAACACCCCATTCAGAAATACCCTCCGTACTTCCTACAGTGTGGGTGCCAGTTATATTAAGTACAATTCCATTATTGTAGCTGAAAACTCTTCGGTTTGCTACCTGCCAGCTGCGTTGAGTGTTATCGTCAAAACTTACGGTTAAACCTGAGCTCGAAACATCATGTGTGATGGATTGTACACTCGATAAAGTGTATAACAAACCTCCACTTACATTAGTAATGATGTATGAACCATTAATAGTGATGCTTTTGTTATCCGTTAATCTTGTCACTTTGAGGTTTTGATAAGTGATCGTTATAGTGGCTCCCTGGTCTTTCCAGTGAACATTGGCAGGCATAGACACCACGACCTTTCCCGTACGTTTATAACTGAAGTTACAGCCCGTTCCGTCATAGGTTATAGTAAATTTTCTTGGGCTGCTCAGAGAATCAAAAGATACAGTCGCATCACATGTTGTTATTCCCAGCGCTCCCTGAAGACGACCGGAATAAGCAACAGAACTTTCAATTGTAGTATTGACATCGTTAGCAACGGCATCTAGTTGGCTTGACACCCGGTTCTGGTCATCAGAATGAGTGGTTAGTTGTGACTTTGAATCATCGGTTGATTTTGAAGCTTCTTTCTTACAAGCGGTAAAACTGGTTAAAACTGCCAGAGTAATCACCGGCAGGAGGCGGAAGTTTGTTTGCATAGGGGTCTAGTTTAATGATAATGAGCAATAGACTTTTACTCAGGACCATTGGTTTAATGGATATTGTTTGTATATTCAATAATAAATTGCAGTACAATAATACTCTCTAAACATTTGTCATGCAATAGGCTTAAATTTTTACATGCTAAGTCCTTGAAGATCCATTCATATCTTAATATTCTCTGATTGCAACCATTGATCTTTTTGACCGTATTTAATAACAATATCCCGCGATAAACCAACCATCAAGCAATTAAATTTTAATAGTCAAATCTCTTAATGTGCGGTGCTCTGAAAACTTCTTATCAAAAGGCATTAAACCTTACCCATTTGCGTTACTATTGTGCTTCTTCCTCATCCAAAATAAAATCACTGCCCAATGTCCTCCCAATATTGATTTTGAATCAGGAACATTTGATGGTTGGACCAGCTACACCGGATTTACAGCAGCTGTTAATAACTCGAATGAAATTAATCTATCGGTTTCTGCCCCAGCGTTAGGGGACCGACATACTATGTATACATCTAATTCCGGTCTCAAAGATCTTTATGGAGGATTTTCTGTCAATTGCCCAAATGGAAGCGGTCATTCGATAAGGCTGGGAAATGACCGTGGAGGCGGCGAAGCAGAGGGAATTTCATATGAATTCACAATCCCTGCTAATAGAAATGTTTATTCGTTAATGTACTATTATGCTGTAGTCTTCCAGGATCCCAATCACCAGGAGTTTCAACAGCCCCGTATGGTCGTAGAAATCACAAACGTCACCGATAACCAGTTAATCAGTTGTTCATCTCTCACCTTTGTTCCCTACGGATCTAATGTACTTCCCGGTTTCTTTGTTTCGCCTATAGCTGGTGATGATGGTACTCCGATCTGGTGCAAGGACTGGTCTGCGGTTACTATTAACCTAAACAATCATGCCGGTAAAACAATCAGACTATTTTTTAAAACTGCTGATTGCACCTTCAGGCGTCATTTTGGTTACGCCTATATTGATGTCAACTCCGAATGTAGTGATGAATTCGTTGGGGCCAGCTACTGCCCCGATGACTCCGCAGTGAATGTTGTAGGCCCTTATGGTTATCAGAAATATACCTGGCGCAATTCTGCAGGACAAATACTTGGCGCAGCACAAACGCTTTTTTTAAATCCTCCGCCGCCGCCTGGTACTGTTCTTTCTCTGGAAATTGAGCCCTATGCAGGTTACGGCTGTAACGATATTTTGTATGCGAGAATGATTGACACATTAAAAGTGTTTGCGAGAGCAGGCCCTGATCAATTGTCGTGTAACAAAGACCAGGTTCAACTCGGTGTCATTCCGAGACAGGGATTTGTTTATAGTTGGAGCCCGTCATCAGGATTATCGGATCCATTAATTTCTAACCCTTTGGCGGCCCCTGATAGAACCACTTCTTATGTTGTGTCGTCAAGAAGCCTTGGCGGGGGCTGTCGAACTTTTGATACAGTGCTGGTAACGGCATCAAGTGTAAGTAACAAAATGAATTTAATTGGTAAAGATGCTTTCTGTGCCGGATTTGGTGATAGTGCGGTCTTAAGAGTAGATCCGTCAGATAGTATTCAATGGTTCCGCGATAATAGCCCGATAAGAGGAGCAGTATTCGACAGGTTTAAAGTATCTCAATCTGGTTCTTATTATGCAGTTATTGTAAGCGCCGAGGGCTGCGTCATCAACACACAAAAGCAATCAATATTTATTGATAAGGCAAGGCCTGGCATTACCTATCCGGTTGAATATGCCGTTTCAAATTTACCCTATCGTTTAAGTGCCCGTACATTTGGATCCAGTGTATTATGGAATCCGGGAGTGAGCTTGGATAATCCAGCAATGGCATCGCCTGTATTTAAAGGACTATACGAACAATTATATTCCATTGAAATAAAAACCAACACCGGATGTATAACTATAGATACACAAATGGTTAAAATCATTAAGAACGTTGACATTTATGTGCCAACCGCTTTTTCACCCAATGGTGACGGGAAAAATGAAACCTTACGACCCACATTAATGGGGGTTAAAGAACTTCAATATTTTCGAATTTATAACCGTTGGGGACAATTGATGTTTGAAACCAAAACAAAATGGGATGGTTGGGATGGCAAATTAAATGGCAAACAGCAAGGCACAGGCGTGATGGTGTGGGAAGCACAAGCGTTAGGTGTGGATGGAAGAACGTACACGCAAAGAGGCACCAGTGTTCTGGTACGGTGATCAGATAAAACTTACCTTCTTTTTAATGATGATTCACTAATCGTCGATTTACTCAGATAGAGCAGTAGAATTTCTACGTACATTTTCATGTAAACTGAAGATGTAGTTATATCAAGTTATAACATTGTTATCCACCACATTTTTGGTATCGTATACATTATAGCATTTCACAATTTTCTATTATTTTAACGGCCAAATCCAATCCCTTGAAAAAAAGATTTTTACTCTCCGTTCCATTATTTTGTATTCTTCAATCGTATTCACAATTTTCTATTGATACTGCGGAAAAACTTATAGCACAGAAGGAAAATATTATAAAAGCATCCACTATCGTCAAAGTTGAAAACTTAGGAGCAAATATTAATACTTCTCTTCCTGAGTTAAGACCAACCATCTCTGCAGACGGCAATCTATTATTTTTTATCGTGGAGAATGATCCAATGAATACCAAGTATAGCTCTATTCGTAATTCACAGGACATATGGTGTTCAGTACGAGATAGCTTTGGCAACTGGGGACCTGCTATGCACCTGGGTTATCCTTTAAATACCTATTTCTATAATGCCGTGTTTTGGGTGTCACCAGATAAAAACCGAATGTTAATCAGAAATGCATTCATAGACGGCGATTATGCCGGAAATGGAGTAAGCATGACGTACAAAAAAGCAAACGGACACTGGAGCAAGCCACAAGCGCTGATGATAAGAAATTATCAGAAGTACGATAAAGGTCGACAGAATGGTGCAACAATGGCTCATGATGGAAAGACATTGTTATTGTATATGACCGAGGAAAAAGGTGGGTACAACAATGATATTTTTGTGTCATTTTTATTAAGAGACAGCACATGGTCGGAGCCTAAAAGTTTGGGCAAAAAAATTAACCTCCCAAAAAACAATGAGATGACTCCCTACCTCGCTGCCGATGGGGTAACGCTTTATTTTAGTAGTGATCGTCCCGGCGGCCTGGGCGATAATGATATATGGATGGCCAGGCGATTGGATAGTACCTGGCAAAAATGGAGCGAACCTGTCAATTTGGGCGCTCCCATAAATACAACTGACTGGGACGCTTTCTTTACCATGGATGCAGGAGGCGAATATGCTTATTTAACCAGCGCAGACAGCGTTGGATTTGGAGAAAGTGATATTGTTCGTGTTAAATTACTGGAAAGAGAAAAACCAGATCCCATTGTGATTGTTGATGGCAACGTTTATAACAAAAAAACAAACGAGCCACTGAGTGCTTCACTCATTTATGAAACTTTACCGGATGGCAACGAAGCAGGAAATGGAATATCAAGCCCTGTAGATGGTTCATTTAAAATTGTTTTACCGTACGATAAAAATTATCTGATACGTGCATCGGCGGAGAAATTTTTTGCGATATCTGAAAATCTAAATTTAGACTCATTGGTGAAGGCAGGAAACCTTGTAATTCATAAGGACCTATATCTTGTTCCCATCGAAATCGGACAAGTGTTTCGCCTGAACAATGTATTCTTTGACTTTGACAAATGGGAGCTACGGCCTGAATCTTTTGTGGAATTGGATCGTGTAGTAAAGCTTCTAAACGAAAATCCATCTATGGAAATCGAACTAAGTGCACACACAGATAGCTATGGTTCTGATGATTACAATTTTAAACTAAGTGACAACCGGGCACGATCGTGCATGGAATACATTATTTCGAAGGGGGTTGCAAACGGCAGGGTCACTTCGCAAGGGTATGGCGAAACAAAACCCGTAGCCCTAAATGATACGCCCGAAAACAGGCAATTGAACAGGAGAGTTGAATTTAAAATAACAAAGAACTAAAACCAGGAGCCTATCAGAATTACATAGCTGTTACTGGGAAACTTTTTTTACTCGGTGAAATTTTCAAACAATTATTTCTCCATAAAATCGAGGTCCTTACCGAAGGATTCCCGTGTATAAAAAGCGGATATAAAGGCAGTAATCATAACAACTATTCCTGTGATCCACGCGGCAGTTATGTAATCGTTTAGCACTTTTTCACTTCGTAGAAACTGAAAAAGAAAAAGAATTAAAGGCAGAAAACCCCTTACAAGATTAGGAATGGAAATGGCAGCAGTTGCTCTTAAGTTGGTACCGAATTGTTCTGCACTCATGGTAATATACAAAACCGATATTCCTGAGCCAAAACCTAATCCCATACAAATAAGATACATGTTGAATGCACTGCCCCCACCCCTTAAAGCAAAAAATAAAAAGATGAAGACAGATGCTATACCGTAGAAAATGAAAAGTGTTTTTTTTCGGCTCTTTATATAATTGCTAAAAATCCCTGCACTCATATCACCAAAAGCCAAAGCCACATATTGAAGCATTAATGCTGTTGGCTGATCAAAATCTTTGATCGCAAACCGTTTTGCAAATTCATCAGAAAATGAAATTAGCACACCAATAATATACCATACAGGAAGGCCAATCAGAATTCCCCGTAAGTATCTCATAAACCTGTCACCATTAGTAACAAACATCAATATATTTCCCAGTTGCACATTTTTGTTCTTCGCACTATCATACATGCCACTTTCTAAAACACTTACTCTCAAAAATAAAAGAGCTATTCCCATGGCCCCTCCAATAAAATAACAAAGTCTCCAGTTTTCCCCACTTACTTTATAAACAATGTAAGCGGTAATAGTTCCCATAACTCCGCTAGTGGCAATAATAGCAGCTCCAATACCACGTTTTTCTTTTGGTAATAATTCGCTTGTTAAAGTAATGCTTGCACCTAGCTCGCCGGCCAGCCCTAACCCTGCAATGAAACGCAGCCATGTGTACTGGTCAATGGTTTTTACAAAACCGTTGGCAATGGTTGCTAATGAATACAATAAAATGGAACCAAACAAAACACTTTTCCTACCTTTTTTATCTCCTAACATTCCCCAAATAATTCCGCCTATAGTTAGACCCAGCATTTGCCAGTTGAGGATCTTTTCACCAAAATTTTTCATTGCTTCTTCCGCTACTCCAAGGTCATGAAAGCTTTTTCTACGAACTATATTAAAAAGTAAAAGGTCATAGATGTCCACAAAAAAACCGAGTGAGCCCACAATAACAGGAAGGGAAAAAATGCCAAATTGTTTTTGCTGCATGTTTTGGTTATTTGCAATGGAAAGATAAATGAGTTTTACTAATCGTATTTGTATTCATTGTTCACGTATATTCATGAACTAAATTTTATTGATGATTCAGAAAATAAACTGGGATGAAATTCAAACAGAGGAAGTAAATCCTTCAATGTTCCGAAAAATTATCAGCGGGGAAAAACTGATGATTGCGAAAATGAAATTCAAGGATGGGTTCTTAGTGCCTTTGCACCATCATGTACATGAGCAGGTAACCCAGGTCATTTCAGGCCAGATGCGTTTTTGGTTCGGTGAAAACAAAGAACAGGTTATGGATTTATTTCCTGGCGATGTTGTAGTTATTCCGTCAAATCTTCCACACGAAGCATTAATGATTGGTGATGTAGAAGAAGTAGATACGTGGTCGCCTCCGCGACAAGATTGGTTGGATAAAACAGATGATTATTTAAGAAGATAGCCATGAATTTAGGATTAAGAGATAAAGTTGCTTTTGTAGCAGCATCAAGCCAGGGATTAGGAAAAGCAGTTGCGTTGGAGTTAGCCCGGGAAG
>Ga0163163_10001290_pt1 | contig 21168 bp, 17 predicted proteins | sample S65metaG_FD_119766 | JGI IMG/M metagenome (GOLD analysis project Ga0163163, IMG submission 119766) | Switchgrass rhizosphere microbial communities from Kellogg Biological Station, Michigan, USA - S6-5 metaG | ecosystem: Host-associated > Plants > Roots > Rhizosphere > Soil | place: USA...
CGGCGGTCACTCCGAGGCGGCGACCCGCTCAGAAGGGCTGACCCTCCATCGGCGCCGCGCCTCCCGCGTAGTTGGCGAAGGTCATGTGATCGCCGAGGAACACGAGCGGAAAATCGCCGGTGGGACCGTTGCGCTGCTTGGCGATGATCACGTCCGCGATGCCCTTGCGCTCGGTGTCGCGGTCGTAGAGCTCCTCGCGGTACAGGAAGATGACGACGTCGGCGTCCTGCTCGATCGAGCCCGAGTCCCGCAGGTCGGCGAGCTGGGGCTTGCGCAGCTCGCCCTTGCGCTGCTCCGGCTGACGCGAGAGCTGCGACAGCGCGATGATCGGCACGTGGAGCTCCTTGGCGAGCAGCTTCAGGCCCCGCGAGATCATCGAGACCTCCTGGGTCCGATTGTCGAACCGCCCGTGGCCCGCCATGAGCTGCATGTAGTCCACCATGAGCAGGTCGAGGCCCTTCTCCCGCTTGAGCCGCTGGGCCTTCGCCCGCATCTCCGGGACGTTCAGGGCGGCGCTGTCGTCGACGAAGAAGTTCGCGCCGGCGATCCGCGTCTGCGCGGTGACCAGGCGGACCGCCGCCTCCTTCGACGCGTAGCCGTCCCGGACCTTCTTGGCGTCGACGTCCGCCTCCGAGCAGAGCACGCGGAACCCGATCTGCTCCTTGGACATCTCCAGGGAGAAGAAGCCCACCGCCCTTCCCTCGCGGAACGCGACGTGCTGGGCGACGTTGAGCGCGAAGGACGTCTTCCCCACCGAGGGGCGCGCGGCGACGATGATCAGGTCCGTCGACTGGAGCCCGGACGTCATGCGGTCGAGCTCGGTGAACCCGGTCGCCAGCCCGGAGAGCATCCCCTGGCGGTTCCGGGCGTCCTCGATGATGTCCAGGTTCTTCTGGACGATCGGCCCGATGGCGACGAACCCGCCCTGGACCGAGTCCTCGGCGATGTCGAAGATCTCGCCCGTCGCGTCGGAGAGGAGCGCCTCGGCCCCGCGCTCCCCGGCGAGGCCCTCTCGCACGATCTTCTGGCCCGCCCGGATGAGCCGGCGCAGGGTCGACTTCTCCTTGACGATGCGGGCGTAGTGCTCGACGTTGCCGACGTCCGGCACCCCGTCGAGGAGAGAGGTCAGGTAGGCGGAGCCGCCCGCCTTCTCGATCGACCCCGTGCGGTCCAGCTCCTCCTTGAGCGTGAGGACGTCGATCTCCTGCGACCGGTCCTGCAGCTCGAGCATCGCGCCGTAGATGCGCCGGTGGGTGTCCGGGAAGAAGTCCTCGGCCGAGACGATCGGCACGACGAAGTGCAGCGCCGCCGGATCGAGGAGGACCGCGCCGAGCACGCTGCGCTCCGCCTCGAGATTGGCCGGCAGAGATCGATCCGCGGTCGTTTGTTCCAACATCGGGAGAGTGGCGGCGATTCTCGACTCGCTCTCGTCGGCTGTCAATCGGCTCCAGGATTTCCGCATGCGATTTCGCGGCGAGTCCATCGGCACTCCCGGAGGAAAATTTTTCTTTTCCGCAGCGGAACGGTTTTCCGCAGCACCATGAGAACGCGAGGGCACGGACAGATGGTGTCCGGGCGGACGTAAGACGTGAGACGTGAGACGTGAGACGTAAAAGGTGAGAAGTGAGACGCGCTGCGTGAAGGGTCGGACATGCGGCAGGAAGCGTAATCAGCGACGACGCATTAGCTTCGGCTAATGTGTCGCGCCCGATTTCGTCTTACGTCTTACGTCTTACGTCTTACGGCTTACGGGTCGAGGCTCGCCGCTCCAGCTCCGCGAGCATCGCCGCGTCGCCGAAGACTCCTCCCGGGCGCTTCCTTCCGTCCGGCGACCCGTGGAAGTCGCTCCCGGCCGTCGCGGCGAGCGAGAGCTCTCCGGCCAGTTTCCGGAGGATCTTCTCCATGTCCGGCGTGTGGTCGGGATGCTGGATCTCGAGCGCGTCGAGGCCGCGCGCCGCCAGCGCGCGGATGAGCGCGTCGGACTCCCGATACCAGACGGAATGCGCCAGCGAGGTGACGCCTCCCGCGCGATGGACGGCGTCGATGACCTCCTCGGCCTTCCACTTCTCGTAGGGCACGTACCAGGGATGCTCCCGGCCCAGGAAGCGGTCGAAGGCGTCGTCGTTCGAGCTGGCGTGGCCCGCGCGGACGAGCGCCCGGGCCAGGTGCGGCCTCCCCCAGACGCCGTCCCCGACGTCGGCGCGGATCGCGTCGAGGTCCAGGGGAAACCCGTGCTCGACCAGGCGCGCGGCCATCCGCTCCCCGCGCGAGCGCCTCTCCTCCTGCCGCCGCTCCAGCTGGGCATTGAACTCCGCGTTCTTCTCGTCCACGAAGAGGGCCAGGATATGGATGTCGTCCTGCCCTCCCCACTCCGCCGAGATCTCGGCGCCGGACAGGAGCCGCACGCCGCGGCGCCCCGCCTCCTCGCGCGCCTCGGGAAGGCCCTGGAGCGTGTCGTGGTCCGTCAGCGCAAAGGCGTCGAGCCCGGCATCGGCCATGCGACCGACGAGCGCCGGAGGGTCGTCGAGGCCGTCCGAGCAGGTGGAGTGGGAGTGCAGGTCGACTTTCATGATTACTCGGACTCCTAGCGGCCCGCTTCGCGGGCCAACCGATGAGAGAGGGGAAGTCGCAGAATGACCCTCTCCCAACTCGCCACCGCGCCGGCGATCGCCTCCCTGTTCGCCTTTCGCAAAGGAGCCAGACGATAGCAGGGACCGCTTTGTAGCACTACTCTCTGCCCGTGGACCGCAAGCGCTTCGCCCGCATGCTCTCCGACATGGCCGAGATGCTCGAGCTGTCCGGCGCGAACCAGTTCAAGGTCCGCGCCTACGAGAACGGCGCTCGGGCCCTGATGGAGTTCGGCGGCGATCTCGACGAGGCCGTCGCGACCGGTGCGCTTCGGAAGGTGCCGGGAATCGGCGACACGATCTTCGCGCATGCCGCGGAGCTGGTCCGCACCGGCCGCATCGCCTACCACGACGAGCTTCGCGCGAAGTACCCGCAGGGCCTGTCGGACTGCCTGCGCATCCCCAGGCTCGGCGCGAGCAAGCTGCGCACCCTGCACCAGGCCCTGGGCGTCGACTCGCTCGAGTCGCTGGAGGCCGCGTGCCTCGACGGGCGCGTCGCGGGCCTCAAGGGCTTCGGGCCGAAGAGCCGGGACCACATCCTGCGCGGCATCGCCGCGGTGCGCGCGGCGTCCGGCCTCTTCCTGTATCCGGCGGCACGGGCCCGCGCCGACCGGCTCGTCGAGGAGCTCTCCGCGACCGGGCTCGCCCGGTCGGTCGCCGTGGCCGGGGGCGTGCGGCGGCACTCCGAGGTCGTCGCCGGCGTCGACCTCGTCGCGGCGTCGGACCGTCCGGTCGACCTCGCGCTCTCCTTCTGCACGCTTCCCGAGGTCGTCGAGGTCGCCGACTCGGCCGCGCCGGCGCCGTCCGTCCGATTTCTCGACGGCCTGCCGGCGACGCTCGCGATCGCGCCTCCGGGCGCGTTCCCCGCCGCCCTCCTCCACGCCACCGGCTCCGCCGCGCACCTGGATGCGCTCCGCGGCCATGCCCGGCGCCAGGGGCTCCGGCTGGAGCCGCTGGGGCTCTTCGGAGGCGACGGCACGCCGATGGAGCTCGGCGACGAGGAATCGGTCTACGCCGCGCTCGGCCTGCCCCCGATTCCTCCCGTCCTCCGCGAGGGCTCCGGCGAGGTCGAGGCCGCCGCGGCGGGCACCCTCCCCCGCCTCGTCCGCGCGGAGGACCTGCGAGGTCTCATCCACGTGCACACCGACGCCTCGGACGGGCGCGAGAGCCTCGAGACGATGGTGGCGTCGACGCGCGACGCCGGCTACTCCTGGGTCGCGATCACCGACCACAGCCGCACCGCGGGCTACGCGGGAGGCCTGACCGAGGAGAGGGTGCTCGCCCAGCGCGAGCAGATCCGCGCGCTGCGGCGCCGCATGGACGGATTCCGGATCTTCCACGGCACCGAGGCCGACATCCTGGCGGACGGCGCGATCGACTTCGGCGACGAGTTCCTCGGGGAGCTCGACGTCGTCGTCGCATCCGTGCACTCACGGTTCGGCCTGGGGCGTTCGGAGCAGACGGAGCGGCTCATCCGCGCGGTCCGCAACCCGCGGGTCGCCGTGCTCGGCCACCCCACGGGCCGTCTCCTCCTCGCGCGCGACGGCCTCGACGCGGACATGGAGGCGGTGATCGACGCGGCCGCCGAGTCGGGCTGCGCGATCGAGGTCAACGGCTCGCCGCGGCGGCTCGACCTCGACTGGCGGCTGGTCCGGCGCGCCGTGGCGCGCGGCGTGCGCATCGCGATCGACCCGGACGCGCATGCGATTCGGGAGCTTCGTTACGCGCTCTACGGCGTGGGCATCGCCGCGAAGGGCTGGACGACGCCGGACGCGGTGTTGAACGCCCTCGACGCCGACGCTTTCAGCGCGTGGCTGACGGCTCGCCGCGGCGGGCCCACGCCCGAGTCCCGCGACCGGCTGGTGCGAGACGGGTAACCGGAAGCCGGAAGCGGATAGAATCGCCGGCCCGCCGAATCCAGGTTCCCGGGAGTGCGGCGGCCGAACCGAGACGAACGACGACGAGACAAGGAGTCACCCCATGTCCCTCCAGCCCGGCGATGCCGCACCCGACTTCACCCTTCCCGCCACGATCGGCGACAAGGTCAGCCTCTCGGACTATCGCGGCAAGAAGAACGTTCTCCTGCTGTTCTACCCGCTGGACTTCTCGCCCGTCTGCTCGGTCGAAACGCGCGAGTGCGCGGAGATGCTTCCGACGCGAGGCGCCGACGACGTGCAGGTGCTCGGCATCTCGGTCGATTCACTGTGGTCCCACAAGGCCTTCGCGGCGCAGAACGGAATCACCTATCCGCTCCTGGCCGACTTTCACCCCAAGGGCGCCGTCGCGGAGAAGTACGGCGTCTACCTCCCCGAGAAGGGCATCTCGGCGCGCACGGCGTTCGTCGTCGGCAAGGACGGCCGGATCCGCGACGTCGTCGCCTCCGACATCCCGGTCGGCCGCGACATCGGCGGACTCCTGGCGAAGGCCCGGGCGAGCTAGCGGCGGAAACGGGAGCCGACCTCGACAGGGGTCGCCCCGCGGGCCTCTCCCGGGGGAGAATCGTTCCGTCCGGGCAGCTCCGGCATACGGGAGTCGCACCATGAAGCAGAACAGGCGGGGCCCACTCGGCGAGGCGGCGGCGGCGGGACCGACGGCGCCGGCCGACGCATCCCTTCTCGCCACGCCGGCGACGCCCGAGCGCGTCGCCGAGATCGCGGACCACTTCCGGAAGATCATCGAGCTCCTCGGTCTCGACCTCACCGACCCCAACCTCGTCGAGACGCCCGAGCGGGTCGCGAAGATGTACTTCGAGCTCTTCCAGGGACTGTCCGAGGGGGCGGAGCCCCGGGTCACGTTCTTCCCGAACGACGAGGGCTACACCGCGATGGTCATGGAGAAGGAGATCCCCTTCTACTCGCTGTGCTCCCATCACTTCGTCCCCTTCTACGGGCACGTGCATCTCGCTTACATTCCCAACGAGTCGATCGTCGGGCTGTCGAAGATGGCGCGCATCGTCGAGTTCTACGCCCGGCGGCCCCAGCTCCAGGAGCGGCTCACGGAGCAGATCGCCGGGTTCATGGCCGACAAGCTCGACCCCCAGGGCGTGATGGTCGTCGTCGAGGCGCGGCACCTGTGCGTCGAGATGCGCGGCGTGAAGAAGCCCGGTGCGCTGACCGTGACGTCCGCGATCCGCGGGATCTTCAACACGCAGTCGGTGAGGGAGGAGTTCCTGGACCTGCTGAATCGGCGGGAGAGGTAGGTCTCTTCTCCGGCACTCGGGATGACGGCGTGAGAGATACGCTCGAGTCGGGCGAGACGACCTCCTACCTCCCCGCCGGCTCCTTGTAGATTTTCCCGTCCTTCATCACGAACACGACCTTCTCCAGGACCTTGACGTCCGCGAGCGGATCGCCCGCGACGGCGACGACGTCCGCGTAGGCGCCCGGCGCGAGGACGCCGAGCTCCCCCGCCGCTCCCAGCATCTCCGCCGAGCGCGACGTCGCGGACTGGATCACCGCCATCGGCGTCATCCCGAACTCGACCATGTAGGCGAACTCCTTCGCGAGCGGCTCGTCCCAGGAGAAGCTGCCCGCGTCGGTGCCGAAGACGATCTTGACCCCCGCCTTGAGCGCCTTGCGCATCGAGGGCATGTGCACCTCCATGCGCTTGCGATCCTTCGCGCCGGCCGGCGTGTTCTCGGGCGCCCACTCGTAGTAGTACGGCATCATCGTGGGGCACAGCCACGTACCCTGCTTCGCCATCTGCGCGACGTCCTCGTCGCTCAAGTCGAGCCCGTGCTCGATCGAGTCGCACCCGCCGTCGAGCGCCCGGCGCATGCCGATGCCGTTGTACGCGTGGCACGCCACCTTGCGGCCCCAGCCGTGCGCCTCGTCGACGACCGCCTTGAGCTCGTCGAGCGTCAGCGTCGGCTGCGAAACGAGCCGTCCCTTCGCGTCGACCCACGAGCGGTGATTCATGTAGACCTTGATCCAGTCCGCGCCATACGCGAGCTGCTCGCGCGCCGCCTTGCGGGCCTCGACCGGCCCGTCGACGAGCTGCGCGCCGGCCGGGATGTCGCGCTCCGGCGAGTAGCCGTTGGGCTCGTAGCCGCCCGTCGACGAGATCGCGCGCGTGGACACGTACATCCTCGGCCCGACGACGTAGCCCGCCTCGACGGCCTGCTTGAGGCCGACGTCCGCATAGCCGGCTCCCTCCGTCTCCACGTCCCGGACCGTCGTGAATCCCTGGTCGAGCATCCGGCGCGCGAGCGCGGTCGCGCGGGCCGCGCGGAACTCGTTCGTCTGCTTGAGAAGCTGCGTGTCGTAGTCCCCGCCCGCGGGGTCGAGCATGAGGTGGGTGTGCGCGTCGATCCAGCCCGGCGTGACCGTGGCGGACGACAGGTCCACGACGCGGGCGCCCGACGGCACCGCCGACGGCGTCCAGGGCCCGATGCTCTCGATGCGGTTGCCGCGCACGACGATCGCCTGGTCGCGGCGCACCGCCGCCGAGGTGCCGTCGATGACGGCGCCGGCGTGGATGACGACGACCGAGGAAGACGGAGGGATGGGAAGCGCGAGCACGGCGACGCCGAACAGCTCGAGGAGCATACGACCTCTTTCCGAATTAAATCAGGATTCTGTTTCTATTTTCCTGAATTCATTAGGGAACGGACCGCCCGGATGCCGTCGAGCGTCCGCGCTCCGTGCCAGCAGTAGTCGTCCCCGTCCACGAAGACCCGCCGCGATTCCGGCCCGAACGCCCGCGCGATCGCCGCTCCGTGGCGCTCCTCGGAGAACGGGTACGGCTCGCTCGGGAAGAGGTGCACGTCCGGGACGCGCGAGAGCGCGTCGGCGGGGGCCGCAGACGGATATCGGATTGCCTCTTCGCCGAAGACGTTCACCCCTCCCGCGAGACGGATCAGGTCCGCCACGTACGTGTCGTCCGAGACCGTCATCCACGGGTCCTTCCAGATCCAGTACGCGTACCGGAACGGCGGCGGCGAAGGCTCGGAGGCGATCTCCTCGAGGCGCGCCTCGATCCGGGTCGCGAGCGCCTCCGCCTCCTCGGCGGTGCCCAGCCTCTCGCCCCAGCGGCGGATCGCCGGGGGCACCTCCGCAACGCGCCGAGGCAGCGTCACGTCCACGTCCACGCCCGCGGCGCGCAGCGCGTCCACGTCCTCGCGGCGATTCTCCTCCGCATTGGCGAACACGACGTCCGGCTTGAGGTCCAGGATCCGCCCGACGTCGGGGGTCTTCGTCCCGCCGATGCGCGGCACTCCCCAGAGCATGCCCTTCGGCCGCGTGCAGTAGCGGGTGACGCCGGCGAGCGACTTCAGCCCGCCGATGGCCACGAGGGTCTCCGTGATGGAGGGGCACAGCGAGACGACCCGCATCGGGTGGAAGTATGTCACTCCCGGCGAGCGCCGCGCAGGCGCCGACTCGTCCCCAGTTACACTGATGCCACTTGGACGTCGCCGCCAAAGACCTCTCGCTTCTCCTGCGTTCGCGCCATCCCCTGATCGCCTGCGAGACGATCGAGGAGCAGCGCTTCGAGGCGCTGGTGCGGGCCGTCTCGAGCGAGCTGACGATCCCCTTCTGGAGCTGGAGCGCGGCGAGCGGGCTCACGCCCGCCCACCCGGAGGACGCGGACAAGTCGGCCGAGCTGGCATTCGCGCTCCGGCTCATCCGGCGGACGACCGGCGACGGCACCTGGCTTCTCAAGGACCCCATGCCCCACCTCGAGGCGCCGGCGACGCTGAGGCTCCTTCGCGAGACCGCGCAGGAGTTCGCCGGGTCCTCCCGGACGATCGTCCTCGTCGGTCCGTCCATGGCGACGAAGCCGGAGCTCGAGGACGTCCAGGTCCGCTTCGAGTTCGCGCTGCCGGGGCCCGAGGAGCTGCGCGAGCTGCTCACGCGGGTGGCTCGCCGCTTCTCGCGCGAGAACCCGACGGCGAAGGTCGCGCTGACCCGCCAGGACGCCGAGGGAATCGTCGCGGACCTGCAGGGGCTGACCATGTTCGAAGCGGAGCGCGCGCTGTCCCGGGCGGTCGTCGAGGACAACGCCCTGACCGCGGAGGACCGCCCGCGAATTCGGGAGACGAAGAAGACCCTGGTCGAGGGAGGAGGCCTCATCGAATTCGTGCCCGCGCCGGGCGGGCTCGAACAGCTCGGAGGTCTCGAGACGCTCAAGCGCTGGATCGCCACGCGCCGCGTCGGGTTCCTGCCGGAGGCGGGGCAGCGCCCGCTCGACCCGCCCAAGGGGATCCTGCTTCTCGGCGTTCAGGGCTGCGGCAAGAGCATCGCCGCCAAGGCGGTCGCGGCGACCTGGGGCCTTCCCCTCCTCGCGCTGGACGCGGGCAAGCTCCTCGCGCCCTTCATCGGCGAGTCCGAGCGCAACCTCCGCGACGCGCTGCGGCGCGTGGAGCGGATGGCCCCATGCGTCCTCTGGATCGACGAGATCGAGAAGGCGTTCGCCTCGGGCCGGTCCTCCGAGTCCGACGGCGGCGTCTCGAAGCGCCTGGTCGGCGCGCTCCTGACGTGGATGCAGGAGAGGGCCTCGAAGGTCTTCCTCGTGGCCACCGCCAATTCCGTGTCGGAGCTGCCCCCGGAGATGATGCGCAAGGGGCGGATGGACGAGGTCTTCTTCGTGGACCTTCCCGATGCCCCGGCGCGGGGAGAGATCTTCCGCCTCCACCTCTCACGGCGCGGCGAGGATCCCACGAAGTTCGACGTCGCCACGCTCGCGCGCGAGTCGGCGGGCTTCTCGGGCGCGGAGATCGAGCAGGCGATCGTCTCGGCCCTCTACGAGGCGCGCTCCGGACGGTTCGCGCTGGACACGAACTCGATCCTCGTCACGATGCGCTCGACGCGTCCCCTGTCCGTGCTCCGCGCCGAGTCGATCGACGCGCTGAGGTCGTGGGCCTCGGGACGCTGCGTCCAGGCGGGATAGACCCCACCGCGCCGCGCCGCGCCGCGCCGCGACCTCCGGTTCCGGCGTTTTCGGGAAAAAGATTCGTCCCGGCCTCCAAAACCGCCGCTTGTTTTTGTATAACGAAATGGTGAGAGGACGGGCATCCTCCCCGCGCTCCGATCGGAGGCGAGCGTCGTCACCGCGGCCCGATTCCGGATCGGCGCCGCGGGGGCGCGCGGTTCGGCCGAAGTCCGGGCGGGGCGTCTCCGCGCTCAAGGACCGGGACTACGAGCGTCTCGCGAGATTCCGGTATGCGCTGCGGCGGTTCCTCCGCGACTCGGAGGACGCGGCGCGCCGCGCCAGGATGACTCCCGGCCAGTACCAGCTCCTCCTCTTCGTGCGCAGCTTCTATCCCGAGAGCCCCTCCGTCGCCGCGCTCGCCGAGCGTCTCCAGGTCCGGCACCAGAGCGCCGTCGGCCTCATCGACCGCTGCGCCGCGGCCGGGCTGGTGCGGCGCCGGCGCGACGAGGGGGACGCCCGCCGCGTGCGGATCCTGCTGACCGGCGCCGGAGACCGGCGGCTCGCGGAGCTCGTCCGCGACCACTACACGGGACTCGACGAGCTGCGCCGCGCGATGCCTTCGGCGTCCTCGTCGAAGACGCCGGCGCGCTGAGGCGCCGCGGCATGGCGGCGGGCGCGGGTGAGCGGGTCGGCGGAAATATCGCGCTGCGATAGATTCCGGATGTGAGCACCGCCCGCCCGAAAAAGCCGATCGCGACGCAGTCCCGCCCCCTGGGTGACTACTCCACGGACCGGCGCGTTCTCATCCTGTCCGGAGCGGCGGTGGTCATCGGCCTCCTCGGAGCGCTCGCGGCGCGCGGCCTGGATCTGCTCATCGCGCTGATCACGAACCTCGCCTTCGGCGGCCGGTTCTCGACGGAGCGCCTGGCGCCGGCGAGCTATCACCCGGGGCCCTGGAGCGTCCTGATCCCCATCGTGGGCGGGCTCATTATCGGCGCCATGGCGCGCTGGGGGTCGCCGAAGATCCGCGGCCACGGGATCCCCGAGGCGCTCGAAGCGATCCTGATCGGGCGCAGCCGGCTGGACGCGAAGGTCGCCGTGCTCAAGCCCGTGTCGTCGGCGATCTCGATCGGGACCGGCGGCCCGTTCGGGGCCGAGGGCCCGATCATCATGACCGGTGGCGCCGCGGGATCCCTGTTCGCGCAGCTGTTCCACCTCTCCTCGGCCGAGCGCAAGACGCTGCTCGTGGCCGGCGCCGCCGCGGGCATGTCCGCCATTTTCGCGGCGCCGATCGCCTCCGTGCTCCTGGCGGTCGAGCTGCTCCTCTTCGAGTGGAAGCCGCGCAGCTTCATCCCGGTCGTCGTCGCGTCGGCGGTCTCGGCCGTCGCGCGCGTGCCGCTCTTCGGCGCCGGAGGCCCGATCTTCCCCGTTCCCCGGCACGCCGCCGTGTCGGCGGCGGCGCTGCTCTTCGCCGTGGCGCTGGGCATCGCCGGCGGTCTGGCCTCGGGCGCCCTGACGTGGGCGGTCTACTTCTTCGAGGACGTCTTCGAGCGCCTCCCGATCCACTGGGCCTGGTGGCCGGCCATCGGAGGCCTCTGCATCGGGATCGGCGGGCTGGTCAATCCGCTGGTCCTCGGCGTGGGCTACGGAACCATCCACGATCTGCTCCTGGGGAAACTCACCGGCGCTCCCGCAGGCTCGCTGGCCGTCACCAAGGGGGTGGTGTGGGCGGCGGCGCTCGGATCCGGCACGTCGGGAGGCGTTCTCGCGCCGCTGCTCATGATGGGAGCCTCGCTGGGATCGCTGGCGTCCGGGCTCCTCCCCCACGGAGATCCCGGCCTCTGGGCGGTCGTGGGAATGGCGGCGATCATGGGCGGGACGATGCGGTCGCCGCTGACCGCGACGTTCTTCGCCGCCGAGCTCACTCAGGACTGGAACCTGCTGCCCGCGCTGCTCGTGTCGTGCGTCGCCGCCTACGCGCTCACGGTGCTCCTGCTCCGGCGCTCGATCCTGACGGAGAAGATCGCGCGCCACGGGCACCACATCTTCCGCGAGTACTCCGTCGACCCGTTCGAGATCCACCGCGTCGGCGAGGTCATGGACCGCAGCATCGGCGCCGTCCCGACGGCGATGAGCGTGCGCGAGCTGTCGCGGCTGATCGCCGGCTCGGACCCCGTTCTGGCCCGGCGCCAGGGCACGCCGATCGTCGACAGCGCGGGCAAGCTGGTGGGGATCGTGACGCGAAGCGACCTGATGCGCTCGCTCGAGAAGGACCCCAGCGGAGACACCGCCGTGCTCGACGCCGGCACGCGCAATCCCGTCGTCGCCTTCGAGGACGAGCTGATCGCCGACGCCGTGTCGCGGATGCTCGACCGCGACATCGGCCGTTTGCCCGTCGTGGACAGCGCGGACCCGTCGCGGCTCATCGGCTACCTCGGCCGGTCCGGCGTCCTCGCCGCGCGGCAGCGGCTCCACGACGAGGAGAACCGGCGAGAGCGGTGAGCCGCCGCTAGCGCGTCCAGCTGTACGCCGTCTCGAGCGCCTTCGGGTCCGCCGGCTCGCCGCCGATCCACCGGTGCAGCCAGTCCATCACCGTGTTGTGCCAGAGCGAGGAGTTGCCGGGCTTCAGGACCCAGTGTCCCTCGTCGGGGAAGGTCAGAAGGCGCGACGGCACTCCCTGGATCTGGAGCGCGGTGAAGAGCTGGAGCCCCTGGCCGAACGGCACGCGGTAGTCCCTCTCGCTCGTGATCACGAGCATCGGCGTCTTCATGTTGCCGGCCGAGCGCATCGGGTTCCAGGTGTCGTAGAGCTTCGAGCTCCACGGCCAGCCCCGGAACTCCCAGTTCGGGAAGAAGAGCTCCTCGGTCTCGAGGTTGGCGGAAACCGTGTCGAACGTCCCGTCGTGCGAGACCAGCGCCGCGAAGCGCTGCGTGTGCCCCGCGATCCAGTCGATCATGTAGCCCCCGTACGACGCTCCCGCGGCCGCGACCCGCTTCGGGTCGACGTACGGCAGCGACTGCAGGTCGTCGGCCTGGCGCATGAGGTCGTCGTAGACCTGGCCTCCCCAGTCCCCGCTGATGGCGTCGAGGAAGTCCTGTCCGAAGCCCGACGAGCCCCGCGGGTTCGCCGCGTAGACGACGTAGCCGTACGCGGCCCACACCTGCGGGTTCCACCGGTACGACCACGAGTCGATCCATGCGCCCTGCGGTCCGCCGTGGATGAAGAAGACGGCGGGGTACTTGCGCGAGGGGTCGAAGGACGGGGGCTTCACGACCCACGCGTGGAGCTTCCGGCCGTCCGACGAGGGCGTCAGCCTCTCCGACACCTCTCCGGGCGCGAGGCCGGCGAACAGCTCGTCGGCGGCGTGCGTCAGCGGCGCCGCGCCCCGTCCGTCGGCGCCGACCGCCCACACCTCCGCCGCGCGCGACAGCGTCGAAGACGCGAAGACGATGCGGTTGCCGGTGAGCTCGAACCCGGCGATCCCTCCCCCGGTCCACACCGGCGCCGGCGCGCCGCCGGAGACCGGGACGCGGTAGAAGGCGTCGCGGCCCTTGACCTGCGTCATGACGACGAGGCTCTTCGAGTCCGGCTCCCAGCGGAAGTCCTCGACCCACGCGTCGAGGGCGTCGGTCAGGCTGCGGGACGTGCCGGCCGCGCGGTCGAGCAGCATCAGCCGGAAGCGGTCGGACTCGAAGCCGGCGCGCCGCTGGGAGCGATAGGCGATCCACTTTCCGTCCGGCGAGAAGCGGGGAGATCCGTCGAACGCCGGGTTCGACGCCGTCAGGTTCCTCGGGGCGCTTCCGGTTCGCGCGCCGCCCGGCGCGACCCCGGCTTGCGCGCCGCCCGGCGCGACCCCGGCTCGCGCGCCGTCCGGCGGGACGCCGCCGGAGAGCGGCACGACGTACACGTCCGCGTTGGTCGAGAGCGCCTCGTTCGCGTCCGTGTTGGAGGCGTAGACGAGCTCCTTCCCGTCGGGAGAGACGTCCCAGTCGGCTCCGCCGCCGACCGAAAACGGAGGAGCGTCGTGGTCGCCGGGGGTCAGGTCCACGTAGCCCGCACCCGGCCCGCCGCCGGACGCCGGGACTCGCAGGATGTGCGATCGAGTCGCGTCCTTCCACGAGTTCCAGCGGCGGATGTAGAGCCGGTCCGCCACCCTTCCGCGGACCTTCGCGCCGGCGCGCCGGGCGAGCTCCGCCTGGAGGCACGCGGCGTCGGAGCACGCCGGGAAGACGTCGGAGCTGACGAGAAACGAGCCGCCGTCCGGCGCCCACGAGAACGCGTTGACGCCGGTCGGCAGCGACGTCGCCTTCGACGCGTCCCCGCCCGCGCCCGAGACTCCCACGGTCCAGATCTGCGGCGAGCCGTCGCGATCCGAGACGAACGCGAGGGTCTTCCCGTCGGGCGAGAAGCGCGGATCGCCGTCCTGCTTCTCCCCGGAGGTGATCCGGCGCGCCTCTCCTCCGCCGGAGGGGACGATCCAGACCGCCGAGCGCGACGTGTTCGCCGCGACGTCGGGCGTCGTCACGGCGTAGGCGACGAGCCGGCCGTCGGGCGAGACCGCGACGCCGCCGACGCGCGGGATCTTCGCGAGCTCCTCGAACCGGATCGGCCGTCCGGGTGCGCCGGACGCGGCGCCGGCGATCGCGAGAAGAACGGCCCCGGCCCCCGCATGGACGAATCGTCGTGGACCAGCCGCTTTCGCCCGCCGAGGCGCAAGACGCAAACTCATCGCTTCTTCCTCCGGCGCGCGATTCTATCCACCTGAGGCGTCACGCCTTCCGCGCGGTTTGCTTTGGTATCATGGCCGCCCGCGGGGGATGCTCCCGCAACTACCGACTCTAAGGAGAAGCATGTCCACCGCCGTCCTCGAAGAGAAGCGCGCGGAGCCCGCCGGCCGGCCGCCCGTCGTCAACGACTTCTCGATCCACGTCGCCACGGCCAACGGGTCCGGCAGCATGTCGTCGAACAACATCCTCATGCGGGCGATCTTCCAGATGGGCATCCCCGTCTCGGGCAAGAACCTGTTCCCGTCCAACATCCAGGGCCTGCCCACGTGGTTCACGATCCGCGCCTCGAAGGACGGCTTCATCGCGCGGCGCCGGGACGTCGGCATCCTGATCTGCATGAACCCGGAGACGGCTCAGGAGGACGTGAGGACGGTCGCCCCGGGCGCCGCCGTCATCTACGAGGAGAGCCTGAAGCTCGACGGCCTGCGGACCGACGTCTCCTTCTACCCCGTGCCGTTCCAGAAGCTCGTCCTCGAGCTCGTCCACGACGGCAAGCTCCGGCGCCTCGCCGTCAACATGATCTACGTCGGAGTCGCCGCGTGGCTGCTCGGGATCGACATGGCGGAGGTCGAGAAGGCGGTCACGAAGCAGTTCAAGAGCAAGGCGGCCGCGGTCGAGATCAACATGAAGGCCATCCGGGGCGGCCTCGAGTGGGCGGAGAAGAACCTGACCAAGCGCGACCCGTTCCGGCTCGAGCGCATGAATGCCACGGCCGGCAAGATCATCATCGACGGCAACGCCGCAGGCGCCCTGGGCTGCATGATGGCGGGCGTCCAGTTCCTGGCGTGGTACCCGATCACGCCCTCCTCCTCGCTGGCCGAGTCGCTCATCGACTACGCGGGCAAATACCGCGTCGACCCGGAGACGGGCGAGCCGACGATCTCGGTCGTGCAGGCCGAGGACGAGCTCGCGGCGCTCGGAATGGTCATCGGCGCCGGGTGGGCGGGCGCGCGCGCGATGACGACCACGTCGGGACCGGGCATCTCGCTCATGTCGGAGTTCACGGGGCTCGGCTACTACGCGGAGATCCCGGCGGTCGTCGTCGACGTTCAGCGCGTCGGCCCGTCGACCGGCCTCCCCACCCGGACGATGCAGGGCGACATCACGTCCACCTACAACCTGTCTCACGGCGACGCCAGGCACATCCTCCTTCTCCCGGGCTCGGTCGAGGAGTGCTACGCGATGGCCATGGACGCCTTCGACCTGGCGGAGCGGTTCCAGACGCCCGTCTTCCTGATGAGCGATCTCGACCTGGGAATGAACAACTGGATGGCCGACCCGTTCCCGTATCCCGACCGCGCGTTCGACCGCGGCAAGGTGCTCAAGACCAAGGCCGAGCTCGACGAGCACGTCGCGAAGTTCAAGGAGTTCGCGCGGTACCGGGACGTGGACGGCGACGGCATCCAGTACCGGACGCTGCCGGGCTTCATCGACTCGCCGGCGGCGACCTACTTCACGCGCGGGTCGGGCCACTCGGAGCGCGCCACGTACACGGAGAGGCCCGACGACTACAAGAACAACATGGACCGGCTCGCGCGCAAGCTCGAGACCGCGCGGCGATACGTTCCCAAGCCGGCCGTGTCGGTGACGCCGGGCGCGCGCATCGGCATCATCGCGTATGGCTCATCGGACTTCGCGGTCGAGGAGGCGCGCGCGATCCTCACCCGCAAGGGAATCGCGACGTCCTACCTGCGGCTGCGCGCACTGCCCCTGACTCCGGAGACGTCGGAGTTCGTCTCGGCGCACGAGCGCGTCTACGTCATCGACCAGAACCGCGACGGCCAGATGTACGACGTGTTGCGGCTCGAGGTCGCGGACCCGCCGCGCCTGCGCTCCATCCGCCATTACGACGGCTTCCCTCTCGACGCCGAAACGGTGCTCGAGGGGATCGAGGCCGGGGAGAAGAAGTGATGTCCTCGACACCGGGCACGACCGAACCCAAGGCTCCCCCGACCAACCGCATCGGGCTCTCCGCCAAGGAGTACGGGGGATCCAAGTCCACCCTCTGCGTCGGCTGCGGCCACGACGTCATCACGCGTCAGATCACGCAGGCGATCTACGAGATGTCGATTCCGCCGCACCGCATCGCGAAGATGTCCGGGATCGGGTGCTCGTCCAAGACGACGGCTTACTTCGCGGACCGCGGCCACGGCTTCAACGCCGTTCACGGCCGGATGCCCGCGGTCGCGACGGGCGCGATGATGGTCAACCCCTCGCTCGTCTCGATCGGCGTCTCGGGGGACGGCGACACCGCGTCCATCGGCGCCGGACAGTTCGTGCACCTCCTTCGCCGCAACGTCCCGATGGTCTACATCGTCGAGAACAACGGCGTGTACGGTCTCACGAAGGGCCAGTTCTCCGCGACGGCGGACGCGGGCTCCAAGCTCAAGACCGGGCTCGTGAACGACCTGCCGGCGATCGACCTCTGCGCGATGGCGATCGAGCTCGGATGCGGCTACGTGGCGCGCTCGTTCTCGGGCGACATGAAGCAGCTCGTCGGGCTCTTGAAGGGCGCGCTGGCGCACCGCGGAACGGCCATGCTCGACGTGATCTCGCCGTGCGTGACCTTCAACAACCACGACAGCTCCACGAAGTCGTACAAGTGGGCCAAGGACCACGAGATCCCGATCCACGAGATCGGGTTCATCCCGTACTACGAGGAGATCTCCGTCGAATACGACCCGGGCACGACGCAGGACGTGGAGCTCCACGACGGCTCGCACATCCGCCTGAAGAAGCTGCGGGCGGACTACGACGCCATGGACAAGGCGAAGGCGCTCATGCTCTGCCAGGAGTCCGCGCAGAAACAGGAGTTCCTGACGGGCCTGATCTACGTCGAGCCGGCGAAGAAGGACTTCCTGACGCTGTCGGGTCTCGGAAGCACGCCGATCGTGACGGTGCCCGACGAGCGCCTGCGCCCGCCGAAGCAGGCCCTGGACGAGATCATGGAGAGCCTGAAGTGACCGAAAGAGGCGCGAGTCAGCGCGCCCGCTTTCGGTCATCCTGAGCCGCGCAGCGGCGAAGGATCCCTTTCCAACGACCAACCCGGCCCTGAAAAGGGGTCCCTCGTCGCTTCGCTCCTCGGGATGACAATACGAGGGAATATCCGAACTCGCCCCCCGTTTCCCCGGGCATGATCCAGCCGACGGCCCTCGCGCTCCTCGTCTCGCTGTCCTCGGGCGTGGTCGCCTCTGCTCCCGCGCCGAAGACGCCGACTCCCGCCAAGGCGGCCCCGACGCCGGCGTCCGCGGCTGCGGGCAACGGCTGCAAGACCTGCAAGGAGCAGCGCCCGACGCTCGATCCGCAGCGCTTCGCGAAGCTGCCCGAGCGCGAGGTCCAGGCCGGCTACGAGATCGCCCGGAAGATCCCCGCGACGCTCGACCGGATCCACTGCTTCTGCGAGTGCGCGGAGAGCCCGATGTTCCGACACAAGACGCTCCTGACCTGCTTCACGGATCTCCACGCCGCCGGCTGCGGCATCTGCCTCTCCGAGGCGCGCCTCGCGTACGACCTGAAGTCGCGCGGCCTCTCGGACGACGAGGTCGTGAACACCGTCGAGTCCGTCCACAAGACGGACGGGCACCCGGCGACGCACGGTGGTAATTGAGAGCCCGAATCGAGCGTTCCAAATATATTAGCAATTACTAATACGTCCTCGGCTCGCGACTCTCAGCTTCCGTCGATCTCCACGACCTCCGGCACCCTCCCGGCCCACCCGTTCGCCGCGATGAGGTTGTAGGCGCCGACGCCGCCGATCACGACCCGGTCGCCCGGCCTCGGGCGGCCCACCCGCTCCGAATCGGAGAACGCGTCCAGGCCGACCGGGAGTGGCCCCACGATCTCCGAGGACGGCGCGCCCGCGTCGCGCAACGGCGAGGCGACGAAGGGATGCCTTCCGCGCGGCACGAAGAACGCGTGCGACATCCTCGAGGCGTCGAGCCGCACGGTCCTCCCGCGCACGCCGACGACGCGCGCGACGAGATGGAACGCGTCCGCGGCGATCGCCCGGCCGGGCTCCGCGAGCAGCCGAACGCCCGGAAGCACTCGCCTCGCCTCGCGCCGCAGCGCCTCGAGGACCTCCGCGGTGCCGACTCCGCCCCGCGGCAGTCTCTCGAGCTCCGCCGGAAACCCGCCCCCGACGTCCAGGATGCCCACCCGGACCCCGATGCGCTCGAGCTCCGCGGCGAGCTCGGCCGCCTCGCGGATCGCGCGGACGAATGGCGCGGCGGAGGACAAACGCGTGCCGAGGTGAAAGGCGATCCCGTCCGGCAGCGGCCGGCCCTCGCGGACGAGCCGCCTGGCCAGGGCCGCCGCCTCGCGCGCGGGCATCCCGAAGCGCGCCTGCTCGGGCTCGACGGACGAGGGCCGCAGGCGGAGCAGGTACGCGGGGCGGACGCCGGCCGCCCGGGCCCGCGCGAGGAGCGCGGCGGCGTCGTCGGGTCCGTCGGCGATCAGGCGGACCCCCGCTCCGAGCGCGCGGTCGAGCGTCGCCGCCGGGGGCGCCGCGGCCTGCAGGAGGACTCGCTCGCCGGGCAGCGCCGCGAGCGCGGCCTCGAGATCCTCCGGAATCGTGACCTCGGCCCCGAGCCCGGCTCGCGCCGCGATCTCGAGAACGCGCGGATGCCGGTTGCACTTGTACGGATAGAACGCCCGCACCGGAGCCTCTCCCGCGTCGAGGCTCGCCCACTCCCCGGCCCGGCGCTCCGCAACGCCCGCCGAAAACGCGTAGAAAGGCGTCGCGCGTCCCTTCGAGAGAGCCGCCGCCCGGGCCACGCCGCCGCGTCCGAACGCGCGGCTCACGACGGCGGAAGGAGGTCGCCGAGCCGCCGGGCGGCCTCGACGCGATCCACCTTGCCGGCCGCAGTCAGCGGCAGCTCGTCGACGCACAGCACGCGCCGGGGCCGTGCGTGGGCGGGCAGACGCCGCGCCGCGTGGCGCCGGATCCCGGCGATCAGCCCGGGCGAGCCCTCCCGGGCCACGACCAGCACTCCGAAGGCCCGGCCGACCGGCGCCGCCGCGGCGCGGACGACGCCGGGGTGCTCCTCGAGAGCGGCCTCGACCTCCTCGGCGCAGAGCACGCGGCCGCCGGAGGTGAGCGAGTAGGCGAGCCGGCCGCGCACCGACAGCTCCCCGTCCATGCCGAGGACGCCCACGTCGCCGGTGCAGAGCCTCCCCTCGGCGTCGAAGGGCGAGGGCGAGGGCGAGGGATCGTCCGGTGAGAGGTATCCGCCGAAGACCGCCGGGCCGCGCATCCGGATCTCCCCGGGCTCGCCGACACCGGCTGGAGCTCCGTGGACGGCCACGATGCTCACGTCGAGGCCCGGCGCGACGGATCCGCTGGAATCCGGCCGCCGCGGCCGGTCGCAGCGCTGTCGGGCGCCGAGTCCCGCCGATTCGGTCAACCCGTAGCCGGAACGCACCGAGGGACCGCCGATGCGCTCGACCGCGGCGGCGTCCTCCTCGCGGAGCCGTCCTCCCCCGCAGAGGACGGCCCGGACGCTTCTCAGCCTTTGCCTCCACCCCCTCCCCCGCCCGGCGCGCCTCGCCGCCGGTCCGATCAGGGCGCTCGGGAGCAGGACGACGTCCGCGCCGAGCGCGTCCGCCTCTCCGAGCGGATCGCGGCCCGGCACGAAGAAGGCCGCCTCCGCGCCGGCGAGCAACGCGTTCAGGACGCCGCGCACGAAGGCGAACACGTGCGCCGGGGAGAGCCCGATCGCCACGCGGTCCCCGGCCCGGATCTCGGCCCAGGGCGCGAACGCCAGCGCGGACGCGGCCAGGTTCTCGTCGGTGAGCGGTACGGCCTTCGACGCCCCGACGCTGCCCGAGGAATAGAAGACGGTCGCGCCCCCGGACGGCGTGCGGGCCGCCGAGGCCGCCGACTCGCGGCGAGCCGCCAGCTCTTCCGGAATCCCCGGCGGCCGCGCGACGGCGACTCTCCCGAGAGCTCGCGCGGCGAAGAAGCCGACGACGAAGCCGGAGGGATCGGTGCCGTCGAGAGAGACGTGAGCGACACGCGGCGCATCGGCGAGCGCGTCGGCCCGCGCCGACGCCGCGGCGGCAAGCTCCGCCAGCGTGAAGGCGACGCCCCCCGCCCGCAGCGCCGGCCGCGCCGGCGCCCGGCGCGCCAGCGCCCCGAGCTCCTCCGAGAGCACGCTCACCGCGAGCCCGACGAGCGCGCGAGGCTGCGGTACACGGCCCCGTCGAGGTCGAGCGGCGCGTGGAGCGCGACCCGCTCGAGGGCGCGAGCCAGGCCCGCCAGGGCAGGCGCCTCGGCGCCGGCGGGCTCGAGAGGCGGTGAGAGCGTGAGCGTCCACCCGTCTCGCCTCAGCGTCAGGAACACCGCGCGGCAGGGGACCCGCGCCGCGCGAGCGAGCCGGATCGGCCGCGCGTCGAGCGCCACGCTTCCGCCGAGGACCGACGCGAACGCGCGGGTCGAGCCCGCGGGAGGAAGGTCGGCGGCCAGCACGAGGCTCCCCTTCTCGAGAGCGGAACGCAGGCGGTGAGGCTTGTCCGCCGGAAAGGCGTGGGGGAAGTCGAGCGCATGCCGACGGTCGAAGACGGCGTCGTCGCGGATGGCGCGAGTCCGGTCCAGGTTGTACGGGCCCAGAACGTTCGCCGCGGGCACTCCGCGCGACCGCAGGACGTAACGCAGCGCCTGGAGCGAGCCGATGTGGGCCGTGACGTAGACGGCGGGAGACTTCTGCGGCGGATCGCCGTCCAGCCGCACGCGCCAGCGTCCCGTCGAGAGCGCGCGGGCAGACGTCGGCGTCGAGACGCCGCACGGGTCCGGGCTCGAGGACCTGGAGCGCGTCGCCCCTGAAAAGACCCTTCCCGGATTCGACGAGCCGGGCCCGGACCCGGTCGCCCGGCAGCGCCCCCGAGAC
>Ga0163163_10001291_pt1 | contig 21165 bp, 19 predicted proteins | sample S65metaG_FD_119766 | JGI IMG/M metagenome (GOLD analysis project Ga0163163, IMG submission 119766) | Switchgrass rhizosphere microbial communities from Kellogg Biological Station, Michigan, USA - S6-5 metaG | ecosystem: Host-associated > Plants > Roots > Rhizosphere > Soil | place: USA...
ATCATTGTCTTGTTGGTGGTGGCGGTCGTTGTTGGCGTCACTGCTTTTTCGCGAATGCGGCCTAAAAAGTTGGAGGCTTCGGGCACGATCGAGGCGCGCAACATACACGTTGGCTCGAAGGTTGGAGGTCGCATTGAGAAGGTGCTCGTAAAGGAAGGCGACTTCGTCGATGCAGGCGCCATCCTGGTCAGCTTCGAGGATCGGGAGGTAACGGCGGCAATGCAGGACGCACAGGCGGCGGTGGACCAGGCGAAGGCAAACTACGAAATGCTCGCACGGGGCTATCGTCCCGAAGATATTGCCGAAGCGCGCGCGAACGCCGAACAAGCAAAATCAGCCTACGCGGCTTTCGAGAGGGGATATCGCCAGGAGCAAGTTGCGCAGGTTAAAGCTGACGTCGACAGGGCAAAAGCGCAGGCTGTTAATGCTGACCGCAATTATGAGCGCGCTAAAGAGCTCGCGGCTGGAGGCGTTTTCTCGCGACAACAGTTGGACGACGCGGTTGCAGCACGCGACGCCGCTCAAGCCCAACTTCGAAACGCTGAACAACATTTGAATGAGTTTTCAACGGGTTATCGCAAGGAAGATGTCGCAACCGCGAAGGCCAAGTTCGAACAAAGCGATGCAGCCCGAAAGCGCGCCGAGCATGGTTACCGCCCTCAAGAAGTGGCGGCCGCCAAGGCGCAGCTGGAGCGGGCTGAGGCTTCCCTGCTGGATGCACAGACAAAGTACCGCGAACGACAGGTGATAGCGCCGGCGGCTTCCACTGTCGAGGTCCTCGACGTCAGACCGGGTGATCTGATCGCGCCGAATGCGCCGATCGCACTACTGCTGGAACGCGAGCAGATATACGTTCGAGTCTTCGTCCCCGAGACGCAGTTTGGCCTTATTCAACTTGGGCAACCGGCAGAATTGAGAGTCGACGCCTTCCCTAAGCGATCCTTCCGCGCGACGGTAGAGCAGATCAATCAGAAGGCGGAATATCTACCGCGGAACGTTCAGACGCGCGAAGAAAGATCGCACCAGGTAGTTGGAATCAAGCTGCGCATCGATGATCCCGAACGACTGATTCGAGCGGGGATGTCAGCCGATGTGTCGATGACACTTGGGAGTCGATAGTCATGCCGGCCATCGTCGCAGAGCACATTACCCGCAAGTTCGGGGATTTCACAGCCGTCAAAGACGTGGACCTTCGCGTTGAAGCGGGAGAGGTGTTCGGCTTCCTCGGACCGAACGGAAGCGGTAAGACTACGGTGATAAAGATGCTGACCGGCTTGTTGCCTCTCGATGCCGGGAACGCATGGGTAGACGGAGTGGATGTAAAGAAGGATCCGGAAGAGGTACGAGAGCGGATCGGGTACATGTCGCAGAAATTCAGCTTATACGACGATTTGACTGTCGGAGAGAACCTTCAGTTCTATGGCAGGATTTACGGCTTGAAGCCGGCAAAGGTCAAGGAACGCATTGACTACATTGTCCAGATGAACAACCTGCAGCCGTATGTGGGCCGGTTGGCAGGAAAACTGTCTGGCGGATGGAAGCAAAGGCTGGCGTTGGGATGCGCGATGCTGCACGAGCCGCGAATTATGTTCCTCGACGAGCCAACAGCGGGTATCGATCCCGTTGCGCGACGGCAATTATGGGACCTGATCTTCGATCTATCGGGACAAGGCATTACGTTCTTCGTGACGACGCACTATATGGACGAAGCCGAACGATGCAGCCACGTGGCCTACATCTACTATGCGGAGCTCATCGCCGATGGTTCGCCCGATGCCTTGAAGTCCATGCCTGACATCAACCCGCAAGGCGCTTACCGGGTCGAGATCACTGCGCCGGAAATCACCAAAGCCCTGAGGCGAGCGCGAGAGCTTCCCTACATCCGCAGCGCAACGGTTTTTGGACAGCAGATTCATGCACTGATCGACCAGTCGGTGCCGCGTGAAGAGCTACAGCGCCAGTTGTTGGAGAGTGGGATTGCAGTGAAGGATACGCGGCCACTCGATACGAGCCTGGAAGATGTCTTCGTCGAATTGACGTACAAGCGGCAGGCAGAAATCGGTGCGGCCCATGACTGACCGCGTGAACTCCTACATTGCCTCGATCCGCGACAACTTTCGCGGGCTCGATGCGGTATTTTACAAGGAAGTCCTGCACATCAAGCGCGACTCATTGGCCCTTTTCTTCGCGCTGGCAATGCCGATCATGCAGATGATCATCATCGGCTTCGGTGTCGATACCAATATCCGGCAGGTGAAAACGGTGGTGATGGATGAGGATCAGCATCGTCAAAGCCGCGAACTAATCGACCGACTCCGAAGCTCCGACACATTCCGCGTAATCTCCTACGTCGACAGTGACAAGGAATTGACCGATGCGATCGTCGCGGGACGAGCGCACGTTGGGATCAAGATTCCGGTCGACTATTCCCGACGGCTGCTCGATAACGATACCGCGCAAGTGTTGGTTTTAATCGATGGCTCGGACTCATCGGTGGCGGCGCAGGCGCTGAACGTAAGCAATGCGATTGGGCTGGACGAGTCACTACGGCGTTTGCTCGGACCGAAGACGAACTTGCCGGTAGAGGTTCGGCCGAAGTTGCTATTCAATCCGGGATCGCGTTCGCCGAATTTCTTTCTACCGGGGCTTACTGCTGTCCTGCTGCTATTTGTCACGACCTTCCTGACAACGTTCTCTATTGTTCGAGAAAGGGAGCAAGGAACACTCGAACAACTATTTGTTACTCCCGTTAAGCCAATGGGGCTGCTCCTCGGAAAACTGCTTCCCTACCTTGTGATTGGCTTCGTTGAACTGCTGATGATCTTGCTGGCGATGCGCGTGGTGTTCCAAGTGCCAATTTCGGGGAGCGTATTCCTGCTACTGCTTCTTGCAATCCCCTACCTGTTTGTTGCGCTGACGCTAGGGATGCTCATTTCCACTAAGGCGAAGTCGCAGGCGGAGGCCATCCAGATGGCGCTGCTTACGATGTTGCCGAGCATCTTTTTCTCCGGGTATATCTTCCCTCGCGAGACCATGCCAACAATTTTCTACCTCATCAGCTGCCTGATTCCGGCGACGTATTTCGTCGATATTGCTCGGGGTGTGATCCTGCGGGGTGCCACAATGGCTCATCTTTGGGTTGACGCCACGGTATTGGTGGCAATGGGAATCGGGATTCTTCTGCTTGCGGCTCGTCGTTTCCGCAGCAAGTTCATCGCATAACCATCCGCACTTAAGTACCACCAGAGTAACAACACCCTGACACATTTGGGTCAACGTCGGTGACATTTTCTGTCATTTTCCCGGTTCTGGAGGTGATACCGAGCCAAACGAATCGAAGGCGGTTACCAGAGTAATTACTGGTGTAAGTCACTGAAAGTACAGCAGGAACTAAGGTTTAGGCGTTTAAAGGTCGGCTCACTGTGAGGGTTGGAACACCGGTTGCACTTCTTCCGGTCTACACAGGGTCACGTATCACCGAGATTTTTGGGAGAAAAAATCTAACATGCGCAAACAGAAGGGCTTCTCACTTATCGAACTGCTGATCGTTGTCGCGATCATTTTGATCATCGCTGCGATCGCCATTCCTAACCTGTTACGGTCCCGCATTGCGGCGAATGAGTCGTCCGCTGTGGGTTCCATCCGTAGCATCAACACCGCTCAGGTCACATATGCTTCGACCTATCCGGACGCTGGTTTCTCTCCGGCGCTGGTCAACCTGGGACCGATTTCCGGTACGAGCCCGACTTCGGCGGCCGCTGGTCTTCTTGACGGCGTTCTTGGTTGCACAACGCAGCCTTGCGCGAAGAGCGGTTATAAATTCAACCTCACCGGTGGAAACACGACCTATGCCGTCAACGGCGATCCTTCGACGCCTGGTCAGACCGGTCAGCGTTACTTCTATTCGGACGCCAGCGGCGTAATCCGTTACAGCAACTCTGCCGCTGCAACCGGGACCGACAGCCCGCTTCAATAATGTAGTTTTGGCAAGTACCTGGGGGAGGGTACACGCCAAGGGGAGCAGACAACATCTGCTCCCCTTATGTTTTTCTCGGAAAGCTGTTAAGTTGCAGCGAGTATCCCAAGCGATTGAATGAACGCATCGACGCATCCAGCCTCATCCGCACCTCGCCCATGGTGGCAACGCCCTGAGGAGGCGATGATCATCGTCGCCTTTGTCATGCGGATTGCGTTCATGTTCTTCGGAAATACCTATCGGTTTCCTGCGGTTCACAATCACTTCGCATTTGGATTCGAGACGGGAAGCATTGCCGGGGCGATCGCGCGCGGAGAAGGCTTCAGTTCGCCCTTTGGGGATCCTACTGGACCGACGGCGTGGATTGGACCGATTTATCCTTACCTGCTGGCGGGAATCTTTCGCGTGTTCGGCCTGTTTTCGGATACTTCCGCAATCGTAATTCTTTCGGTGAATTCGTTTTTCGCAGCCGCCACCTGTTGGCCAATCTACGAGATCGGAAAACGAGTATTCGGCAGAAGAGTTGGATTGATAGCAGGTTGGGGCTGGGCTGCTGTTCCGTTCTTCTTTCGCTGGGCGATCACCTGGGTTTGGGATCCTCCGGTCTCCGCATTCCTTCTGGCTTGTGGCGCCCTGCTGGCGCTTGAGATCGAAGATTCCTCTTGGCGGCGTTGGATTGGCTTCGGCGTGCTTGCGGGTTTCTCCGCACTTGTGAATCCGGCTTTAACGACGCTATTTCCTCTCCTGTTTGCATGGACAGTATGGAAACTTCGGAGGGAAGGGATTCCGGCGTATCGGCAGGCGATCGTTGCTTTTGTTTTGATGGTAGTCGTGATCTCGCCTTGGCTTGTTCGCAATCGCGTGGTTCTAGGCAAATGGGTATTCCTCCGCGACAACGCCGGTTTTGAATTCAGCCTTGGAAATTTTCCGGGATCCCCCGGGGTTCCCTTTGCCGGAGCACACCCGGCAGTAAACCCCCGAGTGTTCGGGCAGTATCGTGATTGGGGAGAGTTAACTTTTGTAGCCAGGAAACATGATGATGCGATGCGGTGGGTGCATGCTCACCCGAAGGACTTCCTGGCATTATCGTTAAAGCGGGTTAAAGACTTCTGGGATGGATCTGAATTGAATTACGAACCGCCCAGCGATCCTTGGCGGCCGTGGATGGTCATGCTGGAATCTGCTCCCGCTCTGTTGGGACTGCTATTCGCAAGCGTCAGGCGAATCAAGAATATTGGGCCGATCGCGCTGATACTCATGGCTTACCCGCTGCCGTACTACATTGTCTATACCAATCCGCGGTACCGTCATGCCATCGAGCCATTCCTGGTGATCCTGATCGGATATTTCCTGGTTGCGATGTATGAAGAATTTCGCGGCAGCATGACCAAGCGCGCTCAAGCCAAGGCAGCATGAATTCAGTTTGCAGCCTGTTGCAGCGCCGGCGCGTTAGATAGTAGAGATACCTGGAAGCAAGCACCGTTTCCCGCATCGGCGTTTGAGAAGCTGATGGTGCCGCCCAGTTGCTCAACCAGACGTCGAGATACCCAAAGACCCAGTCCAGTACCAATATCCTTCTTGGTTGTGAAGAACGGTTCGAAAAGGCGGGATGCGACCTCAGATGCCACGCCTGACCCTTGATCAATAACTTCGATCCTTATATTCCCGGAATCAGCCTGAGCGACCCGTATAACGATGTTTCCAGCTTGCGGCGACGCATCGATCGCATTCGTCAATAGATTGGCAAATATCTGGTGAAGGTCGCCACGCTTGGCACGAATGGTCGGCGCAGAACCAAATTGTCGTTCGACGGTGATCGATTTCGATTCCAATTTGCCGGCATACAATTCCATGATTTCGTTCAATACGCCAACCAGGTCAACATCTACAGTTGCACCACTGTCCCGGTAGAATCCCAAAGTTTGCTTGGCGATAGCTGCAACGCGAGAGAGCTCTCGCTCCGCCAAGGTGAGGAGTTGTTCCGGATTTGATGTTCCGGTCTTGGCGAGATAGACGAGGTTCATCACAGCTTCCAGCGGATTGTTGATCTCGTGGGCGACGGTGGCCGCAAGCCGACCTGCGGCAGCAAGCTTTTCAGCGCGAAGGAGTGCTTCTTCGTTCTGCTTCCTTTCGGTAACGTCCATGCAGATGCCGAGAAACTTTTCTGGCGTTCCGTCGGTGCCGTAGACGACTTTGCCTCGAGCTGCAGTCCAGTAAGTAAGGCCGTCGGCCCGCATTGTCCGGTATTCCACTCCGTATTCACCGGTTTCATTGGCGCGCTGCAATGCTCGCTCGACCACAAAACGATCGTCGGGATGTACGCTAGCCCACCACGATTCATACCGACCGTCGTAGGTGCCTGGCGCAAGTCCGTGCATCTCTTCGACCGCCTCCGACCAATGATTCTCACCGGTGCGAACATTCCATTCCCAGTCACCGATGCGCGCGGCTTTCTGAGCGAGGAGCGAATTCTTAATGCGATCGTATTCCTGCAATTCAGTGTTGAGCCGCTGGAGTTCGAGGTTCATTGTCTCCAGCCTTACCCGACGATCTTCCGAGGACTCGGCAGCCTTGAGGCGGCCGAGAATCGTGGAGCAAGCGAGTGGCAAAGCGATGGCAGTAACAACGGATGCTATGGCAGTGACGATCTTTACGGAAGCCGCGAGCCAATAGTAGGGCTGCCAGATGGTGAGAACTTCCATGAAATGGGTGGCGCCACAGGCCACGATGAACAAACCGAAAGAAAGCAGGAGCCAATCAAAAGGAATCCGACCCTGACTGCGGCGAACCAGGTAGATCAGGGTGCAGGATATAGCGACGTAAGAGAGCCCGATGAGGGTATCAGCGACAACGTGCGTCCAAGTCAACGCAGGATTGGAAAGATAACAATAGAGGTGTGGAAGGAATGTGCCGCTGCCGAATCGTGAAGCGGCAAGAGGAAGCAAGAATACGAAAAGACCGATTCCTCCCAATACGAGAAGAACCCGAATTTGCCGGTTCGTCCCTGAGACTGATGCTGGAGGCCGCGCAGTTGCCATCCGTTACTTCCCCATTAACGCAGATTGTAGAGCAAAAACTTGGAAAAGCGCGACAGGGAGCCTGCTGGAGTAACTCGTTTGCTACGTCAATTCACTTCCGGATGACTCGACCCAAGAATCTCGTGAAGCTTCCGAACCAGACCCTCGGGCCCCTCGTCCTTTGGGATTACATCGTCAGGGCACTCGCTGTGATTTGGGAAATAGGTCCAACGGCCTGCGAGAAATGCCACCATTTGTGAAGGGTTATCAGCCTTAACTTCTTCGCAGAATGCCATGATGGACGGGACATCGCCATGCACATTCACGATCAGGAGATCGTACAATTTCGATTTCGCAAGCGAGCGGCCAAGATCCAAACTGCCGGCGGTTTCGACTCTAAAACCTTGCCTGGCAATGATGTCTCGGATCGTGTCCCTGAGGAGCGGATCGGTGCAAATATGCAGAATCGTTCTGGGCTGGGCAACATGCATGGCAATTCTGATTCAAAGTAGCCCGAATGAGGTTGTCAGCAGCTATTTAGGGCATGCCGTTAATTCAATCGTAATTCGGGTTAAGGCATACAAAAGCGCCAGCAGAGGCCGGCGCTTCAAATTGCAAACGGTCAAACTTAGACCTCGGCCACAGCGGCTTCCTTGTTAGGTTCTTGCGTTGGCGTTTTGGGCTGTTCCTTCTCCTCGTGATACTCCATCTCGGTGTTCACTGCCCACAGGTTCGACTTATCTGTAACGCCGGCGATAATGTTGTCGACGGCAGTCATGGCGGTCAGCATGGAATGGTCCTGATTGTTGTACTTGTGCATGCCATTGCGGCCGACGAGGAAGAGGTTCTCGAAGCTGTCCATGTAGGCGCGCAACTCTTCGAAGCGGGTATAGGTGCCGAAATATGCGGGATAGGTTTTCGGCATCCGGATGACGGTGGCATCGAGTACCTCTGATTGCTTCAGGATACCGATTCTCTCCAACTCGGCCTTTGCGAGATTCGCCATATCGGCCTCCGGCATCGTCCAGAGGTCGTCAGTTTGATAGCAAAAATACTCCACCCCGATCCAGACCGTATCGGGATCCTTCACCATGTAGGGACTCCAGTTGTTGAAGATCTGGAGCCTTCCGGCGCGGACATCGGGCTCCTGGATGTAGATCCAGTTATCGCGGATGAGTTGATTCGGTCGATCCTTGTCTTCGACGCTGAGGCGTTTGACAAGGAGACCAACGGTAACAAAGTCACGATACTGGAGGCCGTCGCTAATCTCGCGAATGTCAGCGGGGATCTCGACACCACGCAGAGAAGTCGTCAGTTCTTTGATCGGCATGGTGGAGAAGTAGTAGTCGCCTGCGAAATCGAGACGATGCCCGGTCTTGTCGTTGCCGGAAAGAGAGACAACCCGATTGCCTTCACAATGGATGGTGTCCACATCGAACTCGGTCAGGATCGTGCCGCCAAGATCGAGTACGCGCTGCGCGACAATCTCCCATAGCTGACCGGGGCCAAGTTTGGGATACAGGAATCGCTCGATAAGCGAGGTCTCGACGTCCTTTTGGCTTACGTCCGAGCGCTTCTGGAACATCTTCTTCAGCATATGGGCGATTGTCTTTGAGATCGACAATCCCTTGACGCGCTGGGCTCCCCACTCGGCACTGATCTCCTGACAGGGCACTCCCCAAACTTTCTCGGTATAGGAATGGAAGAAAGTTTCGTAGAGTTCTTTGCCGAAGCGACTGATGAAGAACTGTTCGAGATTCTCAATTCTCCTGGGAGGAAACATCATGGCCTTCATGTAACTGAGGCCGATCTTGATGGTGCGAAGAATCCCGAGATTACTGAGCGTCGCCATGCTCAACTGGATCGGATATTCAAAAAACTTGCGCAGAAAATAGATGCGCGATTTGCGGTTTCGCAGAAGCATGACGTCATCACGGTCGGACGCCTTCGGAGCATTCGCGGGGAGTTCACGTTTCTGGTTCTGATAGGTAATGACGGTGCCGGCCTTTGCCGTCTCGTCCATTGGCATCTGCTGCAACCACCACTGCATGACGCGGTCGCTCTTGGAGAAGAAGCGGTGGCCGCCAATGTCGATGCGATTGCCCTTGTAATTAACAGTGCGCGAAATGCCACACATGTATGTGCTCTTCTCGAGCACGATCGGTTTAACGTCCGAGCGGGTGAGTAGTTCGTAAGCAGCGGTGAGACCGGCCGGACCAGCGCCGATAATGATTGCCTTCTTACCTGGCAAGAGAAACTCCTTTTACAGCCTTCAATGCGTACTCCTGGACGGGGTCTGTACCGTGATAAGGATGAAGTTGAAACAAGCCGTCGCTCTGGTCTATATACCAGGCCTGGCGACCTTGAAAGTAACTCACTAGTTCCTTGTTCTTTTCCCAGCCCATGTCTCGGGCCCAGACGATCCTGGATGCGTCGATATTCGCATCGTTGTAAACCCAGTCGCGACCGCCGTCATATATGCGTCTCTGATGTACGATGACGAGATGCTGGCCAGGGGTTCGCTCCAGCACTGTTTGAATCCGTGCGCGTTCATAGTCCTGTAAACAATAGGCGGGAATGCCGTAAAACTCGTGCGGATCGAAAATGAAATTGGCGTCACGGACTGCGATCCAGAGGCCAAGAACGATCAGAACTGCCGCTGCAAACTGCGATCCAAGTCTGTCGCCACGAAAGCGCCACTGGCGCACCCAACGAAAAGCAAAGATCCAAATCGCCAACACCGCCACGGTGGCAGGCGCAGCATAGTGACCGACTGCGGCCCAACTCTCCACCAACAGCGCGACGAAAACCACCAGAGCTGTCGCCGCGAATATACGCAGACGCTTTGAACGAAACAGCATGAGCCACCACCCCAGCAGCATCAACACTCCCAGTGGCCAGAAGTAGAAGCAGTAATAAGCACCCAGTTTGACGCGAGTCAGGATCCAGAGCCCTTCTGAATACCGCGACATTATGAATGCGGGCAGTTCCCAGAAGACATAGAAGTGGCGAAGATGAGGGTGGCGATAATGTGGGATTTCGTTTCTCGACTGCCAGAGGAATGGCTTGGTGATGTGATACTCGGCGGCATTGACCATGTATGGCATCCGCGTGGGGGATCCGGTGCCGCGCCAGTTGTAATAGCCCACTGCAGCAAAACCAATCACGAGGATGACGACGGCCGGTGCAGCGAATCGAAGTACCGTGCGCATCGGGAAATTCCTGGCCAGCTTCCAGAGAAGAGCGATCGTAGGAATGATGGAGAAGACGAAGCCTTCATACGTTCGAGTATTCGCGAGCAGCAACAGGGCGACGGCGTATGACACCGCGTACCACACACTCGGATTCTTCTTCACGCGACCGAGAACTCCGAACAGTACGGCGCCGGCGAAGGCAGCGACTGTTCCACCCCAGTAGGAGTCGCCCCAATAGCTGAAGGTCGAGTAGCGCAATATGCAGAAGATTCCGGCGAGCACGGCCCACTGTGGCGGGAACCAAGCTTGCAATGCCCACACCATAGCCGCGCACATCAATCCTAGAGAGATGAGAACACCCAGGTAGGGGTAGCCGAACAGAACCTGCCCGAAGGTCAAAAACAACGCCTGCCCCGGTGGATACATCGACTGGTACGTCGGCCACATATTGATGTGGAAGCTCTCGAAGTGCACCGCCATCGGATGGACAGGGTTGGTCACACGTCCGTGCGAGAAGGTGTCCGATTGCAAGAGGTAGCTGAACTCGTCGTGAATGGCGGCCACGGGTGTGGGAACCCAAATGAAGAAGACTAGCCGAAGCAAAATCGGAACGATGAACGCTGAAGTGACACAGGCGCGCTGGTGCCGGCCGATGCGGCGAAGGAGTGCTTCGAATGCAGGGAACCAGTGTTGAGTTCGGCGGTTGATTCGCAACAAAAGGAAGACGAGAAGAACGAGAGCCCAGAAAGCGATCTCGAGATAGAGGGGGTTCACCAATTCGCTGATAGGACGCAGGAATGTACCCGCGCCGATTCGTCTTAGGAAACCGAGGAATTCGTCATTCATTCAGCATGTCTTGGCGATCCGGGAGTCTGATTGGAGTTTAAGGCAGTTCGGGGCTGGAACCTATAACACTTGCGGTGCCGGGAGTACCGAAAGTCATTGGCCATTCGAGCATCGCGGGTGTAACTCCCCTCTGAGAGAATGGGGCGCTATAATCCGGCCATCCATGCCAGCTATCGAAACTTTTGCACTGGAAAAGATCTACAGTGTCGGCTTCTGGAAAAAGAAACAGAAGCATGCCCTCTATCCGCTCACGCTCGCTGTCGAGGAAGGCGAGGTGTTCGGATATCTAGGGCCGAATGGTGCGGGGAAGACTACGACCCTAAAGCTGCTGATGAGCTTAATCTTCCCGACGAAGGGCTCCGCCAAGATTCTGGGAAGAGATCTCCAAGACCCGGCCATGAAAGCGCAGATCGGCTTTCTGCCGGAGCAGCCCTATTTTTATGATCATCTGACTGCGCGCGAATTGCTGGACTATTACGCGCAACTCTCCGGCGTTTCCGCGAAAGACAGGAAGAGGCGCATCGACGAAGTGCTCGCTCGAGTTTCGCTGCCGGATGCGGGACACACTCAACTTCGCAAGTACTCGAAGGGCATGTTGCAGCGCGTGGGAATCGCGCAAGCAATCATTCACGATCCCAAGATCGTATTTCTTGATGAACCGATGAGCGGACTCGACCCGATCGGGCGACGTGAGGTACGCGATCTGATCCAAAGCCTGAAAGAAGAAGGAAAGACGATCCTCTTCTCGACTCATATCTTGAGTGATGCTGAGACCCTCTGCGATCGCGTAGGAGTGATCAACAAGGGAAGACTTCGGGGCATCGGTGTTCTTGCCGATCTAGCACGTGAAGTAAGTGGGCAGATTGAGATTGTCTGGCAGGGTGCCGCCGCGAAGACCGCCATCGACGAACTTGGAGGCAAAGCTCACGCGACCGGTGATCTCTTCCGCGCGGTGCTACGGGACGAAAAAATGGATACAGCCATCGACATCATTCGCAGAACAAGCGCGAAGCTGATCTCCATAACGCCAGTACGAGTCACGCTGGAACAGTTCTTCCTAGAGAAGCTGGAAGACGAGGAGCCGACGGCAATTCCGACGGAAGAAGAGGTGGCGAAGTGAGAGACCGCATCGGCGCCATCGCCTTCAACACGTTCCGCGAAGCCGTTCGCGATCGCGTGCTTTACAACCTTGTCGTGTTCGCGATCCTTATCGTGGGGTCATCGCTGATCTTTGGTGAGATTTCCATCGGCATCGAGCGGCAGGTATTGATCAACCTTGGGTTAGCGGCGATTTCACTGTTCGGAATCGTCATCGCAATTTTCATCGGGATTGGCCTGGTTTCCAAAGAGATCGAGAAGAAGACGCTGTATACGGTTCTGGGGGCGCGTCCGGTTCGTCGCTGGGAATTCATTCTCGGCAAATTCAGTGGACTAACCGGAACGCTCGTAGTGAACGCCGGATTTATGGCGATCGGCTTTTTCGCTGCCCTGCTCTATCTGACACATCATTTCGAGCGTGCCGACCTCTACCTCCTGGTAGCGCTGTACTTCATCGTGCTGCAATTCGTATTGATCACGGCACTGGCACTTCTCTTCTCTACGTTTTCGACTCCGTTAATGTCAGCTGTTTTCGCATTCGCGCTATTTGTCATCGGTACATTTGCCGAGGATTTGCGCGGATTTGCGGCCATGACTACTGGTCCAACCAAGCTCGTGGCCAGTGGCTTGGCATGGATGGTGCCTAACTTCGCGGCGTTCAATGTGATCTCGGAAGTTGCGCACTCGGTGCCGATTGCGGGAACGCTGGTTCTCTACAACACCGTTTACGCCATTCTTTATGCAGCTGTGTGCTTGAGTGCGGCCATCCTCATCTTCGAGCGTCGCAATTTCAAATGAGTTCGCAGAGTCGAGTGACGGCGGTAGCGGGCCTGGTGCTGGTGATCAGCATGGCGCTCAGCGTTCTGACACTGCGCGCCGTGGATAGGATTCGTGAAGAATCGACTTTACAGGAAGTGCTCTACATTCCCACTGCAAACACGGTCAAGCATCTCAGCCTCGGGTACGACGGGCTGTTGGCGGACCTTTACTGGACACGAGTGGTGCAGTATTTTGGGGGAAAGCATCACCTGAAGGCCAAGCAGTACGAACTGCTAAAGCCTTTGCTGCAGATCACCACGACGCTCGACCCTCACCTTATTGTTGCGTACGAATTCGGGTCTGTATTCCTTGCGCAACAGCCACCGGAGGGCGCCGGCGATCCGAGGGCAGCGGCGGAATTGGTACAGCGAGGCATCGATCAGAATCCGTCGCAGTGGCGGCTTTATTACAGCCTGGGGTTTATCTACTGGCAGGAACTTCACGACGCTAAGTCGGCATCGGAAGCGTTTCTGAAGGGTTCCCAGGTTCCGGGGGCACAGGTTTGGATGAAGGTAATGGCGGCCGCCCTGGCCCAGCATGCCGACGATCATCAAACCGCACGCTTCCTGTGGACGAATATCTACGAGAACAGCAACGATTCCCTTATCAAACAAAATGCGGTGAAGCGGCTGGCGGCTTTACGGGTAGACGAAGACGTGACGTTCTTGCAGGCATATATCGAGCGCTATCAACAACAATTCGGGCACTTCCCTGCCAATCTGCAAGAGTTGCAGGCAGCCGGGTGGGTTCGGCGCCTGCCGATGGACCCTCTAGGGTACCCCTACCACATCCGAGATGGCCGGGTCGAAGTTGCGCATCCGGATGAACTTCCATTCATTACAAAGGGTCTTCCTCCGGGTCGCGAAGCATCGGACATACCCAAAGTCCCATCCAACTAACAGGTACACTCTTCCATATGGAAAAGGCTAAAAAACTGCCGCCCCTGGTGTGGCTGCTGCTACTCTGCTTTGCCTGGCAGGGGGCGGTCGCGCAGGCGCCTGACATCCATAAGATCGCCGATCAGGTGGACAAGCACTACAACTCGATGAATTCTCTACAAACGAACTTCACTGAGGTTTATCGGGGCGGAGGCATGACCCGCAATGAAACCGGCGTGATGTACCTGAAGAAGCCAGGCAGAATGCGCTGGGATTACGAGTCGCCTACCAAGAAGGTATTCCTTACGGATGGAAAGACGGCATGGTTCTATGTTCCCGGCGAACGCCAGGCGCGTAAGACATCGGTTAAAAAGCTAGATGATTTCCGGTCGCCCTTGCGCTACCTGCTGGGTCGTACGAAGCTCGAGAAAGAGTTCAATGGGCTGTCTGTGATGACCTCAGACAAGAGCTTAACGGCCGGGAATGTTGTTCTGAGTGGGATCCCGAAGGGTATGGAAGATCGAGTTCAGGAGACGCGGTTAGAGATCGCTCCGGATGGGTCCATTGTCAGGATTTCGATTGAGGAACTTGATGGGTCTTTCACCGAATTTCGCTTTCAGCAGCCCCGGGAAAACGTCCAAGTAGCTGACGCCAAGTTCAAGTTTGCCGCTCCGCCGGGAGTGGAAGTAATGGAGGCGACAGAGCTTGAGCCCTAACTTCCGGCAGCTAAACGGTTTCTAAAGTTCAAGTTGAAGCATGGCAAACCGTAACCTGGGACCTTAAAAGAGCAACAATCCTTTGCTTTTCAGGATGTTAGACTTGGTGTAGTGTGGCAGAACAGCTGGAGAGACCAAGCTAGAGCCGCCAAGTACTTATGGCCGATTTCCTCATTAAAGTGGCCGACGAGCGCGGGCACATCTTCGAGAGAACCGAGGCTGGTTATTCGGAATCCGAAGTACGCGACCGGTTCATGCAGCAGGGCTTCCTGGTTTATTGGGTCAAGCCGCACGGTCTGTTCGCTGGAGGCAAAGTACGTGTCTCCAAACCTCGCAAGGTCAAGCTGGACCAGTTCGTCATCTTCAATCAGCAGTTCATAACTCTGATCAAAGCCGGACTGCCGATCGTTCAAGCGCTGGACCTGCTCGCACGAAGGCAACGCAATCCATTCTTCCGCACGTTGCTGGAGAATGTTCGCGACCGCGTGCGCGGCGGCGAACTACTTTCGGACGCGTTCGCTGCGCAGGGAGTGTTCCCGCGCATTTATTCAACCACGATCCTGGCTGGCGAGAAATCCGGCAACCTGGAAGAGACATTGAGCAGGTACGTCGCTTTCCAGAGACTAGCACTGAGTTTTCGGCGGAAGGTAATTTCGTCACTGATTTACCCGACACTGCTGATTGCGGGCGTGTTCATTTTGTTAGGAGTGCTCGTCCAGTTTGTAATCCCGCGGTTCTCCGAGTTGTACAAAGAGTTGGACAGGCCGCTGCCGGCACTCACGGTGTTCACCCTCGATTTTTTGTTGAACGTTAAGGCGTATTTGCCGGTCATAGTAGTGGTAGTGGTCGGCGGCGGAATCCTCCTGTGGCGATGGTCGCAGACGGACAAGGGTGGCGAGGAAGTCGACCGGTTCAAAGTTCGACTCGTGCTGTTCGGGGACATCTGGTTGAAGTACCAGGTCGCGGTGTTCTCGCGAATGCTTTCGACCCTCCTGGCCGGTGGACTTTCCCTGGTACCAGCGTTGGAAACGGCGGCTCAGTCAATGCAGAGCCGGCTGATCTCGAAATCGATCAGCATCGCGACACAGACGGTTCGCGAAGGCCGCACGCTCTCGGGCAGCCTCGACGATACCAAGGTATTTCCGGAGCTTGCCGTGGAAATGATCGAGGTTGGAGAATCGACGGGAGCTCTGCCGACCATGTTGAACTCGGTCGCGGAATTCTATGAGGAAGACGTCGAAACGGCACTCACCCGGGCAATGTCGTTGATTGAGCCTGCAATATTGGTATTCATGGGATTAGTAGTTGGTTTCATATTGCTCTCACTCTACATGCCGGTCTTCAGCATTGGAGCGAGCGGCATTGGCGGTTAAGCAGAAATAGGAGTTGTAATGTCTCAGTTGTTTGTCACACCGGGATCGGGATCGCAGGCGGAAGAAGAACTGCGCGCGAAGGAATTCGCCAAGCGCTATCGCTGCGAGTTCATCGATCTCCGTAATTTCCATTTACAGCACGACCTGTTCAAGAAAGTGCCGGTCGATCTCATGTTCAGGCACAACTTCATTCCTTTGGAAGAAGCGCCGGATGGACGACTTGCAATAGCAATTGCGGACCCCAGTCAGTTGATGGTTCTGGATGAAATCGGCGGCCTGCTGAAGAAGCGAGTAATACCCAAGGTCGCGACAATCACGCAGATCACCGACATCCTGAAGAAGACCGAGCAGTCGCAGCGTGTCCTGGAAGAGGCGGGCTCCACTTTCACCCTCGACGTCATCACCGAGGACGAGAACGGTGATGAGACGATCTCGATCGAGCGTCTCACGGCCGAGAAGGACATCAGCCCGATCATTCGCCTGGTGGACACCACCATCTTCACAGCACTCGAGCGCCGAGCCAGTGACATTCATATTGAAACGCGCGATGACTCGGTGCAGTTGAAGTATCGTATCGACGGCGTTCTCCAGGAAGCGATGCCGGCCCTCGCGAAGGAACACCACTCGACCATCATCTCGCGAATCAAGGTCATGTCCGAGTTGGATATCGCCGAGCGGCGTGTACCGCAGGACGGCCGTTTCCGCGTGCGATACAAGGGTCGCTTCATCGACTTCCGCGTCTCGATTATGCCCAGCATTCATGGCGAAGACGCCGTGCTCCGCGTACTCGACAAAGAGTCGATGAGTGAGAAGTTCCATAAGCTCACGCTCGACGTCGTGGGCTTCGACGAGATCACCCTGGCACGTTTCCGTCGCTACATCTCGGAACCATACGGGATGGTGCTTGTGACGGGGCCGACCGGCTCCGGTAAAACGACGACGCTCTACGCCGGCTTAAACGAAATCAAGACTGACGAAGACAAGATCATCACGATCGAGGATCCCGTCGAATACCAGATCCGCGGCATTACCCAAATTCCCGTCAATGAGAAGAAAGGTTTGACGTTCGCCCGCGGTCTGCGCAGCATTCTCCGTCACGATCCGGACAAGATCATGGTCGGGGAAATCCGCGACAACGAGACGGCGCAAATCGCCATCAACTCAGCGCTGACCGGACACCTTGTATTCACGACGGTTCACGCCAACAACGTCGTCGACGTATTGGGACGCTTCCTGAACATGGGCGTGGAACCGTACAACTTCGTGTCGGCCTTGAACTGCATTTTGGCGCAGCGGTTGGTACGCATGATCTGTGAGTATTGCAAGACGCGCGTTATCTACGACGCCAATACGCTGGAGTCGAGCGGGTTGAATTCGCTGGAGTGGAAGGCAGTTCCCTTCTACGAAGGCCGAGGATGCATCGAGTGTTCGAACACTGGGTACAAGGGTCGAACGGCAATCCACGAACTTCTCGAACTGACGGATAATATTCGCGAGATGATTCTGGCAAAGAGACCCAGTTCAGAGATACGAAAGACGGCCCGCGATGAGGGTATGACGTTCCTGCGTGAACAGGCATTGGAACGGGTCCGTCGCGGCATCACCACGCTGAAGGAGATCAACAAGGTTACCTTCATCGAGACGACGCGTTAGGAGAAACGATCGGATGGCACAAACTCGAAATGCCGCGGCCCTGACGCTTGCCTGCGAGATCACGCCATCTCGCGTGATTGCCGCACGCGGGAACCACTCGCGGACGGAAGTCGAGTCAGCCAGTGCGCGATCTTTGTCGGCAGGCTCCATCGTTCCGGGATTGACGGGCGAGAATGTTGCCAAGCCTGACGAATTGCGCACGGCGGTCGAAGAAGTACTTTCTATCGTTGGAAGCCATTCGAAGGACGTCATCATTGTGGTTCCGGACTCCGTGGTGCGAGTGGTGCTTCTTGAATTTGAGACACTGCCGGAAAAGCAGGCGGAGGCCGATGGAGTGATACGGTTCCGGCTCAAGAAGTCCCTTCCTTTCGACGTCGAGAAGGCTTTATTGAGTTACGATGTGCGGCGCACCAATACCGGAGTAAAGGTGATTGCGGCAGTCGCGCAGCCATCCGTAGTCGAGCAATATGAGTCGGTATTCCGTGCCGCAGGTTACGAACCTGGCGTCGTGCTTCCATCCTCACTGGCCGCGCTCGGAGCCGTCGACGCCGATCGTCCGACCCTGGTGCTGAAGGTGGATGCGCAAACGACGACTTTGACGATCGTGGACCAGGATCAGTTGCTCCTGTTCCGAACCCTGGAAGGCGGGGCGAAGGCGGTGACGGGCGAAAGAATCGCGGAAGATGTATATCCTTCGCTGGTATTCCTGCAGGATAATTACGGCCTTTCAGTAGAACGAGTTTTGTTGGCCGGAGTGCCTAGTATTGCCGAGATCGCCCCGGTACTCGAACAGCAGACAGGGGCAAAGGTGAGCGACCTTGTGGACAGTTCGATCGCGCCCGGGACTGGCGTTCCGCGCGGAGAGTTAGCTGGCGTAGTGGGAGCATTACTCTCTTAAGGAATTCGATGCGGCTGAATATTAATCTCGCGACCAAACCGTACGAGGACGTCGGCAAATTCCTGGCGCGCTGGGGCATGTTGACCCTGTTGCTGGCAGTTCTGACGGCGGGCCTGTTGTTCACAGCAGTTTCCAACTGGCGAAACTCGAAGACCTTGAACGTTCAGATCACGGATCGGCAGCAGAAGATCGAGGCTCTGGAACGTGACCGCTCCAATGCGATCGAAATCCTGGGAAGGTCGGAGAATAAATCTGTCGCCACCACGTCGCGATTCTTCAATGACGCGATTCAGCGCAAGTCATTGTCGTGGACGCGGATTTTCATGGACCTTGAACGCATCATGCCTGTCGGTCTGCATGTGGTTTCGATTACGCCTGAATTGAACAAGGATAATCAGCTTGGAATCCGACTGCTTGTGGGCGGCAGTTCGCACGAGAAAGCAGTAGAACTGGTGCATCGCATGGAAGAGTCGTCGACCTTCAAGCGCGCGCAACTCCATTCGGAAATGATGGCTCAAGGAACCGGCGACGCGGTGCAATTCGAAATCACCTCTACATATGTTCCGGCGCAGCAGCCGCCTCCAACAAAGACCGATAATAATAAGGTGTCGCAGGCAATGGCGGAGTCGGGAGGCGCTCAATGAAAAGTGTTCGTGACGCACGCCGACTTCTGCTGATCATTGCCGTCCTATTGCTCATCGTGGATGCGGGTGCAATTGCATGGCTTCTCTCACCGAGAGGACGTGGTGCCCGGGCACACGAAAATGAATTGAGAGATCTCGAAACAGAATACCGGTCGAAGATTCGAGAGATCGGCCCGGCACGTGACATGGATAAGCGCCTGGCGCTGGCCCGCGATCAACAGGCTAGTTTTTACAACGAACACATCCCGACGCGCTATTCGGCAATATCCGAAACTTTAGGTAAGTTGGCAGCTGACAACCATGTCCAAGTCTCAGCTGTGCGGTACGAGGCGAAAGATACCGACGTCGGCGGGGTACAGAGGGTTGGAATCAGCTCACTCGTCAGCGGCGATTATGCCAGCGAGATGCAGTTCATCAATGCACTGGAACGCTCAAAGACATTTTTTGTTATCAACAGCGTAAGCCTCGGCGGCGCCGAGGGAGGGAAAGTGCGATTGGACCTCCATATTGAAACTTTCTTGAGGAGCGCATCGTGAAGATCGGAGGCGACAGCCCCGTCAAGACCGGCTTCGCGGTAGCGCTGGTCGCAATCGCATTGTTCCTGCTGGTTCGCTGGTTCATGGGGCAGAATGGCCGTCCAGTGGCCTCGCCGAACCAGGCGCGCGCTACCCGCCAGGCTCCCCGGGTCAATGCCCTGGATCCTACATTGCGGACCGATTTGCTAAAGGAATCGGAGCAATCGAAGTACGAAAACAAAGGAAGGAATATCTTTGTCGCGCAGGTAGAAATGCCGCACGAGTCCCAGACGGTTATTCAAAAGAGTCCACCGCCTCCACCTCCGCAAAACCTTCCGCCTCCGATCAACGTCAAGTTCTTCGGATTTGCCAGCAATCCGGGCGAGCCCAAGAAGATATTCCTCTCCCAAGGGGAGGACATCTGGGTTGCCAAGGAAGGCGATGTTGTAAATCGTCGCTACAGGATTCTGAAGATCAATCCAAACTCCGTAGATATCGAAGATGTTCTGAGTAACAACCGGCAGAGCATTCCTCTTACGCAAAGCTAAGCTGCCGTGCACTGTTCACCCAAATACCGTCGCCGAACGAGCCAGCGTGGGGTCATCCTGCTGATGATGTTGATCACGCTCGCGCTGGTGATCATCGCTATGGGTGTAGCCGCGCCGAAGATGGCGCAGGCGATCAAGCGCGATCGCGAAGAAGAGATGATCCATCGTGGCGCGCAATACGCTCGCGCGGTGAAGAAGTATTACAAGAAGTTCGGGCGCTATCCTGCCTCGATCGAACAATTGGAAAACACGAACAATCTTCGATTCCTGCGGAAGCGTTATGCCGATCCCATGGCGAAGGACGGCAAGTGGCGGCCGGTCAGGTTCGGGGAAGTTCAATTTGGGCAGCAGGGCGGCGGAGCCGGAAGCATCGGTGGAGGCGGCGGTGGCGTGCTTCCGCCAGTCGTCGGCGGAACACTCAACCAGGCGGGCAGCGCCTTAACGCAGCAACAGACAGGCGGAGCCCAGAATCCCAGTTCCAACTTCGGTCCTAGTTCGTCCTTCGGCCCGAGTTCATCCTTCGGTCCCAGTTCGAGCTTTGGACAACAGGGCGGAGCCCAGAACAGCCAAGCATTAGGACAGCAACAAGGAACACCCTCGTTCGGACAGGCCGGCCAAACATTTGGCGGTGGCGCAATCCTCGGTGTCGCTAGCGTGAGTGAGGCTAAGGGATTTCACCAGTACAACGAGAAGTCACAATATAAGCAGTGGCTATTTGTTTATGACCCGAGCCAGGATCGCGGGAACCTGATCACCGGTCCTTACAATCCGAAGGCGTTCGTTGGACAAGCCCCGCAGGTCGGAACTCCGGCTGGGCAGATGAATCAGCAGCAACCGGGATCGATGTTTACGAATAGTCCCTCGAGTTTCGGAAATCCTACCAGTCAGCAACCTCAGCAGAATCAACGCAATCCGTAGCTCGCACACCAGATTTCTGTGGATGAATTCATTCGCAACATCTAGCAGCCAAGCGTAGACTCGCCCCGAAAA